>Ga0214923_10000446_pt1 | contig 62945 bp, 64 predicted proteins | sample LL1510_MetaG_FD_177993 | JGI IMG/M metagenome (GOLD analysis project Ga0214923, IMG submission 177993) | Freshwater microbial communities from Lake Lanier, Atlanta, Georgia, United States - LL-1510 | ecosystem: Environmental > Aquatic > Freshwater > Lake | place: USA: Georgia | collected...
TCTTCGAATCTTTTTGGATGAAATTTAATTTCTCCATTAATAACTGCTTGCTTGGCTTTTTCTGATAAAGATTTAGTTTTAATAAACCATTGTGGAATCAGCATCGGCTCCAAAGCTGAACCACATTTGTAACAGCAAGGAACTGAATTTTTATGAGGAACAATTTTTTCAAGCATACCCTCATTTTGTAGTTTTTCAGAAACTTTTTCTCTAGCAGCGTTTACCTTTAAACCTGCAAACTCTAAAGCAAAATTATTTAATCTACCGTTTTTCTCAACTACACTATTATATTTTTCAATTCCGTGTTTTTTAGCTAAAGCATAATCATTAAAGTCATGCAAAGGCGTTACTTTTAAAACCCCAGTTCCTAACTCAATATCTACATACTCATCCTCAATAATAGGCATCAATACCTTAGTTAAAGGATTTATAATCCTTTTACCAACAAAATTTTTATATCTTTCATCAAGGGGGTTAACAGCAAGACAAACATCTACAAAAATAGTTTCAGGTCTAACTGTTGCAACTGTTAAAAAGTCCTCGGTACCTTCAATTTGGTATTTAACAAAATAAAAATTCCCGTCTTTTTCTTTGTGCTCAACTTCTAAATCTGAAAAGCTGGTTTCATGGACGGTACAATAATTTACCAGTCTCTCTCCTCTGTATAATAGAGAATCTTGGTTTAATTTTTCAAAGGTATTGTAAACAGTTTTAATGATATGAGGGTCTAAAGTAAAGGTTTCCCTAGACCAATCAAATGAAAATCCCATCTTCTTAAGTTGATTTTGCATATTTGATTTATTCTTTTGAACAAATTCAAAAATGTTTTTATAAAAGTCTTCTCTAGAAAAATCAAATCTGGACTTACCTAAGGTAGTCAAATATTTTTCATATACAACTTGGGTTTCAAATCCAGCATGATCTTCACCTGGAACCCAAAGAGCGTTATACCCAGACATCCTTTTATATCTAATCATGATGTCTTCAACTGTATAAAGAGCGTGACCTAAGTGCAAGTCACCGTTGGCATTTGGAGGAGGTAAGATAACGGTATAAGGTTTTTTGGAAGAGTCTGGTTGAACCTGAAAACACTTTTCACCATCCCAAAGAGAGATAAGTTTCTCTTCTACTTCTTTAAAGTTGTAATTCTTTTCCATATTTATGGATTTTACTATATTTTAGGGATTAATGACTACTTCAAAGCGCAGTCTGTTTTAATAACAGACATGCCTTCAATTAAAGCTTTAACATCATTTCCTTTGATATAAGATTTTACAGATTCAACACATCTGGTATTTCCAGCCCTGTCTGAGAAAACAATCGACTGACCGTTTAAGTGTGTAGGATTTGCAGTATTAGCATAATTACTTAATGTCTTTAAAATTGGATCAATACTAATTTCTGTAGCTAAAGATTTAATAGCAGGTAAGGAAGGCAACACTCTTACAGAAGCTTGTTTTGAATATATATCAGTTGCACTTTCTTTAGAGGATAAGAATTTTAAGAACTTCCAAGATTCACTAGGATTTTTACCCTTCTTTGGAACCACTTCCACAAAGTAAGTTGGCCATACTTTTGGATTCTCAATATTTGCAGAAGGAAGAGGAGCAACACCAAGCTCTATATCTTTATTTGCAGTTAGAAGGTCGTTTACTCTCCATGATGGCACAATAATCATAGAAGCTTTTCTGCTGACAAAAGCATTACCAGCATTTCCAAAATTTGGATTCCACTCGGTAGATCTATTTAAAACTCTTAGAACACTCTCAAGATCTGTTGACTGTTCATTTAAATCTTCAGGAAAGTTGATGTTTGCATTGGAAAGTAAAATGCCAAATGTATCTGTATAGAACTCTAAATCAGAGCTACCAAACGCAGCTCCAGATCTTACAATTGCTCCTGAGGAATCTTTTTTAGTTAGAAAGTAAGATGCTCTAAAAAATTGCTCCCAATTTACTGGAGGGTTTTTAATACCTGCTTCTTCAAAATGAGCTTTGTTATAAACCAAAACTAAAGAATCATAATAAAGAGGGATTCCATAAACTAAATAGTTATCTTGATCAACAATCTTTTCAGCTACTGCTGCGTTTACACCAGGGTAATATGAGTCATTAAAATCATTTGACGAATAAACTGAGGGCTCTAAGAATTCTTTAAATTCAGGTAACCATGAAATATGAATTCTCATTAAATCAGGAACATTTTCACCATTTCTTAATCTATTTAATAAATCTTCTTTGTAAGCCGCAATTGTTGAAGAAGAATTATCTGAAAAATCTATTGTTACATTTGGAGAAGTTGCTTGATATTTAGAAATTACATCTGCATAAGTTCCTTTTGGTTCCCATAAACTTTCGTATTTTAAGGTAATTGGTTTCGATCCTTGGGAAAGAAATGGAATAGTACATCCAGTTAAAAAGAAGACAGATACAGATAAAACTGATACAGAAAGATATTTATATAGATTTAATTTATTCATAGGCATTAACTTATTCTAATACCAAACTCACCTTTTAGGGAATAGGGTAATATTAAAAATACTAACATCTTTAATTGATGATTGGTAAAAAAGAAATGATCAAACATAGATACAGCTAGAATTATTAAAAATAAAAGTAGATACGAACTGTGAATTGAGTTAGAAAACTTAAACCAAAGGTAAGCAAGAATAATTACAAAAATAATTCCGTAATTCCAAATTAGTAAATAGATTAAGTTATGAGGTGGCTGAAAGAATCTAATGATTTCATATCTATATAATCTTTCAGCCACCTCGCTAAAATAATTGTAGTAACCAAAACCAAAAGTAAAGTTAACTGGTTTTTGATAAAAATATTCGTTGGAAATATTAGTCATGTAAATTCTTCGATATATAGAATGATTACCTTCATACTTTTGAAAATCAAAGGAAAGTATATTCAGTACAATAAAACTTAGAATCAAATACAAGTAAAGTAATTTTGAATTCAATTTAAAATAAAAAAATATCAAAAATAAAGACAAGCAAATTAAGATATTTAAACTACCAGAAAGCAAAACCCCTAAGGAACCAATAATTATATATAAAGGAGTTTGTTTTTTAATTAAAAATAGAAACATTAAACTGCATAAGAAAAATGCCCCATAGATATTTGAATGACTAAAGATACCGTAAGCAGGGATTAGATTATCAAACAAAAGACCGTCTTGTTTTATATGATAGTTACTAGACTCATAAGGAAATTCACCAAAAAACTTATAACTATTTAGAATAGAACTTTGATAAATAACTTGTAGAAAACCTAAAGTAAATAGCAGTATCATCCATATCTTGAGGGACTTGTGTATCAAGTTATGGACAACCTTCCAGTTTAAATTACCTAGGGTCAAGGAATTCAAAACTATAAGTAAGATAACGATATTCTCGTAAACGGAAAGAATAGGATACTTTGAAACATAAGTATTCAAAGATACTAAAATCAGTAATCCTAAAATTCCTATCAAAAATTGAAAATGCTTCTTATAAAGGTCTATAAACAATTTTATTAAGTTAGGTATGTTAAGTATCGTAAAACAAATTAAGAAGACTTCTACTATAGATATTTTGATAATAAGATAGTCAATTATTCTTCCATCTATAGAAGGAAAAGGTCTTAGGTGTAATTGTTGATTTAATGGAAATAAAATTACAATTAAGTAATAGATAAATTCTCTAACTCTTCCTAGTATTTTAATAGCTGAGTTATTCACCTCTTTATCTTAATAAATTTTTTTAATAATCAAAGCAGTCTAAGTATTAGGTAGGTAGATAAGTGGAATATTTTTGAACTTTATTACAAATACAATTAGATTTCTTATTTCAATTTTGAATAGACAATTTTGCGCACATTAGTAACTGATTAATGTGTTCCCTCCTCGAAAATCAATCTCAACTCTATGAATAACTTTATTTTTTTGTGGAAATCTTTGTGGATAACTTACGTTACTTATCCACTAGACTTATAATTAATTACTATGTTATCCACACTAAATTATAAATTACGACATTAAATATACTATAGGATTGCTTGTTTTGGAAAAGTTGAAAATACAACTTGTTTAGGGTGTATTTAAATCATTTTTTCTTGAGATAAGGGTTATTTTATTGAAATATTAATTCTTTGATTTGAGAAATTTGTTCTTTGAGTAAGGAATTCTTTTGCAGATTTTCCTCTATTTTATTAATTCCATGAATCACAGTTGTGTGATCTTTTTTATTTAGAATTGATGCTATTTCGTTTAGATTTAATTTTGTATGGTTTTTTAAAAGATACATGCAAACTTGCCTTGGTTCAGCAATATTTCTTTTTCTAGTTTCAGTTTTGAAATCTTCCTTTTTAATCTTATAGAAAGAGCAGACTTTATCGATAATAGTTCTTGGACTCACTTCCTCTTCTTGTTTAGACATTTTTAAGTCTTTTAAGGCTTTGATGATTATTTCTTTAGTTGGTGCCTCATTGGTTAGAGAGAGGTAGTTTTTTATTTTGTAATAAGCCCCCTCTAACTCTCTAAAGTTAGTAGTTACATTTTGGGCTACAAAATCGATTGCTTCACTTGATAATCTAAATCCATCGTTTAATGCTTTTGATTGGATAAGTCTATATCTTAATTCGTATTCGGGTTTCTCTATATCTATAACCATTCCCATACTTAGTCTGGATCTAATTCTTTCAGGAAGTTGTGAAAATTCTGAAGGTTTAACATCTGAAGTCAGAATGATTTGTTTATTTTCTTTTTGAAGCTCATTAAAAATATTAAAAAACTCCCCTTCAATACCTTCTTTTCCGGAAATACCTTGTATATCATCAATAATTAAGACATCTAAAGATCTATATTTATCTCTGAAAGCTCCTTTATCCAACATAGGTTTTCTACCTCCAATAGGAAAAATATCCATAAAATCGTTTAAAAAATTCTCAAAAGTTACATAAAGAACTTTATAGTTTGGGTATTTCTTAAGTATTTCTATTCCAATAGCATTGGTCAGGTGTGTTTTACCAAATCCTGAATTTCCATATAGAAACAGTGGGTTGTAGTTATGGCCTGGTTTATCAATAATTCTTTGAGCTGCTCCAAGAGCTAATCTGTTTGCATTTCCGGCAAGATAGCTGTCTAAGGTTAATTCTTTACTTAAATTGGCTTTTTTAATTAAAACCTCTATGTTATTTATTTGAGTATTTGCAGCTAATTCGCCATTAAAGATAGGAAATTCTTCTAACCCTTTATCTGGATTTGGGTTATCCATTGGTTTTATTAATTCCAGATGGATTTTGTATCTTTTTGTATAAACTTCAAAGGCAAGATCCTCTAAAATACTCTTATACTGATTAAGTTTGGTGAGATATAGCTTGTTTTTGATATAGACAATGAGTGTTTTCTCCTCTTCCACAAGCTCGGCTTTTGAGGTTACGAGTTCATTAATTAGGAACCCACTGATATCAATGTTTTCCGCATACTTTAATTTAAAATTTTGGGTTACAAATCCCCAATCTGAACTGAAGTTATTTTTCATTGTTGGCAGGGGGCAGAAAATTTACTTACTTATATTTAAAGTATCTTAAAATTTAAATCAAGCAATATAGATTGATATTTTACCTACTATCTTAATTGACTTTTGGGATAAATTAGGGTATATTTTGGTCAATTATGGTAAAAAGAGTTTGGCAACCTAAAAAAAGAAAAAGAGTTAAAAAGCATGGCTTTTTAAATAGAATGTTCTCAAAAGGCGGAAGAAAAGTCTTGAAGAGAAGATTAGCTAAAGGTAGAAAAGTTTTAGTAAGAACCTTATTTAGAAAATAATGCTTTCTAAAGACTCCCGAATTTCTAAACCCCGCGAGTTCTACAAAATCAAAAAATTAGGCACAACAATAAAGTCTGATAATTTCTCTATTAAATATATAAAGAACCAAGATTCCACTAAAATATCTTTTATAGTGTCAAAATTGGTAACTCCAGTTTCACCCAAAAGAAATAAGTTAAAAAGAATATTTAGAGCTTTATTTAGGGAATTAAACCCTGATTTGAAATCATACTTAGTAGTTTATCCAAAAATCTCTTCTTTAAAAATTAAATATAACCTACTTAAAGAAGAATTAACTGCTGTTTTAGATAAAATTAAGGGTTAAAATACAAGCACTATGGGTAAAATTGTAATCTTTTTTATTGAGTTATACAGAAATAATTTTTCAATACCTATTGGTGAGCATCTTGGTATAAAATTTTGTTTATTTGAGCCCTCTTGTTCAGCCTACGGTTTGGAATGTTTTAAGAAATTTAATGTTTTTAAAGCCTCATACTTAACTTTATACCGTATAATCAGGTGTAATCCTTTTAGTAAAGGTGGGTACGATCCAGTACCAGAAAGATAATCGTAATTTATGTTGAAATTATTAATTGAAAATCCTATTTTAAATATCTTAAGTTTTTTTTATTTCTTAACAAGTAATCTTGGTTTATCCATTATTTTACTAACTATATTAATCAAAGTTGTTTTATTTCCTTTCATGGTTCCAACTTTTAAAAACATGAAGAAACAGAAAGCTTTAAAACCTCAATTAGACGCCCTGAAAGAAAAATATAAAGAAGATAAAAAAAAGATTACCGAAGAACAAATGAAACTCTTTAAAGAACACGGTATTAACCCGACTTCAGGATGCCTAACTCAAATTGTAACTATTTTTGTTTTAATTGGTCTTTATCAAGTTATTCAAAGATTTGTAAGTACTACAAACTTAAGTGAAATTAATGCAGATATTTATTTTCAATACCTTCATTTTAAATCTTTAGACCTAAACTTTTTGGGTCAATCATTATCTAATCCTGATATGACCTATATACTGCCGGTTATAGCTGGTGTTGCTACACTTATTACTTCAATGATGATGCTTCCGGAAATATCATTAGAAGAAAAAATTGTTAAAAAAACTACTAAAGATCCAATGGAAGAGATGGCTTACTCCATGCAAACTCAAATGACAATTATTGCCCCAATCATGACTTTCTACTTTGGGCTTACACTAAACGCAGGAGTTTCTTTATATATTGCTGTATCTTCAATTCTAACTATTATTCAGCAATATATTTTACTTGGTAACTTTGGAGGAGTTGTTCCTTACACTAAATTAATTAAAAGAAAGTTGTTTAAAAAATGATTTTTGAATGTTTACAGGAAAATTTAAATAAAGCTTTGAGTGTTGTTGTAAGAGCTGTTCCAACAAAAGGAGCTTTGCCTGTGCTTTCTAATGTTTTAATTACAGCCGCTAATGGAAAAGTAACTTTAACAGTGACAAACTTAGAAACAGTAATTACTACTTCTTTTGGAGCCGTGATTGAAAAAGAAGGTTCTTTAACAGTTCCTGCAAAAATGCTTCATGAATTTATTGGTAATTTAAATCCTGGAAAATTAATTATTAGCTCAGAGAGAAATATTTTAAGTGTTGTCTCTCTGCCAAAAACAAAATCTAAGCTAAATGGAATGTCTAGTATTGAGTTTCCTGAGATACCAACACCAAGTTCATCTCAAAGTTATTTAGAAATAAACCCTAAAATTTTAAGTAATTTGGTTTCTCATACTTCATTTTCAAGTTCTGCGGATGTTACAAGACCAGTTCTTACAGGAACACTAATTGAATATAATAATAAAGTATTAAGTTTTGTTTCAACTGACGGTTTTAGACTTTCAGAAAAAACTCAACCTATTGAAGGAGACTTTAAGGATTTTAAAGTAGTAGTTCCTACCAAAACTCTTCAAGATATCTCTAAAATTTTTTCTAATCCTGAAGAAACCATTTCTTTAGTATTCAACCCAGATGACAATTTAGTTTTCTTTCAAACCCCAAGTGTTACTGTGGGTGTGAGGGTAATAGATGGTGTATTTCCAGACTATAAAAGAATTATTCCAAGTTCAAAATCTTTAACAGTAAATTTCAAATCTTCTGAACTAAAGGAAGCTGTCAGACTAACTAGTGTTTTTTCAAAAGAGTCAAATTCATCAATCAAAATTGAGATTACAGATTCTGCTACTCTAAAGGTTTTTTCATCTTCTCAGGATTCTGGAGAACATATTTCTGAGTTTGAAGCTGAGATAGATGGGAGTCCGTTAATTATTTCCTTTAACTCAAGGTATTTAAATGATTTTTTAAATAATATAAAGAGTGAGGATATATACTTTGAATCTAATGGAGGTGTTACTCCTGTAGTGTTTAGATCGAATGAATTAGAGAACTACTTACACATAATTATGCCAATGAAGATGTAGTTGTTTTAGTTGGTTCTGGTGCTTGAGTAGGTTTTGGCAAGTTCATTTCTTGAGAAAATCCATTTTCAGAGTTTAATAGAGGTCTGTTTGTTTGAAGACCTTGTTCCTCTTCTGCTTTTTTCTTTAGAATCTCTTCTGGGTTAGTGGTAATAACTTTATGTTCTTCTGGACTTGCTTTCACTTCAATCCAGACGTGATTTCTTCCTGCAAAAAATATTCCCTCCCCCTTACTTGCCGCCAGCAGCTTGCTCTTTTCTCCTTCAGAAAGTCCAAAGACCTTTCCTACATTATCTATAGAAGCCTCTACTTGTTTGAGTAAGATTACTATTGATGAATTGGTAATAATTGCTAAACCTTGAGGAGTCTTTAAGAAATCATCCACGTCTTGAGTAATACAAGTTACTCCAAGGTAATATTTTCTGGCTCTCTTAATTAAACCGTATAGAAATTTAGCAGAATCTTCTCTTTGCATTAAAAACCAAGCTTCTTCAACAATTAATATTCTCTTCTTTAAATCTTTTTTAATCTTGGTCCAGATAAAGTCTAGAATTAAAAAGAAGGCTAACGGCTTTAATACTTCTTCTAGGTTTTGAACTGAGAAAACTGTCATCTTAGAGTCCAATTGAATATTTGATTGCGCGTTAAATATTCCTCCTAGAGATCCTTTAACGTATCTTTCTAGTTTATCTGTTAGAAGTCTAGCGTCAGGCTCGTTTCCTCCTTGTAAGATTTTATAAAGATCTTCCATTAAAGGAGGTTCGTTTCCAATTTGGGTTTCAGGATCTTTGGTAATTCCTTTAATTCTATAAGCCTCGGTTAGAGCTCTGTCTAAAACAGCTTCTTCTCCGGCCGATAATTCCCCTACCATTATTTTAATCATGGCATGCAAGATTGTAATTTTAGAATCTAAAACATCTTCATTTTCTTCAACACTTAAAGAAAGGTCAAAAGGGTTTAATTTATTTTGAGATCTGGCTGAAAATGAAATAAAATTTCCACCAACTAATGCTGCCAAGTCCTTATATTCAGATTCAGGGTCAATGACCAAAATTTCAACTCCCTGTACCAAATATCTTAGCGCTTCAAGTTTAACCATATAAGATTTACCACTTCCTGAGGTGGCAAACACAACTGAGTTTGAGTTAGGCATAGAAAATCTATCGAAAATAACTAGTGAGTTATTAATTTTATTTATTCCATACATAATTCCGTTTTCGGAAGAGAGCATTGATGAAGTGAAGGGGAAAGTTGTTGCTAGAGAAGTAGTATCCATGTTTCTAGTAATCATTAATTTATCAAGACCTTGAGGGAGGGTGGTAGAGAATGCTTCATCCATTTGCAGAGAAGCGTATTTTGGGATTAATAGAAGAGTTCCTAATGTTTGCATCAAATCTGCAGAAATATAATTTAATTCTTCTAAAGATTGAGCAGGAATTGTTATATAGAAAGATAGTTGGAAGAACTTTTCCATCCCTTTAACGATACTGTCTTGGGCAGCTTGAGCGTCTTCAAGAGCTGCTCTGACAGAAGCATCTTCAATTTTTCCTTTTTCTAAATCTATGGATCTTTGAGTTTCAAGTTCTGTAATTTTTCTTCTGAGCCCTTCAAGAATCTCTTTAGATTTGACAGGGTAGTAAAACATTGAGATATCCAGGGAGTGTTCATAATTAATCACAGGTGCTAACCAGTTTACTCCGACAAATCTAGGGTAACCTGAGACAAAAATGGTTCTATAATACCAATCATCAATTTTTACGAAAGTAAAATCATTTTCAATTGCTCCTGGAGCTAAAATATCTTGAATATCTACTAAACCTTTTGCAAACTCTTTAGCTGCATTTTCATATTGTTCGGACTTTGAATCTTTAGTTTCTGTTGCTTTATTTGTGTTAAAAATATTTAATAATGCCATAATTTAAATTACGTTTGGTTCCACTAAAGGTGCTTTATACTCAGCAATTGAATCACCAATTTTAATCTTACCAGAACTTTCTTTGTAAGCGTCAAAGTATAGTTTGACTAATTCAACTGTAGTTAATCTTTTAGCGTTTATATGTATTTTTTCAAATAATCTAATTAATGTATCTACTTTTGGTATTAAATCTCCTCTGGTTTCTGCAATTATTTTATCAACATCAATATTGACAGCTCTTTTATTTTGTTTTCCCATTAATTTGTTAAAAAATTCAAAAGGGTTTTTTCCGACTTCCTCATATTCAACATAGCCGCTAGGAATAACTAAGTAAAACTGTTTATCCAAAACTTTATTAACTTTAATAGTGCTTTGTACAAATTTTCTATACGCTTCTGCTTGTACTCTAAGTAATGGATCGTTAATTTTTTGTTCTATATCAAGTAACTTGTTAACATATTTTTCAATGTTCATTGCTCTAGATTTAATAACAATTTGAACAGTAAAATTTAATGAATTAATTATCTCAGAGTACGAAGAGATAATAGCGTCTTGTTCTCTGGTTGACAGAAGGTCAAAATTAATTGAATTAAGTTGAAGAACACACGCAACTTTTCCATTTTTCAGAATTACTAAATCGTTTTTAATATCGTGAATATCTATAAAGTCTTGAGTTGAGTCGTAAGTTTTATCCATAATTATTTTTTACCAACAATTTTTATTTGAGGGTAAGGGAAGTTTTGTACACTAAAATTTATTATATCAAAATTGAGTTGGTATAAGTATGGGTTGAGGATTTTTAATTGGTATTCTCCAGGATTCATGTTATAGAAAAAGAATTTTCCGTCACTATTTGCTTGGGTAGTATCGATAACCTCGTTTTGTTTATTGGATATTTGAACACTTGTATTTGCTAAAGGTTGATTTTGCATGTCTGTAACTTGACCTTCTATTAAATTATTTTTTATATTGTTATCTAGATTTAAAGATCTTCCAAAAGATTCTATTCCGTAAGTTTTTTTGGCTTCTTTTGTAACTACTTCTAATTCTTTAGCTAGAACTTTTATATCTTTTTTTGTAGCTGCGCTTTCTACAATTGGTGTTGAATCAAAAATATTAATCGCTTTTTCTCCTCTAATAGGTAGTATTAATTCTTCAGCTTCTTTTTTTGAGAAACTGATAAATTTTCTTCCTGGTGTTGCGGCGGAGGAGGTTCTGAGTTGATCCTGAGTATCGCTTACTCTTCTACCTAATGATTTAATTTTTTGTGGAATTATTTTTGATAGGACTGGTGAGATAACCGGTTTTTTAATTTCGAATTTTTTAATCTCTGGTTGCATCTCCCTATTAAAAGGGGAAGCAAGTACCACTTCCTGGTATGATTTTTCTTCTGTAATTGGCGCAATTTCTGTCTTAGTGATTTGCTCTCTTTGAATTAAAGAAGCAGCTGCTGGAGAAATCTGTGTTTCGACAAATCTTCTGGAAGAAAAATTAAAATCATCCATATCTGGTTTTTCTTCCAGCTTAGAAATTCCTTTGATGTATTCTTCAACTTTTCTTCTATTTGAAGTTGATGTAGTGGCAATTACACCAGCTTGAATAAATTCAACAGATCTCATAGAAAATACTTTTGGAACCTCCGCATTCTTTTTATAGATTCTTTGATTTACTCCGTAAATTGCTCTAATAAAATTAACTATCCATTCATCCGCACCCCGGTCGTCTATAGGAACAGAAGTTAGAATAAGAGCTAAACCCCCAAATATTAATACTAATGGCCATTTGAGAAATGGATTTATTGGTGAGGTATAGAACAGGTAAGCAGGCCCTCCAAATGCACAGAGGTAGACAAACTGCCTCATGGTTAGGTCACCAACAATTTTAAATTCTACATCCATGAAGTTTTGAGGTATTGGATGTTGTGAGTTTCGGGCATTTTTTTCTTCCATTTTATTTTAGATTTATTTGAACTTTATTTTTTAGATGAAGCACCAATTGGTTCAACACCAATTAAGCTTTTAGCAAAGTCATTAGAAATTTGTCTAACATTTTCTGCATATCCATAAATCAAAGTTATTAAAACAGGCAAGAAGATTACTAAAAGGAACACAGTGAAGGATGATGTCACACTACCTAAAATTAAGCTAGCAGGGGTAACTGCCACATTAAAAAACCAAGCATTTAAAACGTAAGCTGCTAAGAATACAGTTCCTGCTTGAATAGCTTGGTATAGAAATGTTTGTGAAGTTAGTGATATCAAGCTTGCAAAATATCTTTTAAGTTGGTTTCCTCCAGCTTCTCCCGGAAGTAAAGACATAGCAATTAGTAGAGGTGAAGCGATTGTAATGAGAACTATCCCTAAAATAGCGGAGAAGTTTAAATACCACATAATTATCATTCTGTAGGCACAGATAATTCCAACTACTAAAATTATTATAATAACTCCTAAGCCGACTCCGCTAACAGCGCTAAGCCAGAAAGTTGCAAGTCCTGCAATTACAGTAAAGATTGTAGATTGGGTTGCGGCATATGTTAACCAAAATTCCCCGGCACCACCTGGTTGTCCGTTATTTAGAACATAAGAAATAATTGGTTTAAAAGATTGATTGTCAGCAATTCCAAGCAGAATATCGCCGAATGTATAAGAAAGTTGAATTAAAATAACTGCAATAATAACTTTAGGTAACGCTTGTTCCAGAGATATTCTCCATTTAGCGTTTCTATCTATAAAGCTATTTGATGACATTAAAGTAATACCTAAAACAATGCTGAGTACTCCTAATAGAATGAATGCCACATTTCTAGTAGATACCCAGACATTATAGGTCAAGCCCTGTAAAAGTTGTCCGCCTGCTCCCTCTATCACTGCCTTTTCGGGAGGAGCTACTTGGGCAAATGCGCTTTGAATGTAAGGAATATTCTCAACTGATTTTGTAGCATAGTAACTTGTGTCAAAACTATTTTTGATTAGACTAGTGTTCACAGAGTTAGCTTGGTCTATCATTCCAAACAAACTTGGATTATCAGGTATACCTTCTTTAAATATAAATGTATAATTTTTTTTGTCTAAATTAGGATTTATATAACCTAATTGACTGCAAGTATCGTTTCCTGAAATCTCTATAGTCGAGTTAGCTGATATTCCCTCATATTTTTGGAGACATCCCTTCATTTTATCGAATGAAGCTCCAAAAACCATGGCTGGAACTCCTCTTACAACTTGACCTCCAATAACCGAGCACCCTGCTGCAACGATATTGTCGCTTCCTTGGCAAATTTGAGTTGTATATTGTGTTTCTATCCCTCCTTTAACGTCTGGAAGATCGCTTGGTTGTTTTGTTTGTGCATTAGTAAAGGAGAAAGAAGTTAAAATTAAGGTGAAAACTATAAAGTAAAATTTGTTTGTTTTGTTCATCGATTTAAGTGTATTAATCATAATTATTTTTATTTTACACCTTTTTTAGTTTTGTAACATTATCAAATTTTAAATTATAATATAAAGAATGAATCCTAAGATCCCAAACTATATTAAAGCTCTTTTCGAGTCCAGTGTTCAAGACGCTTTAAATGCATACGGTATATATCCTGGAACTTCTGTTACTCCAAGTAAAAATCAAAAAGCTGATTTTTTATTTAGTGCTGTTTTGAGCAGGGTAGAAACAGAGTGGTCAATTTCCGGAAAAATTCAAAATGATATTTCATTTGACCCCATTGCGGGAACCTATGACGCTCAAGCCTTAAAAAGAATAGTTCAAGATTATGTTAAAAATGAAATTTTATTAGAGACCAGAAACTTACAGATAGATGCTGAAAGAAAAATTTTAGAAAATTTAGTTGATGCGAAATATTTTAAAAAAGATGGCGTTAAAAAACTTGCTGAGGACTTAACTAATATTGTTAGTCCTGGTTCAAAAAATATCAATAAATTATTGGGAACAAAGATTAAGTCTACCAGTGCGGAGACATATAGAAAAACAGTTCTAGATGTTATTCACTCCGATGCTACCAAAGATTTAGAATCAACAATTAAAGAAGTTAGAAACATGCAAGGAACTGAAAAAGTTCCTGGAGCAAGCTTAAAACCTGGTGAAGAGCTTACTTCCGCATTAGTAAATGTAATCGATCATAAGATTGAGAAGGGGCAATTAGATTCCCCACACCTAGTTGGTGTTTTGAGTATCAAAAAAGATTACGAAGCTGCAACCAAAACTCTGAGAGAGCAAAGAGATGATTTAGTTATTCAAAGAAATTCTTTAGTAGGGAATGCTCCGTCAGTTGCCGCAAACAGAACTAGACTTAACGCAGAAATTTCTCTAAAAGAAAATGATATTAGAGACATTAGAACTGGAACTGTTGGCGGAGTTGTTGGGGTAGGAAGAAACTTTGAAGCAGAAATAAATACAGCTCAAATTGTGGGAAATAACAACTTTAGTTTAAATTTAGGTGCTGCATTTACAACTACCGCTACAGTAGGTACCTCATCTCCAAGTTTGCTTGGTTCTGCAGGTATTACTTCTGGAGTTCCTTTGTTTATGGCGGATGCTCGTCCGGTTATGATGTCTGTTTGGGAAAAAAATCCCGAAGCACGTGTAAAGATAGAGGAGCTACAATTAAAACTATCTCATACGACAGCTCCTGTAATGAGGACTTTTTATCAAAATCAAATTAACTCTTTAACTAGAGAATTAACCGACTCAAGAACTGGTAGAAGTGCTGATGTTTTTGGTTTCAAATTTAATGACGACGGTACTCTTTCTATTGATGACAGAATTCAAAAACTTAGGGAGAGGTCTATCAAGAATTTAGCTAAAAGCTTTGCCTACCCAAATATTTCTAAAGCATTAAATGAATATAGGGTGGTTGATGCAGGCACTAAAGTAGTCTATCTAGAGCATTTACAATTAAGTTTACCTACAACACCTGTACTTTCCTCCGAAATTTCTGACTTGATTGATATTCATAATACCTATGCTCAAGCCCTAAAACTATCTTCTGTTTTGCCAATTTCTGGCAGATTAAGTGCTTCCGAATTAGCCTTAATAAATATTGATAAAGCTTCTTTTATTGCTAACATTTCAAAATTGATAAGTGATCCAGCGGAACAAGCTAAAGTTGTAGGATACTTAAATTCGGGAGATTACTCTCAATTTAGTATCTACTTTGCCTCTGGGTACGGTAACAAAAATGCAGAAATAATTAGATCTAGAATGAACGCTAGACTTTATGATATTGCGACTAACGACATTGTTTCTAGAGCCAACCCTGAATTTACCCGAGCTGTGATGGATACAGCCTTAGTTGAAGAAGCTATAAAATCTCAAGTTTTAAGAAGGTATACAGAAAATGTCATCATGGCGGCTCAGCTTATGACGGATGGGAAATATTTAAAGAGAGAGATTAAAAGAACTTTTCAAAAAGAAGTTATTACAGCTCTTGGAAACAAATACATCATGCCATCTCTATCAGCAAGGTTTGGAGCGAACACGGCCTTTGGAGATTATCTAGATAAAGTTTATGGAGCGCTGTCTGATCCGGAATTTAGAAAAGACCCAGCAAAGTATATTCAAGAAAATTTAGTTAAAGGCTCCAAAGGATTTGTTGGTTCTTATTTAAATAATAAATTTAAAGATAGAAAAAAATTTAGTTTGTACGGACAAACCCTTGATCTTGATTTTACAAAATTGATTAATAATCCGGCTAAATATATTACCGGTACATTAAAAGATAGAGCTTTTCACTTTATTTCAGATTTTGCTTATAAACAACTTGTACCAAGATTCAGACTTTTAAGAGTTGCTTATTTAAAATTAAAAAGATACATCTGGAAAGCAACAGGATTTTTAAAGAGAGCTGCAACTTCTTTACTTCAAAGAATAGCTCCAAGTTTAATGTCTCGTTTTGGAGCAATGATTGCAGGGATTGCTGTTCCTGGTGTGGGATGGGTAATCACTACTGTTTTAGCTGTCTTACCTGTTTTATTAAAACCATTTCTTAGAGACGATATAACAGTTTCTGATTTGATTAAAAAAGCTTTTAAAGTAATTTTCTTAGGTCCTTGCTTAGTTTTAGTGATTATCTGGATAATGGTTTTAGTTCCAATTGTAAGTTTATTTGCAAATTTCTGGTCTTCTCTTTGGGCTTCTGTTACAGGTAGTTTTGACAGTTGGGCGGATAATATACTTGCCGGTACTTCTACCTCCCCTTTTGGTATTTACCCCTACGATTTAGGATATGAATTAATAGATGGTTTAGTCAATACTTCAGGAAATAAATGTATTGATAGTAACAATAAGTCGGTGTATGCGTATTTAAGAAAGAACCCTAATGGTTGGAATAACCTAAAACCTGCGGATTTTAGTGAACTCCAAAATCCTACTGAATTATCCTGTCAGATTATTTGTAGCGCTAGAACCGAACTTTCAACATTATATCCAGGTATAGGGGGTTTACTAAACTGCAGTTCTACTAGAAATGAACTATTTAATTCAGCTTATCCGGACGGGTCTACTAACCAGAGATTCTGGTGCACTCATACTATTATGAAATCTTGGGGAGCTACTAGAAACTTTTTTTATATGGATAATGATGCATATGCTAGCGCTGCTTATATGAATAACACCCTAGTTTCAAAATCTGGAACTGAATTAGATAGAACAAATCTTTTTAATTCGGATGCAGATTGGTACACTGGAGTTAAAGGTGGAGGAACAGCTGCAGATCCGTCTTCTGCTTGTTTTGATAAAAACAGTCTACAAACTGGTGCAGTACTAACTATGTCTCAACATCCAGATTGTAGCTTTTCCAAACGTGGTAATCACGTTGGTATGTTTTTAAAATATGAAGAAAATAGATTTGAAGGAAAAAATTTAGTTTATATAAATTCAAACTCCGGATTACTAAAAGAGAAAGTGCCTTTTGAAGATTGTGGAGGTGGAAAGATTAAGCTTAAAACCAAATTCTATAAGGATGTAAATCTAAGATTTTACATGTGTAATCTTTTCCAACCAAAAGCAGGAATTAGTCCAACCGTAACATCGTGCCCCCCGTGCGCTGTACCAAGTGTTAATAATTATTAAAAATTATGAAGAACTTTTTAAAAGAATTAAATAATAAACCATTAAGCGTGAAATTACCTCTAATCTTAATTTTTGGAATTTTAATTTTTTTTATTATCTCTAGCACTTTTAATGCCGTAATAGGTTTTAGAACGCAAAATGAGATTCAGAATTTGAATTTCAAGGTAGTTAAGAATTATTTCGAAACTAAAAATAAATTTAGAAGTTACTTTGATACTTATGTAGTTTTAGAACTTGCTTCACCGGTTACAAACGAACAGTTTGAAAATCTTTCTTTTGATTTTAGTCCCGAGAGAGTTAGACCTGAGTTAATCAGTCCTCAGGTTATTAAACTTAACTTTCAATCAACTTTTGAGAAATCAGCTAAAAAGAACTTGTATGTTAAATACAAAGGTGTAGAAATCTATAAATTATTTATTGAAAATTCTGAAGCAGATAAGAGTTTTTTTGAATCTTTCCCTCCCGATAGCCCATTCGATCAGCCTAACTTAAATCAAGAGTAAAATTATTACTGACTACAAACTCTAATATCCCTTAGACAAGTTAATAGGGTATTGAATTGACTCCCTAATATAGTTGTAATTTGTGTAGGATCAACATCGTTTACACCAAAAGCTTTTAAAATTGTATTAAGTAGGAAGAAGGTAGAGAGTGAGAGCAGAAGACCTTTTAACGCTCCGGTCATTTGCTTTGAAGCTGAAGCCATTGCATCCTTTGATTTTTCAAATCCTGTAGCTAAAGTTATGGCTGCTAAGATAATCTCCATAGTAAAAAATCCAATGGTTAAAACAAGTATTGTGCCGATGATAAAATTTAGAGATGTTGTAATATTCATTTTTTCCTTTTAATTTAGACCAGTGGTCCTTAAAACTAAACCAACTATTAACCAGACCGAAATTGAAATAACAAAAGCAATTATACAATTTGTAAGCATCTGTTTTGCTTCTTCCAAAGATCCCTTTGCTCCTTGAGACTTAGCGATATTGATGGAGGCAACTATTGCTCCAATGATTGAAAGGAAAACAGCTAAGGTTGCTAATACATTGTTAATTACACTTAGAACTTCATTTAAGCTTCTTGCCTTTTCTGTAGGAGCTCCAGAGGCTTTAAGACTATCTGGACTAACGCATTTGATTAATTCTTTTGGGTCACCAGACCTTACATCGCAGGCAGGTGCTGCTGCAACAGAAACAACATTAAAAATAAAAAGAGATATAAAAAATAAACAAATCGTTAAAAGCTGTTTTCTTAAAGTAATCATGAATTGATATTAATAAAAAAGTAGTAATAAAACAATAATTTAATTATAAACCCTCTGAAATTGGGGTAGCGTTTGGAGTTGTAGTTCCAGTCAAACTTTGAATAATCACATTAACAATTACAAAAGCAAGAAGAAGTACAACTATACCAATAAAGTTTCCCTTGATTTTTTCTAAAGCATCTTCTGTCATTTTGGTGTCTCCGGCAGAGGTGACAATAGAAATAGAAGAAACAAGTAAAGCGACAATACCTAAACCAATACCTGTTGCAAGAAGTGTGGGGATAAGGAATTTATATAAATAATTCCAAATGTTATCCCCACACCCAGTTGCATCAAAATACCCGCAGGCATTTACTAAGAACATATTAAGAAGGAATCAATCCTGATGGTAAGGTGGTTACTGTTGTAGCCCCTCCTGTTAATACTGATTTAAGCACTGACATAATCATTACTACTAGTAAAGCGATAGCTAAACCAATTGCAGCGTTTGTAAGAGTTTGTTGAGCAACTTTTGCTGCTTTTTCATCTCCTGCTGAAGTAATGTACTGTATAGCTCCCATAAGTAAATAGATAATAGCAATACCAATTACAATTGCTTGCATGGTTGGGATCACAAAATCACCGATAACTTGGGAGAATCCGCTACAACCAGATCCGTTAAAAATCTTGCAAGTATCTGTTGCGGCTGCTGCTGTTAAAGTAAACATGTTTATTCCTTTCTAAACACAAATAAATAAATAACTAATAATATTCTATAACTCCTAAAATCAAAATCAATAATTTACTATTTAGTTATTATTGAAGGGTCAAAGGAGAATCCAAATATTTTAGCTATAATAACAAAGATAACTCTTAGCATTAGTGTAATTGCCAGTGATACTGCGGCGTATGTGAGAGCTTTTTGAGCAGCTTCTGTGTTTCCTTTTGAGGAACTTTCTTCGCCAAAGAAATATTTATATGTAGCTAATATAATAAAGACAATTGATACTGCTATTCCAATATTAAAGAGCCAAGTTTCTATTCTTGGTAATACGTTTCCAATTGCTTCATTTTTACCGATATTGAAGAAGGAACTTGCAGTTGAAAGTTCGCTTTTTATTGGTGAGGTTGAAGGTATTGAGGTTGCCATATTTATAATCCAATTTGATTAATTAAACTAATTATAAGTCCTCCTGAGAGAAGTACAAAGAGGAATCCGGCAATTGTATTGAATAAACTTGCTTTGATTTCTTTTAGTTTTCCTGGATCTTCTGCAGCTCTCACATAAGCATATCCGTTGCTTAACATAAGTAATACAAAGTAAAGAATTGCTACATAAAATAGAAAATTTGAGATTGTTTTCAGTAAACCAACAGGTGAGTAATCTACTGAGATTTTTATTGGTAGTTTTGTATTTCCAAATAAATTATCACTAGTTAGGTTGTTAAAGTCGTTGCATAAACTTGAAGTTTTTGCTTCTGCATATGTTGTTACAGTGTTTGGGCACATTTTTATTCTTTCATTTATGCAAAAGAATTTTTTATCTGCTTTTGTACCTGTTCCATCTCGTATTACACCGTCCTCCTCGCATTTTGCAGAGCCGCCGCATGTAGTAGTTCCGATTGAGGTTCCAAAAACGTCGTATGGAGGAAAATCACATCTGGTTGGTGCTGGAGCTGTTAGTGGTGGAACTAATCTTGCAGGGGCATTTTCACTTGCACCTGCTTGACATGTCCAATTACCGTACATTCTAGTTTTATTTTTTGTAGCATCTGCTGTATCCCATGTTTCTTCCCAGTCATCCCCTAGAAGGTTAGAAAATCTATTCATCCATTCTGAATATGTTTTAAAACCATCAACATTTGTTGAATTAATATTTGTTACTCGGCCAACACAAATCGCTCTTCCTAAGGAAGCTGGCCACTCACCCCCAGTTAAACTCATATAAGCTAAAGCAGGGTCGCAACTAGATCGTTCATTTATTGCAACACTACAAGCTCTATCTTTTAAAAAAGTTCTACATGTGTTTTGGTCTGGAAAACCCCATCTTAGAGGGTCTCCAGAAGGTCTTGGTTGCGTTGCAACATATTTACCTGCAAATTCTCCCGAACAAACTGGTAATTCACAAAGACTGTCTACTCTATCAGTACAAGCTGGTGCTGCGAAAGTATTTATTTGTAAATTCGAAATGGTTGTTATTAAAAGGGTCGAAAAGAGAATAACTTGATATAATTTTTTAATGAGGAAATATTTTTTCATATTTTTAGTTACTTTACTTCTAATCTCCCAAAGTTTCAAGATTATTTTAGCAGGAGAAGATTGTGAAAAGATTTCTGATTTAGATAACAGACTTGCCTGTTACGAAAAGCAAAAAGCTGAACTAAATAATTCTAAAAGTGAATTTACGAAGAAATTGAATGATATTTTGGGTCAAAAAAATAAGGTAAATTCCCAGATTTCTTCTCTTTCTAGTCAATTAAATGTCACAGTTTCTCAAATTAACGAAATTGATAAAACTTTAAAAGATATTTCTAAAGAAATTGAAGAAATTGAGAAAAACTTAAATTTTAGAAAAGATTCACTTAGTACAAAAGTTAATGTTAAAAACTCTATTTTGAAGTCTTACTACAGTATGGGTAATGTTAATTCTATTGAGTTGATGTTTGGTTCAGAAAGTATTAGTGAATTAACTTTAGGTTTTCAAGCTACTGAAAAAATGAATTCTCAAATGTTAGACACGATTAAAATTCTTTCTTCAGAAATTACTGATTTTGAAAAGGATAAGATTGAATCGGAAAAAGCCAAAAAAGATTTAGAGGAGAGTTATCAGAAATTTTTATCTGTAAAGAGTAATTTAAACTCCCAAAAAAGTAGTTATTCAAAGGTATTAGGTGACTTAACAAATAAACAGGAAGATGTTGAAGATAAATTAGATAACATTAATGAATCAATCAAAAAACTTTCAGAGAAACAACAAGCCATTATTAGAGCAAAAAGTTCAGAAGGAGAAACAGGTTCTATTGGAGAATACGAGCAGCCAGATTATTCGTTACCAACCCCTCCTTTTAAACCAGCTTTTGCTTTGATGTCTTATGGAGCTTTCACTCACTATAACGGAATGAGTCAGTATGGAGCAAAAGGTAGGGCTGAAGCAGGGCAAACATACAAAGATATTTTAAAGTTTTACTATAAAGTTGATATTACTGAATCTGCTAATTTTCCTAGCACTATAGCAGTAAAAGGTGTAGGTACTTTAGATTTTCAAAAATATTTATATGGAATTGCTGAAATGCCATCTGATTGGCCACTCGAAGCTCTTAAAGCCCAAGCAATTGCTGCAAGATCTTATGCATATAAAGCTTCTAAACCAATTTGTATTACTGAGGCATGTCAAGTTTATAACGCAAGTAAAGCTGCAAATGTTCCTGCTAGATGGAAACAGGCAGTTGATGCAACTAAAGGTCAAATTTTAAATAATCCTAAAAATTCTCAATTTTCTTCAACTACAGGAGGGTATTCTAATGATTCTGGTTGGGATATAAAGGGTGGTGCGTGGCCTGGTTCAGCTTATGAAAAGATAGCAGGCTCGCCTTGGTTTTACAAAGCTTGGTATACACAAGGTTATTCAACTTCATCAGGTACATGCGGTAGAAATACTCCGTGGCTCTCCGAAAAAGAAATGGTGGATCTTCTTAACTCCTGGGTAGTTTGGAGAAAAGGAAGTTCCTCAGATAAGGATAGGATTTCCCCATCCATAAATAATTGTTTTGGAGGAAATCCTTATTCAACAGACGCAATGGCTGAAAAAGCTGATGGGTTTGGTGAAAAATACACCAGTATAAGTAGCGTTGACTCTTCTATTAGTAATAGTGGTCAAACAACTTCGGTTACATTCAATACAAATAGAGGAAAGATTACTATAGAAGGAAGCGTTTTTAAAACTGTAGTTAACTTGAGAGCTCCTGGATATGTTTCATTAAAATCTAGATTATTTGATATAGAGATGAAAAATTAAATCTTTTTAAGATATAATTAAGTCATGAATTTAAGCAATCTTTTTTCTAAAAAATCAGAGTTTAGTCCAAAATTTTTAGGTCAAAATCCTGATGAACAACTGATTGCTGTTACTAGAAGAGGTTTTATTATTGAACTTAGGTGGTTACTTCCGCTAGTAATTGGATTCTACTTTTTAATCTTAAATAGTTACTTTTTAGATTCATCTTTAAGTTTACTTTTTAATTCAAGTGCAATTTCTTTTATTAGAGTGGTTGCTTTTATTATTCTTTCATTAATTTTCTATAACAGAATTACAGATTGGTTTTATAGCGTTAACTTAATTACTAATCAAAGAGTTATAGATTTCGAATTTTCTGGTTTAGGTATTAAAAAGGTAGTTGAAACAGACCTTAGAAATATTCAAAGTGTTACTATCGAATCTGCAGGGCTTTTATCCTTCCTTTTTGGTCTTTCTACAATACATATTTTAACTTCAGGAGATAATCCAAATATTGATTTAGAATTTATTAGTGATGCAAATAGAATTCAAGATTTAATTTCTGACCTCGGAAGATCGGTAAATAAAAATGAACGAATTAAATAACTATTTAACAATTGATTTTTTAGGTAAGGTATTAAAAGGAATAACTTCTTTGTTTACTCTTATTTATTCTATTTTGATTTTAAAAGACGTATTGGATTTGCAAACATTCTATGACAGTGCATTTAATATTGTTTTTAAGCTAATGGGTATTTTAATTGTGATCGCTTCTTTGTTTTTATTACTTACTTCTTTTAATTAAAATATGAAAGAAATTTTAGAGTATAGGACGCAAGTATATCGTCCAAAACTTCCTGAAAAAATAAATCAATTCTCTGGAATTGAGATTTTAAATTATCACGAAGAAGATTTAGACCTCCCTGAACTTTTAATTGCTTTTGATTTAACTACCGAGGATATCTTTGATAGGAATTTAATTTCTCAATTAATTAAAGATGTTTTTCATGACTACTTTTTTAGAAAAGAATTAAATTCATCTGTTCAGGTAGTTGAAGAAGCTATTTTAAATGTTAAAAATAAAATTTTAAAAATTCTTAAAGCTTCAGATAAAAACAAATTAGATTTTAATATTATTTGCGGAATCTTCGATAAGAACACATTATCTGTAGTTAAATACGGGCAAACTTATGCAACATTAATCAGAGATGGCGACATCAAAGATTTAGAGTTTGCCGTTGAAGGTTATTTTGGCTCGGCTCAAGGAAATATTAAGAGTGGGGACTTGTTTTTACTTTCTACTAAAAATTTTCATAACAAATTTATCAATCAAGATTTATTAAAAAAGGGTTTGAAGATTGATGAGGAAAATCTTGATCCTGACTCTTCTTCACTAATTTTATATTTTAATAAATCTTTAAAGTCTGAAGAACCTAGAGCAATAAATATAAATTCAAAAAAATTAAAGAAAAAAGCTCAGAAGATGTTAATTAAATATCAAGGTGTTCTTGTACTCCTACTAGTTATAGGTTTTTCTTTTTCTGGATATAGATATTATGAAAATAGAGAAAGGTTAATTCGATTAGAGAGAAGCAAGATTCTGCAAGATACAGCAGTTAATATTTTAGGGAAAAACTCTGAAGACGTTTCTAGTTACAGTGGAGAATTGTTAGAGCAGATATCCTTAGTTGGTAAATCCGATTTACAAAATAAAGAAGAAGTAATACAAAAACTAAAAAATAAATATAACGAAGTTAATAAAATAGTCGAGAAAGATTTTAAATTATTATTTGATTTTAAAGAATTTAACCCTAGATCAAGAATTAATTCTTTCACAGTTGTGAATAATACTATTTACGCTTTAGATTCTGATTCATCAAAAGTTTATTACTCAAATATAGATAATCTAAAGTTTGAAAGTATGGAAGTAAAAGTTGATAAACCAAAGAACATTGATATGTTAAATAAAACACTCTCAATTTTTGGTGAAGATAAAATTAACTATTTCTCATTAGATTTAAATAAAAACTCAAATGAACTTTCTTTAGATAAAATTGGAATCACTAAAAATTTTGGAAATTTTGTATACGAACTTAAAGACGGAAAAATAAATAAAATTGATACAAATAGCGATTCACCTAAAAGAGAGGTTTGGGCAGAAAGTGAAGCTTTAAATAATGCTAAAGACATTGATATTGATTACGATATATATGTTTTAGATAAGTCTTCTAAATTAGTAAAATATTCAAAAGGAGTGGATCAAAAAATTAATTTTGAAAGCAGATTTGAATTATCAAAAATGTTTATTGATAGTGCTTTTAGTAATTTTTATTTTATTAATGAAAATAAATTTTATGTTTTCTCAAAAGACGGAAAATATAAAAATACAATTTTAGATACCAAATTTAGTGAAAGAATTAATGACTTTGTAGTTCTAAAAGATAAAAAAGTATTAATTATTACTGACTCAAAAATTTGGCAATTTGATTTATGATTATTCTTTCAAACAGAAAAGCTTTTCATGATTTTCAAATCTTAGATACCTACAAAGCAGGAATTAAACTTAGAGGTTATGAAGCTAAAGCTTTACGAGAGGGAAGAGGTAGGTTAGAAGGCTCCTACGTAGTTAAACTTCAAAAAGGATTATTTTTAACAAACTTTCATATTCAAAGATACTCAAAAATCTCTCAAAAAATTGAAGATTCCGAACTTGGTAGAAGTAGAGAACTTTTGTTAAACAAAAAAGAGATTGAAAAAATAGTTACTGAGATTTCTCAAAAAGGTAAAAGCTGTGTTCCACTTCATCTTCATATAGATCACGGTTTATTTAAAATAGAAATTGCTATTGTAAAAGGTAAAAAAGAGTTTGAGAAAAAGGTGGTGGCAAAAGAGAAGCAGGAAAAAAGAGATCTAGAAAGAGCTAAAAAAGCTACTGGAACTTGGGGCTAAAACCCTACTAATTTGATTAAAATCCATAAAAATAGTAAAATATAATGACGGAGGGGATGAACATTGGCTTTGATTATTTTATCAAGGTATGTTAGCAAGCAAGGTTTGATGAGTACCTTTCAAAAACATTAAAACAATAATTGCAGAAGAAATTGCATACGAACCAGTTTACGCTGGTGCTTTAGCTTAATTAATAACAGCTAAGAGTCTCTAAATTCTTACTTCAGAAGGATTTAGTAAGGCTTTATATAACTGAAGTGCGAGTATTTTGAAGCTCAGGCAAGATACTTTACTCCCGGAAAAGGGAAAAACATGGGCTTTGAAGTGTAAATAGAAATTATTAGTTTTTTCTACTTCGAGAACTACAAACTAATAAAGCTTGTAAACTAGGGTATTTCTGAAAAGTAACACGCGAGTTCGACTCTCGCCATCTCCACCATTTAAAATTTTTTGACATTCCATTAAAAATAGATATAATCAACTTCCCATAAACTTGGGACTTACGGAGGTGCAGTTGTGGTTTACCGTCAGGTAAGAAGAATTCTGGAAAGAGATGGTTTAGTTAAAAAAACCACCATTCTTTGGACTGGAGTTCCGGAAGAGTATGTTGGTAAGTATATCCATTTCTCCTACCATAGACAGGTAGTGACAATGGATCAGTTCGAGCAATATGTTGGCGGTAGTATTGGTTGGATGCGGATCAATCGTCCTGAGTGGTCTCAGCCTTTAGTTGAGAAACAAGTAAACCTGATTTCGTTGAAGGCAAAGTTTTGGTAAGGGAGAGTGGGGGCGGTGAGCATTTATTTGCTCACCGCCTTTTCTATTTTATCTCTACTCATAATAGAACTATTGTTAGTTATAGGTTAAATACTCTGTAATAATATAGGTTATGTATATCTTTAACCTTGTTATAACAACATCTTACGAATTGTGGATAACTCATGGATAACTTATTACACCAAGTTTTTTATGGAAAATGTTATTTGTGTGAAGAATACGCGAACCCTATTTGCGAAACTTGTTTTGATAAATTAATTCCTATAAAATCTCCATTTAAAATGTCTGGAACCAAAAAGATTATTTCTTTCTACGAATATACTGATATTTCTAGAAGAATACTTCAGATTTCAAAATACCCTCCTTACGAGTTTTTCTTATTAAACTACCTTTCTAGACTTACTTTCAAAAAGAATCGAGAAAATCTTTTAAATTTCTTAAATCCCGATAACTCTTTGATTTTTTGCCCAGTTCCTCTAAATAGCCTTAAATTATTTGAAAGAAAGTTTAATCAGGCTGAGGAAATTTCTCTTTGTTTATCTGAAGTTTTAAGATTACCCACTTTTGAGATTCTGACAAGAAAAAAGTTTACTAAACCTTTATTTGATTTAAATAAGGACGAAAGAAGGGTAGAGTTGTCTGGCGCATTTAAAACTAATTTTTTATCATACTTAGTTAAAATATGCGGGTGCAAAAGAGTGGTCTTGGTTGATGATCTAAAGACAACCTCCCAAACCCTTGAGAATTGCGAAAAAGCGCTAAGAAATTTAGGTTTTGAAGAAGTTCATTTTTTAACTCTTTTTGCGAAAAAATAACTAATTTTGGAGTATAATACCAATTAGCAACTTTGCGGAGAGTTGGCAGAGTGGCAATGCAGCGGATTGCTAATCCGTGACGGATTATATCCGTCCACAGGTTCGAACCCTGTACTCTCCGCCATAAATGTTATACTTAAAATATGTATTTAAAGAAGATTACAGACATAATAGGTTTTTCAAAAACTAATCCAGAAGATAGTCTTCCAATTGTTAAAAAAATAGAAACAGAAGAATCCAAAACTCCTCCTGCAGAAAGAGTTGAGATCTTAAACTGGTCAATTGATATTGAAAGTATCTATATTCCTAAAAGATATAAAAGCACCATAGTTATCTTAGGATCTCTTTTTTTAATTTATTTAATTCTAAATAAAGATTATATTTTTGTGATCACTCTTCTATCAATGTTATTTTTATTTAATGTTTTAAACTCCATGAAAAAAAATACAGTTTCCTACAAAATCTATAATACCGGTATAGATTATTTTGGAACTTTTTATAAGTGGGAAAAGATTCAATTCTATTTTTTCTTTACAGATAAGGAAATCATAGGTTTAGATACCTTTGATATCACTCCTGGAAGATTATATGTTTATTTCAAACCAGAGGATAGAGAAAAACTTGATAACATTTTAAGTGCTAAACTTGATAAAGCTTTAGTTGTACCAAAAAACTATGTCGATATGATTGTCGACAAAGTGAAACCTTACATCGACTTTACCGACAAATAATAGTTTAAAATATAGTTATTTTAAGTGCTCGTAGTTCAGTTGGATAGAATACAACTTTGCGGAAGTTGGGGTCGCAGGTTCGAATCCTGTCGAGCACACCAAATTATTTCCAAGTGTATCCTGGAAAATAATCTCGTTTGATATTTTCTTTACTAATCCCCATTTCTTCAAGTGATTCTAGGAATGAAGCAACCATTGGTTCGGGACCTGAAAGGTAGATTGCTGAATTTTCTGCGGAGTAATAAGCCGAAAAAACTTGCTCTGGAGTCAAATGATTTTCTCCTAAAAAATATTCAACTTTAAAATTAGATAGAACATTTTCAAGATTTTTAATCTCTTCTTCAAAAAGAATCTTTTCTTCTTTGCTTGCAAATAAAAGAGTAATATTTGGATTTAAATGTTTGTGTTTAAATTCCAGAAGCATTGATCTAAAAGGTGTAACTCCAATTCCTCCTGCTACAAAAATATGATTTTCGTATTTTTCATCAAATAAAAATTCACCTCCAGGACCGGTTATTTCTAATTCGTCCCCTACATTGATTTTTAATAAATCTTTTTTGAAAGTAGAAGATTGTCCGGTAATTTTAGTTGTTAAATTTAATGTTTCCTCAAAAGGAGCAGAAGAGATTGTAAAGTATCTTCTTTCTCCCCTACCATCTGGGGCAGTATTTGGAATTTTATAAACCAAATACTGCCCAGGAATAAATGTAAATCCTATTGGTTTTTCAAATTTGAAAGTATAGATATTTGGAACTTCTTCAATTTTCTCAATAAGTTTTAATTTCATAATATAAATATTAGAACACGTTTTTGATAATTTGAACTATAACTTTAAATATGCTAAATTTAATTTAATATGTTTGATGAAAATATCCACGGAGAATTTGATAGACCTCAGAAAAGAAATCCCGATAACAATGTAGAGAGCAACGACTCAAGACTAGAGATAGTAAATCAGATAAAAGAACTGGGATATTCATTAAAAAAAACTTTATCTGAAGAAGATTTTAAAATTGCTAAACAGAACTTAATAGCTATTTCAAAAATTTTAAAAAATACTCAAACAGAACAAGCAACAGAACAAGCAACAGAGCAGGCATCAAAAATAAAACCTTTATCAAGTGAGCAGATGAAGAGAGTAGAAGTTGATATTGAATGGGTCAATAATACTTATCAAGACATTAAATCTTGGTATCTCTCTCTAAATCTTGGGGAAATCACTGAAGAACAGTACTCTGCACTAAAAAGAGGTGCAAAAATTCAGTCTACTGAAAATGAATGGGTCGCTTTAGAGAATTTATATCGAAAAGAATTTAGAGAAAAATATAGTCAGGCTAAGGAAGATTTAGAAGCATTTGATAATGTAGAAAAAACAAGGTATATGCAAGGTAAAGAATTCGAAAAGTACCTATTAGATTGTGCAGTAAAATATAAAATGAGTCGTGAGATACTTCTTACTCATATAGATATGCTTTGGCCAGGTTTGCTAGATAATTTTAAAGAGGGTCTTCCTCCTTTAAATAATCAAGATGATTTAGAGAATATTGTAAATAACCCTAGAAGGTATAGTATGGTTAAACTTGGAAATTATATAGATAACAGAAATTTGTATTGGGATTTAAAATTACCTAACGAATAAAATTAAATCTTTTTGTTGTTTTTCTGTTGATTTTAAATTCATTTATTCCATACTTTCTTTAATTAATTTAATATTTTTGTTAAAAACCACATCGTTCTTAAGTACCTCAAGATTGCCACTATCTGCTGAAAGTTTTGCTAAAAGATCGTTATTTTTTTCTTGATTTTTAATTAGGTCATTCTTTTTTTCATCGTTAGATATTAAAGTTTCAATTTCTTTGGTATTAGTTGGATTCTCTTTTAAGTAGAAAATAATTTTATCTACACTTTCTAAAATTTTATTTTTTTCTATATTTTGAATTTCTAGATTTGTTGAATTTTTTGAAATATTATTTAATCTTGTAAGCATATTCTCGAGCTCGGACTTTATTTTATCTTGAGTATTTTTTAATTCTAAAAATTTCTCATCCTCTTGGTTTTCTTCCTGATTTTCTTCTTCTACTGATTCATACTTTTCCTTCACTTCTTTTGCTTCTTTATTTGTTCCTTGTTCCAATCTTTTCTCGATTGCTAAAAATTCTTTTCTTGTAATAACCCCAGAGAGTAATGCAATTTTTGCATCCTTCAAGTTCATTATATTTTCTGGACTTACAATTCCTAGCGCTAGAAATTTAGAATTTTCTTCGTCAATTTCATCTGCAAGATATTTTTCAGTCACGTTTAAAGTTCTAGTTTCTGTATCTTTAATAAACTTTCCGTCTCTATCAATCAAATTAAAAAGATAAACTCTTTTTCCACCTTCAATTTGAGATTCTCTGGTGATTGAAGCTCCTGAATCTTTTTCATAAAATCTGAATTTATTATCTCTATTTTCTAGAAGCTGGTTTCTATTTGCTTCGTTAATTGGTATATACTCAGTTAAATTTTCAACTGTTCTTTCATTTTGACCGGCTGTAGTATCTGAAGTATTTTCTCCATGTTCTTTAATTGGTTTTTTTAGGGTTTCGTTTGTTGGAATGTTATTATCCATGTATTAATTTAAACATTAAAAGTATTATTTATTCAATACTAGCTTTAAATTGTTTAATTAATTCTAGTTTAGATACATAGCTTTCGTTTATATCTGTATAGTTTCCTGCTAATCTTCCACTATAAGTTTGACTAAATCTCGTTCCAGTTTTATATATCTGGGATGCATATTCATAGAATGGTGTAGTTAAACATCCCGGATCAATCCATCTTTTTCTACAACCAAAAGAAGTTATTTCTCTTGAGTTAGTCTGTATATCTGCACAAAAACTTTTTTTGGTAATTTCAGTTGTACAAAATGTATAAATTAATTTTTTATCTTTGGAGTAATAAACTCTGTAGGTAACAGGTTCGGTAATTGGAATATTAGAATTTTCTTTAAAAGTTATATATGAGCTGTCTTTTATAGTCCAAGTAGCAACCAAGTTTGAAAAATCTGGAGATTGGGAATCTTTAATTTTAACATTTTCAGGATCAGGTAGCGCTACGTTTCCACCTAAAACTTCAAGGGAAAATATTTTTTTACCTTGTAAATATTTACCAAATAATTTATGTTCTTTTTTTGGCATTTCGCTGAAGTATCTAGTGTTTGGATTAGTTGGCGAAATTTTTTTAGTTGTACCTAAAAAAAATAAATCTTCATTCTCTTTGATTAAAATATTTTGGTCCGCAAATTCTCCACTATTTTTTTGAAATCTAGGATTTAATTCTAAAAATTCATCCAATGATTTTTGTACTTCAACTGGTAGATTAAGAGTGTGCTCATAGGTGTCACTTGAAACTCCGTAACCTCCGTTTCTTGTAGAGTGTCCTTTGGAAAAATGAGTATTTCCGTTACCGTAAGTATCGTATCCTGGTAGGTATCTCCATAAACCTGCAGATGAACTTTTATAAAAGGTACAAAGAAAAGTTTTCCCATCTTTTTGTACGTAACCTAATACAGATGGATAATCGTTTTTTCCATAAAATTCTCTTGAGATAGAAATTTTGACATCTGAAAAATTAATTTCTGCTATCGGGTATAGTTTTGCCTCGACAATTTTTTCAGGACTAAGGCCTAGATCTCCTTCTATCTCTGCATTAACAACAGGTGACGATTTACCCTCGACTGTACTAATTGCCCAAAATTTATTTTCAAATCTGTTTGGGTTATTTAATTCCAGCTCTCTGTATCTAATTTCAACATTCATAATTAAATTAAAACATAAAAAACTCTAAGTAGCTTATCTGGATTTTCTTATGAATGCGCAAAATTTTTGAAATAAATTAGAGTATAATTTAAAAAAAAGTAATACGGAGGGGTACTGAAGCGGTCACAACAGGCTTGTCTCGAAAACAATGAGTAGGGTTAAACCTACACGCGGGTTCGAATCCTGCCCCCTCCGCCATGATAAAGTATTTATAGATGCAAAATATGAAACAAATAGATAAAATTTTAAATAAGGATGAAAAAATAATCTGGCAAGGAACTCCTCAATTACTGCCATTTATGTTTAAGAATATTTCATATTTCTTTATTGGGTTAATATTGTCTATATTTATTAGTCTAATAATTTACTCCCGTATTAGTTTTGAAAATGGAGGGTTAAAAGTTATTGAAGTTCTTGATACACCGTTTACTTATCTATTTGGATTTATAATTTTTTTGTTTACTATTCCAGCTGTTTTTTACTTATTTGAACCCCTTTACTTTTTACTGCTTAGAAAAAACACTTTATATATTTTTACCGACAAGAGAGTTTTGATTCAGTCTGGGGTGATTGGTATAGATTACGAATCCTTTGATTACGATCAAATTAGAGATTTAGAAGTAAACATAACTTTAGTAGATAAGATTTTTGGAAAAAACTCAGGAAGTATTTTTATAGATATCGGTAAGGTGACAGCGGGACGTGGTGGAAGAGCTATTCCAGCATATCTTGGGTTAGAAGGTATCACAAATCCTTATGCAGTCTGTGAACAACTTAAAAAACTTTCATATAATTTAAAATCGGATGAAAAATTCCCTAACGAAAAAAGATTAAAAGAAAATTCTGGTTATCAAACTGAGATTAAAAGTTAAATTCTTTGTGGTAAATTATTATAAGTAGGAATTTTAAGGATTAAAAATGAATGAAATTAAAAATATTTTAAGTAGTAACGAAAAAGTTATTTGGGAAGGTAAACCAAAGTTTGCTCCTTATTTTATTAGCCAATTAGCCCTTTTTACTTGTTTTAGTTTTGTATTAATAGTTGGGGCTATGATAGCTGCTGCTGACGGTCAGATCGGTCCTTCTATTTTATTCTTCGTTCTAGGATTTATTTTTGTTATTTCCCCTATTATTTCTTATCTTTATTACAGAAAAATTTACTACGCTATTACTGATAAAAGAATTATTTTTCAAAGTGGAATTATTGGAACCGATTTTAATTCAGTAGATTTTGATAAAATACAAAGCTTAAATGTAAATGTTGGGTTAATTGATAAATTATTTGGAGGTAATACTGGAACAATTTCAGCCTTTTCAGGATTAGTTGCCTATACAGGTCAAGGAGGTTCGGTTTCAGTTCCCCATTCTTTGATTTTTGTTGAAGATGCTTATGGTATTTACGAAAAACTTAAAAAAGTTTCTCACGATATCAAAACAGATATTGAATATCCAAACGATTTGAGACCAAAAACAAATAGCGGGTATAACACAGGTTATAATTCTAAAAAGTAGTAATTTTAAGGAATAATTTTTTATGAATAGTGAAATTGAAAAAGTCTTAAGTTCGAATGAAAAAATAATTTGGGAAGGTAAGCCTCAGGCATTTCCATACTTAGTATCTAAATTTGTCTTTTTATTTGTCTTTTTTGTTCTTTACAGTTCCGTAACATATAATCCTGACACTCAAAATTACGAAAATGCCGGTCCTTTTGCTATTATGTTAGGTATTTTTCTTTTTATAGTTCTGTTCATTTATAACTTTCTTTTTTATAAAAAGATTCATTATGCAATCACTGATAAAAGAGTAATCCTTCAAAAAGGAATCATTGGAACAGATTTTGAAAGTGTTGATTTTGATAAAATAAATTCAATCAAAATTGATATTGGAATTATAGATAAAGTGTTAGGTAAAAATTCTGGAACAATCATGCTTGATTCAGGAAGAACGAAATCTACTAGAGATTCTAACGGGTACTCAACTGTTGTAACAGATTATCATCAATTGCAATTTATTGATGATGCATACAATGTATTTGAAAAATTAAAAACAGTTTCAACTGATGTAAAAGCTGATATTAAATTTCCTAATGCGCTAAGACCGGGCAATAATCCTGGGTACAAAACTGAAATTAAATAGTAATGAATAAGATACTACTAATATTTATTGTTTCAATCTTAGTTGGAGTACTTAGTTTTTTAGTGATAAATAATTCCCCTAAAAAATTCAATAAAGTAGAGGTTAATAATTTTGGGGATTTTGTTTTTAGCTACTTCCAACAAAATCCCCAAAAAGAATCTGAAGTGATTAAACTTAAATTTACTGGAGATGTTATTTTAGCTAGATCTGTTAATTTTTTAACCGTTAAAAATAATGATTTTACTTGGAGTTTTAAAAACATTGATAGTGAATTACAAAACGCAGATATTACTATTTCTAACTTTGAAAGTCCTTTAATAAAAAATTGCCCTTTAACTAACGAAGGCTTTAAATTTTGTGGAGATGAAAAAAATTCACAGGGGGTAAAATTTGCAGGAATAGATGTGGTTGGATTAGCTAATAATCATGCCGGAAATTATGGAGAAGATGGTGTAAATCAAACAATTAATAATTTAGAAAAAGAAGGTATCTTAGTTAGTGGTGCAACTCAAAGAAAAATTGCTTATAAAGAGGTTAAAGGAACTAAGTTTGCATTTCTTGCTTTAAATTCTATCGGGTACAAAGAAAGTTCTTTACTTTGGTTGGATGAGAAAACATTAAAAGAATTAATTGAAGAAGCTAGAAAAAATTCAGATGTAGTAGTAGTTCAAATACACTGGGGAACAGAATACACTGATACTCCAAATGAATTTCAAAAAAAATATGGTCATTTGGCTATAGATTTAGGTGCTGACATGGTGGTTGGAAATCATCCTCATTGGGTGCAAAAATATGAAGTTTATAAAGATAAATATATTTTATACGCCTTAGGAAATTTTATTTTTGACCAGGAATGGAGTGCAAAAACTAAACAAGGGGTGATTGCTGAAGTAGAGGTTAAAGAGAAACAAATAAGTAACTTGAAATTTATTCCGGTAGAAATTAAAAATTATGGACAAGTTTTTAAATCACTAGACTCTTCTATAATTCCAAGTAAGTTAGAGTAAAGTGAATGCGGTGGTGCAATTAAAATTGCACCACCGCATTTATTCGTTAACTAAGTTTTCTTCTCATTAACAAATTAACGAGGTACCGAGTTTTACCAACTTGAAAAAAAACTTCACAGACGTAATTGCCATTAAATTCTATGACATTCACATTTAGAAATCTAATTTCTTTAGCTAGGAATTCAGCCAGCTGCTCTTTGAAGTTTTTTGAAGAGTAATCAATCTCTGCAAAACTTCGAATGTCGACAACCTTTTCGCAAAAGTAATTTTTATCATTTTCAACCTGAAGTTTGATAACTCCGGCTGAAAGAATAGTGAAAATTACAGCGTAGTTTTGTCTAACAAAAACAACTTTATTACCACTTAGTTCCGACAGCTTAAACATGCGTAACCTCACTAAATTTTCAAAAGAGGAAACTCCAGTAAGCATGAAATGTCCTTAAAAACAAAGTTGAGTTTTAAGGTCTTTCCGCCTGGGGTTTTGACGATGTGCGAATTCATTTTCTGAATCTGCAATACGTCAGATTTGGATTCCAGAATCATCATTTTGGTCCGTCCTCGTAAAGAAGTCCCCAAATAAATTAACTCAACGAAACCCTCCTTCTCCTGAAAAGATATAATAGCGTCGGTGCCATTCATATCTTTAAAGGTTACACTCTTCTCCCCTATACCAACAATTCTCCACATTTTAACACCTACTCCCTAATCTTGAGGATTGCGGCAATTTATTATACATCTTTCTTGACAAAATAGGTAACCTATAGTAATATGTACGCATGACCTCCAAAAGAGGCGGATTAAACGGGTTTTCCGAAATAAAACCCTAGGAGTTGTAGTAGTGACTACCTACAAAATCTCCGCCCGGCAACTCGACGCCGGTGTTGTGCTGAATGTTTCCTTCGGGGAACCTGCAGACAACACCCAGATCGTTCGTGACGCGGTAAATGCCCTCGCTGAGTGTCAACTCAGCGGCGGCAAGACCGTTTACGTCAACGGTCCAGCGTCGTTGCCGGCCGCCATGGTAATTGCCCATGGGGTAGGTCATCTCTTCACCGAGGTGGCCTGCTTCGATCCGAAGCTGCGAGGCTTCGTGGTGGCAATCAGCCACGGCGGCCGACCGGTCGGTACCCTAATCCCTGCTTCGGCAGTGGAGTAGGTCCCACTGGAAGGGCAAAGATACCGGTGTATTCCGGGAAAACGTGTTAAACACGCGCTGTTAGACACAGCTAGAGTAGGGAAACTTCTATAATTTCCTTTAGTCAAGGAAAGAAATGAAGCCGAGACTACTTGTCTAAATCGGGAGAGATGGCCGGGGTTGCGCAAGCAACACCCGGCCATTTCAGTATTTAAAAGGTATTTAACTAATTATTAAAGAGAGTATTTTTCCTGGTACAAATACTGTTTTAACAATATTTTTACCAATTAAAGATTTTGAAACTTTTTCAATTTTAAGAGCTTCTTCTACAATTTCTTTTTCGTTTATTTCTTTTGAAACCTCAATGACAGAAACTAATTTTCCGTTAATTTGAATTGGTAATTTAATTTTTTGAGAATTTAAAACACTTTCATCTATAGCAGGGAATTCGCTAATGTGTATTGATGTATTTTTACTAAATTCTGTACCATTTATTTTTTGAAATAGTTCTTCAGAAATGAAAGGCGCAAGAGGGGCTAAGCATTTTAAGAATTTAATAAAGACATCCTTAGATATTTTATCTTCGTTTTTAATGTGATTTACAAAAATCATTATTTCGGAGACTGAGGTGTTATATCTAAAACTTTCATACATTGGGGAAATATTTTTAATTAAATTGTTAATAAAAATATCTTGCTCCGAAAACTTCTCATCAACAACTTTTTCAGATAAATTCCATATGTTATTTAAAACTTTTGCACAGGCTTTAACTCCGTTTTCATTCCAAGGAAAGTTATCTTCTGTTGGTCCCATAAAACAAATTCCCATTCTAATTGCGTCTGCTCCGTACTCATTAGCAACAGGCATTGGATCAACCACATTTCCTAGTGATTTAGACATTTTCTTTCCATCGGCCCCAAGAACTAATCCTCCATTCATTCTCCACTGATATGGTTCTGCAACTGGAACTAATTTTTGATCGTAAAAAAAGTTATTCCAGAATCTCGAATACAGAAGGTGCATAGTTGTATGTTCTGCTCCTCCAAAATAATTATCAACTGGTAACCAGTATTTTAATTTTTCTTCGTTTGCAAACTCGTTTGGGTTTTTGGCATCGATGTATCTTAAAAAATACCAGCAACTTCCTGCCCAGTTAGGCATAGTATTAGTTTCTCTCTTACCTTTTTTTCCATTTATTTCTACGTTTACCCATTCTGTATTTTTAGATAAAGGTGACAAGGCATCGCTTGATGGTGTGTAATCCGGAACTTCTGGTAAATTTAATGGAAGGTTTTTTTCTTCAAGAATCTCCCCATCTTCCATATGAATAAGAGGAATAGGTTCTCCCCAATATCTTTGTCTAGAAAATACCCAGTCTCTTAATTTAAAATTAACTTTTCTTTTACCAATTCCTATTGATTCAACGTAGCTTAGTATTTTTTCTTTTGCTTCTGCAGTTTCTAAATTAGAATAATCTCCAGAATTAATAGAGATTCCTTTTTCTGTATTTGGTAGTTCTTCAAAATTATTTTTAACTACAGAAATAATTTCTAAATTAAATTTATTAGCAAATTCAAAATCTCTTTCATCATGGGCTGGAACTCCCATAATCGCCCCAGTTCCATAACTCATTAAAACAAAATCTCCAATATAAATTGGAATTTCTTTTTTAGATAATGGGTTGATGGCAAAACTTCCAGTAAAAACTCCAGTTTTTTCTTTTTGTAATTCTGTTCTTTCAAATTCTGATTTAGATTTTAATTTATCTTGATAAGCTTTTATTTGTTCTATGTTTTCTGAAGTCACAATTTTTTCTAAGATTGGATTTTCTGGAGAGACAACTAAAAAAGTACTTCCAAAGATTGTGTCAATTCTAGTGGTGAAAACTGTAATTTTTTCATTCAAATTTTTAATCTCAAATGTCACTTCTGCACCTTCTGATTTTCCAATCCAGTTTATTTGAGCCGCTTTAATGCTTTCCGGAAATTCTGTATTATCTAGACCATCAATTAATTTTTGAGCGTATTCAGGGATTTTTAGTATCCATTGCTTTAAATTTTTTCTGGTAACAGGGTGAGACCCTCTTTCAGAAATTTTATTTCCCTTTTCATCTTCTATAACTTCTTCTTCAGCAAGAACTGTTTTTAATTCTTCACACCACCAAACAGCGCTTTCTTTATATTCTGCAAGCCCTGCTTCGTAAAATTTTAAAAATAACCATTGAGTCCATTTATAATATTCAGGGTCAATTGTTGAAATTTCTCTTTCCCAGTCGAATGAAAAACCCATATTAATTAGTGATTCTTTCATTGAGGTAATAGATTTTTTAGTAGTTTCTCTTGGATGAATCCCTGTTTTAATTGCATAGTTTTCTGCAGGAAGTCCAAAAGCGTCCCAACCCATGGGAAACAAAACATTAAAACCTTTCATTCTTAAGAATCTTGAATAAACATCTGAAGGTGTATATCTTCTCATATGGCCCATGTGTAATGCTGCACCACTTGGGTAAGGGAATTCACTTAAGATATATTTTTTAGGTTTTGGGGAAAAATCTACAGCTTCATAAACTTTGTTTTCACTCCATTTATGTTTATATTTGTTTTCTATTTCTGAAAAGTTATACATAGATTAACGTCAATTTTACTATATGTTTGCAATTATTTAAATTATAAGTTAAAATCGCGTTCCTGCCTATTACTGCCCATTTTTAAATATTAAAAAATTTAGTAAAGTTATTGTAAATATGGAAAAAAATAAAAACGCACAAGAGGCGGAAGTAAAAGATCAATTTAATGTAGAAAAGAAATCAAACAGAGTTTTGGAAGCAATGAGCTATGTAAACCCTTTAAGAACAAGAAAGGGAAGAGCATTAGTTAGCGGGCTTGCCGTTGCAGTTGCATTTTTAGCCACCCCTCAATCTATAGAGGGAAAAAAACCTGAGAAAAAAATTTCTCTGAGTGATATTATCCCAACCCCAACTATTGATGATATTAAAACTTGGATTAAACAGGCTAAACCTATTGTTGAAAATGCCTATACTCAAGCGTCTTCTGTAGCTGGTGATTTGGCCATCGATCATCAAGAGATGGTACTGGAAATAGGTGACAGAATTTCTAATTTACTTCCAACTGCAACCCCTGTGGTTGAAACTCCCGTAGCTAAACCTCAAATTGAATCTAGATCTGATGAAAGTTCTCCTCTTAAAGTGGCAGAAGCTCCAACTAGTCAGAGTTTCACTATTGCACCAACTCCTGCAGTTGTTGGTAGCGAAGTTAAAGAAACTGCTTTTAAAGACTTTAGCTTTGAGAAAAAACCTACTTTAGCTAGACCCTTTGATCATAAAGTTACAAATGACGTGTTTGAAAAGATGGGTCTTAAAATGGAAGATTTAATGCAACCCGATGCTACTAAGATGCAAAATTTTGATGCTTTAACTAACCCGTCCGTAGAAGTAATTCCTATTTTTCCAAAAAAAGTAATGGTATGGAAAGATACTGTTACAAAATTTGTTGATTTACACAATCAGGCATATCCTGAATCTGCAGTAAGTTCTAATGTAGTTCTCGCATTAATGACTATGGAGTCAAAAGGTTATAAAGACGCAGTTAGCCCAACTGGAGCAATTGGATTAATGCAGCTAACTTCCGTTGTTTACAGTAAAATATTTGGATTAAGTGCGGCTGCGGTAGTAGACCCTGAAACTAATATTGCTATAGGTGTTTCTTATTTAGGGGAAATTCTAAAATACAATAAGAATTTAGGTTATGCAAATTTAAACGAGCAATATGTAAGAGCTATGGAATATAACGGAGGACAAGTTGCTGCTGTAAATATTGTAGAGGGTAATAGAGATGCCGCTCCTGATGAAACAAAGAACTACGGAGATAACTTCTTAAGATTTGTAGTGGTGGCTGAAGTTGCCCAGGACTTAAAAGATAAAGGATTTTCTGACGAGGAAGTTTCTAAACTACTTGCTTCAAGCTTTTACGAGAAAAGAATTGATGAAGCAAGGCAATTAAAACATAACCTGAGAGCTGAGGGTGGTTTAAATTACGAGACTTCTAAAGGAATTTTAGTTAAAAAAGCTAACGAAGAAAATCCAGCTGGAATTGTCACTCAAATTTTAGATGTTTCTCATTTAGAAGAGTCAAAACAAAATCCTAGATCAAACCCGGCTTTAACAGCCCTTGAGGGTTACGTTTACACCTAATAACTTTCAAACTGTTGACACACTTTTGATAATCATAGATTATTAATCTTAATGCCCGTACAAAATTTTCAGAAAGAATTACAAATGAATAATAAAAATAGAGGTTTTTCTATTTTAATGATTGTTTTAATAGTAGCTTTAGTGCTAGTAATTAGTTTAGTTGGTTTTGGTGTGTATGCTTATACTTCAAACCCTTATGTAGTATTAAAAAATGCTTACACTAATGTTTCTGACTCGAGTAAAATCAAAAACATTTCTACAAAGGGGTCAGTTACTGCAAGTATGAACTTGGGGGAGTTGATAAGAAATTCTAAAGGTTACAAAGCTCAAGATGTTCAAAAAGAAACCGAAGCAATAGTTAAAATTGTAGATAAGAAGATTGACTATACATTTAATATCAACGCTAAGATAGATAACGAAACAAAAACCTATCTTCTTAATACTGCGGTTAAAACTCCAGACTTAAATTTAGGTGAATTTAAAGATATGGTTCCAGCAGATGGGACTTTATTTGATATAGATTATGCAATGAAATTAAACTCACAAGGAGTAACTGAAAAATATATAGTGAAATTAAATAAAGTTATAAATTATTTTCCAATGCTAAATTCTGGAGGAACTTATTCTAAAATTAAACTAAACTCACTAACAGGAAGTTGGGTTGATGCCTCAAGCACACTGAAAAACTCATCTGCAGCAAATCAAGATAACGCACCTAAATCTGAAGAAGTGGCTGCTTGTTTATCAAGAAATCTATCATTTTTTGAAAACTTACAGTTAGCCATGCTGATAACAAATAGTGGTATTGAAGCTAAAAATTTAGGTACGGCTGAGATTGATGGAAAGAAATATACAAAAATTTCTATGGACCTCAAGGCAGAAAATAAAGATAAACTTGCAGATTCCTTAAATAAGATAGGAAAACTTTATTGTCAAGATTCCTTTAAAGGTGATATTTCTGAGTTAACTAATAATTTATTTAAAGACTTAGGGGTTAAAAGTATCAATGTAACCACCTTTGTTGATAATCAAACAAACTTAATTGGTAAACAGGTAAACGAAGTGTTATTTGATAAAGCAGTTCTAGGAACTGACGTTGTAATTAAATCTGACGTTACTATATTCGATTTAAATTCTACTGAGGTTAAAATGCCAACTGAAGTTAAATCTTTTGAGAAATTTGCTGAAGATAATATAAACCCAATTGTTAGACAGATTTCAGCTTCTTCAGCTCCAGTTCAACCAATGAGTTCTGTTTCTTCTCAAGGATCTACTGGTGGAGGTTACGCATGTAATGTTCCTCAAAAAGAAATCGATAACTTTATGAGGATCTGTATGTCTAGTGAGCAGTTTCAAGATATTACTAATGACATAAAAGGGTTGTGTGGTTGTATGGTCGCACAGCAAAGAAACGTAGCATGTAACGATACAGCTGGGTTTAATAGAAGAGTAGATCAATACTGCTCAAAGTACGTTAGATAGTTTTTTTAGAAAAGGTGAGGCGGGTTTTGAAGAAATCAAAACCCGCCTCATTTGTATTTTATTTTGTTACAATTATTTAAACTGCCATGAACTTAATATTTCAAATTAGTTTAATATTTTTATCAATCACTTTTTTAGGAATTATTTTAAGATACTTAAAACAACCTTTAACTTTGGCTTATATTTTAGCGGGAATTGTTTTAGGTCCTTCAGTTTTAAATATTGTAGTAAATGAGGATTTAACTAAACTTGGTTTACAGGTTTCTATTTGCGTTATCTTATTTATATTAGGGTTGAAGCTAAATTTAAAAGTTTTATCTTTTTTAGGAAATAATCTACTTGTAAGTTACTTAGTTCAATTTCTTTTATTTTTCTCAGTTATATTCATGTTCTGTATCAGCGTTGAGTTAAGTATTTTTGAATCAATTATTCTATCTTTTGCTCTTTCTTTTTCTTCTAACATTTTAACTATTAAATTATTAGATGAAAAAAAAGATATCGATAACTTATATGGAAAATTAGCTGTTGGTTTTAGTATTTTTCAAGTTTTTTTATTTGTTTTTAGCTATTTAATTTTTTCGACTTATTCTCCAGCATTAGGAAACGAAGTTTTTTTAAGAAAATCATTAGAATTAGTTTTTAAATTAGTAATAGTTTTAGGAAATATTTATTTAATTTCTAATTTTATAATTCCAAAATTTTCTAAATTTTTAGAAGCTTCCACAGAATTTTTAATTTTATTTGGTATTTCTTGGGTTTTAGTTGTTGCGGGAGGTCTAAAGTATATTGGTGTTCCATATGAAATAGGGGCTTTAATTGCCGGTATGTTTTTAGCATCTCAATCATTTGCTTCTGTAATTTATGAAAGATTAAAAGCTGTTAGAGATTTTTCAATTCTGATTATATTAACAATTTTAGGTTTACAAATTAATTTACAAGTAATTACTACCAAAATTTTCTTAATTGTTTTATTTATGTTGTTTATCTTTGTTTTAAAAAATATCATAACCACATTTATGTTAAGAGTTCTATCTTACTCAAGAAGAGTTTCTTTGCTCGGAAGTGTTTCTTTAACTCATGTTGGGGAACTTTCATTAGTTTTACTTTCTCTTCCTTTTATAAATTTTGATAAAGATTTCTATAGTGTATTTAATTTTATTTTTATCCTTTCAGTAGTTTTTTCTTCCTACATACTTCATTACTCAGGTAAATATTTAAATTATTTTGAAAAATATGCAGGATTTTTCTTAAAAGATGCAAAATCTTCTTTAAAAGAAGACCCTGCAGTTATTTTATTCGGTTGTGGGGTTGATGGACATGATTTTATGGAAGAGTTCAAAGATACGAAAACAGAATTTATTGGAATTGATTTTAACCCTGAAGTAGTAACAAAATTAAAAAATAAGAAATTTAATATTATTTTTGGTGATGCTGAAGATAGAGATTTATTTGAAAAATTAAAAATTAAAAATTCTAAAATGATTGTTTCAACTATTGGAGACTTTGAAACAAATAAATTTATTTTGGATGAGCTAAAATTAATTCATTATAGAGGTATTAAAATAATTTATTCTTACAATTCTGAGGAAGCAATCAACTTATATAGACTCGGTGCTACTTTTGTTGTTCTTCCTCAATTTTTAAGTTCTGCTACTGCGGCTAAAAATACTGCAAAATTTGGTTTTGGGCTTTCTAACTACGAAAATGAGAAGGCTACAAGCCTTGAGTTACTAAATAAAAAATTGCTATTAGGTTTCAACCATCCTAGTAAGTAAAATTTATGAAATTATATTTAAAATTTTTATTTAGTATTTTTTTCTTTCTTCTTAGTTTTTCACAATTTAAAACACAAGCTTACTATTCTTTAGGTGCTCCTAAAGGTTATGTTAACGATTACACACAAACACTTTCAGCTCAAGAAATTGATAATTTAAATAACATTATTAAAGATTTTAAGGATAAAACTACCAACGAAATTGCTATCGCAATCATTCCTTCAATGAAAGGTGATTATATAGAAAACTTTGCAGTTAAACTATTTGAAGAATGGGGAATTGGAAATAAAGATAAAGATAACGGAATTCTAATTTTAATTTCTAAAGAAGAGAGAAAGGTTAGAGTAGAAGTAGGTTATGGTTTAGAGGGAGTAATTACTGATATTAAATCCAAAGAAATAATAAGTGCTATGACTCCAGAGCTAAAATCGGGTAATTATTCTAGAGCCTTAAACATCGGAGTCTTTAAAATTTTTGAATTATTAGATTTTGCTAGTTCGAGTTCTTTACCTGCATATGAATTAACACCAGATCAAGAATTTAATTTTTATTTTTTTTGGGTTGTATTTACTTTAATAATTTTATTTCCTTTTATATTTTCGATTATAACTCGAGGTAAATATAATGCTTCAGGGGGAGGATCTTTTGGTGGCGGAAGTTCTAGTGGTGGGGGAGGATCTTTTGGTGGCGGAAGTTCTAGTGGTGGGGGAGGATCTTTTGGTGGCGGAAGTTCAGGAGGAGGAGGCTCTAGTGGAAGTTTTTAGATTTCTGTTATAAGATAATTCTATGAATAGATATCATGTTTTACTAATACTTTCCATTTCTGTAGTAATTGGAAGTGTTTCTTTTTATTTTTATTCAGAACTAAATAAAGATATAGTTACAATCCATCCAGTTGAAGAAAATCAAAACACATTTGTTGAACAAACAAATCCTGCTTTTACTATCACAGAAATAAATAAATTAGAGAACAAAAAATTTTCTTGGTTGAGAACAGAATTAACAGGAAAAACAAATTTAGTTTCTAAATCACCTTTGAGTTTTATTTTAAATTTTAATAAAGATTTAAAATTTTCAAGCTCCACAGATTGTAATAACAATTCAGGTATTTATAAATTCTCGGGATCTAATTTATCTTTTTCAGAAATTATTGCCACCAGAATGTTTTGTGAAAACTCTCAAGAAAATGACTATATTGAACAATTATCTAATGTTGAAAGTTTTGAAATAAGTGGAGATGCCCTTTATTTAAACCTTGCTGGAAAAAAAGGAAGGATGGTATTTAGTTCGAAAGGATTATGAATAGAACTGCCGCAATAATTTTTGGTTTATTAGGCGTTTTGGTTTTATATTTTGTATTTACTTACAATGGTTTTGTATCCAAAAATGCTTCCATTGACGGCCAACTTGCTCAAGTGGAGAGTCAATACCAAAGAAGATTTGATTTGATTCCAAACTTAGTTTCTTCAGTCAAAGGTGCTATGGTTCAAGAAGAAAAGATTTTCATTGAGATTGCTGATGCTAGAAGTGGTTATGCAAACGCAAAAACTTCTGACGAAAAAGTAAAAGCTATTAATAGTTTAGATTCTTCGCTTTCTAGATTACTTGCTATTTCAGAAAATTATCCAACATTGAAATCTATTGATACTGTTGGTAATTTAATGACCCAACTTGAAGGAACAGAGAATAGAATTGCTGTTGAGAGAATGAGATACAACGAGATGGTAACTAACTACAACATTTCTATCAAAACATTCCCAGGTTCTTTACTTGCTAATTTATTTAATTTTAACGAAAGGACACTATTTAAATCTGAAGTAGGTGCTGAAAAAGCCCCTAAAGTAGATTTAACTAAATAAGTATTTATGAACTATATTATTGATGCAGTAACTACAAATTATTGGAATTATAAAGGAAGGTCTTCCAGAAAATCTTTCTAGATGATGGTTTTAACTGCAATTGCTCTTCAAGTTGTTTCAGGAATAGGGGCTGGTCTTGCTAATAGCGGGGATACTACTGCCTCTATTGCTTCCCTTCCTATAAACTTATTTGTAATTGTGGTAGCTTTATTTCTACTAATACCTCTTTTTTTCTCAGCAATGAGAAGATGTCATGATGTTAATTATTCTTACTGGTATATATTAATTCCTCTTTTTAACGTATATTTATTTGCACTTATGATGTTTGCTAGAGGAACAGTTGGTGCAAATAACTATGGAGAAGACCCAACAGACACTCCAAACGGAATAACAAACCCAGATGCCACTGCAACTCCTATTACTCCACTTGCAGCTACCCCACAAAACTAATTTGATTTTGTTGGAAAATGGCGGGATTTCTTGCAAAAGAAATCCCGCTTTTTGTATTTATTAAAATACTTCCTTTTTTAAAAAAAGATAATATTATCTACGTAAATAGTTCGATTTGAACTATTAAAGGGGGAAGGGGAAAGAATTGATGCTGGCAATCAAAGAGGGTGATGCTCACTTTCTTGCTTCAAGCAAAGATCTCTGTGAGATTTACGAACCGGTGATAAACCGTGATGGTAAATCTTATCTCAAGATTTTGTCTAGCAAGGACAAATCTGGCAAGTTCTTTTTGGGTACGTTGAAAGTTCCGAAGCAGATTCGAGACATTCCAAACGGAAATTACGTTCCAGCAGTTCTTACTTGGTTTATTGATTCTTTGAATTTGAAGGAGTGTTATATCAAGATAGACAAGTTGCATAAAGCAGAAATATATCTTAAGACTAAAGATTCCAGGGAATACTCAGGATCAATTGGTTTAAGGTAATGGGGCCTATAAACGAATAGTGGGTGAGTAATGCTTGCGCATTACTCACCCACACAATCTCTCCCAAAATTTGCTAGTTAGCATTGGAATACTTTCTAGCTTCGTACTTTGAAACGTTTTCGATCCGAAATTGCTCCGCATCGAAAAGCACATCGTGCTTTTCGATGAAAAGCAGTTCCCCACTTTTCACCAAAATCGCTCCTTCGAGCCATCTTGGGATGATATATCCCAATGCTAAAAATTCCGCTTGCGACATAACGTCATCTCCTTTTTTGCTTATCGCGGACCTATAGTATAGCAATATATTTTTTAGTTGTCAATTTGACTACTGTTTTTCATTCTTATTTCCGTGTATTTAGTTTTTATTTTTTCTATGTCAGAATCTGTTACAGGACTTATAATCTTTTCCCAAATTGTTTCGGAGTTTAATTTTTCAATTAAAAGTAGTGTCTCTTCATAAATTTTTGAAGAAAAGCTTTTACCATTTTTAACATTTAAGTTACCTAAAAAATTACCTTGAACAACAATTTCTTTTTTTAATTTATTCATTTCTTGATGTGAGTGAAATTCGTTTTTACCTCTAAAATTAATATTTCTTAAGGTTAAAAAATTATTTATTATATCGATAAAAATTCCTAAATTAGTTTCTGATAATTTGTAAAAACTTCCATCAGATAAATTTAAAATATAAAAATGATGGATATCTCTATTTGATAACAAATGGGTTAAAAAATAAAAATTTGTTTGAATTGAGTTACTAAAACTATCTGGATTAAAGTTTAATTTGTAATCAATTAAAAAATTATCATATTTTCGTAAAGTTTTTGGTGTTGTTGTTAAGTGTCTCCCGGTTAAATCAGGTTTTGCGTATAGAGTAATATTTGATTTATTGTGATTATTAATTAGATTTAGTGAAACAGAATCTCTTTTTCTAACTTCTTGAAATCCTAATTTTTTGGCAGTTCCGTAACCAATTAATACTCCTGTAATTATTTGTTCTTTTACTTTTTCGTCCTCTAATTCGGCTAGAAAATTTAGTAAATCATAATTTAAATTATTTTCGTCTGTTTTTAAAAATTCTAAAAAATTTCCATCTTCAAAATTTATAAATTCTAAAACTTGAGTTGATTTAGAAAACATTTCTTGATTTCTAAAAAGATAGTCTAATAGAAAATGGATTGTGTTACTGACTTGGGTTTGTGTATCTTCATTTTTGATTAACTCTTTATTTTCTTTTTTCTTTAATTCAAAGTAGCAATGAGGGCAAGTTAGATAGCTTTGTAATTTGGTGGGAGAGATAGATTTTGAAATAAATCTTTCTGGATTTTTATTAAAAGAATAACTTAAATTATTTTCTTTCAAATATTTTTTTAATTCTTCCTTATTGCTTTCGTCTTCATAAGACGGGAATACTTGCATATTTATTTTTTGGTTGCAGGAAAATTTATTAATCTTAAAAACGTTTTTATAGTGAGAGGGCAGCGGTGACAAATGAATGTCCCCGCTGCCCAATTCTCTCCCACTGATGTATTTTTGTTACTTGCCTCGTTTCTGTGTGCGCCAAACGCCAGCCGATCCGTCGAAAGCTACGTATTTGGAGTCGCGAAGCGCTGCTGCTGCTGCATCCTCAGCGATTTCCAAGATACGCTCCCGTTGGAGTCGGGGGTTTTTGGCATGTACCCGTTTTGCGAATTCCTTGGTCAGGTCTTCGCGAAGACGTGCCTTCGCCCCTTCCCCACCGTAGGTGAGAGAGATCATGCCGCGAAGAACGAAGTTCAGTAACCACTTGCGCATAATAATCCTCCTTTGGATTTCTAAGCGCTACCAGACCATCTATCTGGTGTTAGTATTATACTCCTTTCCACCTTTTTATCAAGTTTAGGTGGTAAAATAAAAATTAACTCTATCTCCCGTACTTGGAGGGATGCGAGAGTGGTCTATCCGGCTCGCCTGGAAAGCGACGCGTCGAGAAATCGGCACATGGGTTCGAACCCCATTCCCTCCGCCATAAATGAATTTTCCGTTTTTTATTAAATATTTTTTTGAAAATATTCTCTATTAAAATAATATTGCCTGATTGTGAGTTCAATTAAATCATAGTGAAAAGAAACTTCGTTTAATAAAGGAGCTTCGATAGCTGTTAACTTTCCTTGTTCGTTAATATATAGACCACTTGAGGTCAAATGTCTTTTCGGTCTTTCTTCAATATTAGAAACTTTATTATAGTTTTCTATTGAGTTAGGAATCCCTCTAACAACTCTTTTTCTAATTTTGTTTTTCTCTTTTAGATTTTCTTCATAGCCTGCATTTGAATTTATATAAAAATCTGTACCTAAAATTTTTATTCTTTTTTCAATTTCTTCTTGAGAGAATCCAATCGATCTTAAAATTTGTTCTGGAATACTTCCCCTGTATCCTGTATCAAAAATTATTAAATCTTGAGAACTATCTACTCCTTGATCTTGAAGATATCTAACTCTAGTTTCTTCATCAAAATTCTTTTTTATAAATGAGTTGTAGTTTATATATTTTGGATGAATTTCTAATAATTTTCTTTGTGCTTTTTCTTCTTTGGTTTTCTTTCTTCTTCTAGCTGTATCAATTGCCCTTCTTCCCTCATAGGCATAAATTCCATCTCTACCAATGTAAAGTTCCACCTTTTTATCTGTTTCTCTGATTGAATCTAATTCAGAAAATAATTTGTCATAAAGTGGTAAATCATTTTCTATTACAGAAATAATTTCTTGAAGACCCATTCCAATAACACTTTTAAGTCTTTTAAAATTAAGGTTATCTAAATTTTTTGGGTCACAAACGCATTCTAAACTTAAATATCTAGCAAGTCTTTGTCTGATTTTTTCATAATATCTTTCTTTGGTTAAAAACAAAATCTCACATCTTTTTTTTAAAGCAGGGGATTCTTTTATTTTCTTTTCAAAAATTTCAATTTCGTCTGTAAGAATCTTATTTATTTCGTTTTCTGGGTTTTTTATCAATAAATAAAAATGGTAGGCTTCGTTTTTAGCCTCTTCTGCCTTTTGAATCTCCTTTTTAAAAGGTGTTTCGCTTTGGATTTTTGGTAGAGAATTGTTGGGTTCCATCTTTCTAATTTTAACAAACCGTTGCATAATTTATTTAAATGAGGTCACTTGCCCGTCTTCGTTACATAAAATATATTGAAAATCACAAAGAACTCTTAATAGACTTTGTTATTATCTTCTTTGTCATTATTTTTTCAATTATCTTAGTTGGTTCCAAAATTGAAGAGAGAATTCTTTCTAATTTCAGAGGGTTTGAGTTTGTCCCATTCCTACTGGCCGGAATATTTTCAACTAATATGATTACTGCTTTCCCAGCTTATACTTTTATGGGAAAGGTTGTTACCCCAGAAAATTTTAATTTATTAGTAGCTATGGGCACCTTAGGCTCAGTCATTGGGGACAATATTATTTTTACTTTTATTAAATTTAGATTAATTGAAAGTTTAATTAAATCTTTTAAAAATAATAAATTCGTCACCTCAATTTTAAAAACAAAGAATTATATTCTCAAAGGTATTTTAGTTTTAGTTGGTTCGTTAATTATCATGTCTCCACTTCCAGATGAGTTTGGTGTACTTTTAATTGGTGTTTCTAGAATCAAGCACAGATACTTTATATTGCTCTCACTCATGTTAAACTCACTTGGAACATACTTGTTTCTCAAGTTGTTTCTGCACTAAAATAAATGAGCAAAAATGTCGAGTTAATCAAATCCAAAATAGATATTGTTGATTTAGTTGGTAGTTACCTGGAAATTAAAAAGTCAGGATCCAACTATAAAGGAGTGTGTCCTTTTCATAACGAAAAATCTCCATCTTTTATGGTCAATCAAAATTTACAAATTTATAAATGCTTTGGCTGCGGAGAGTCTGGAGATATTATTTCTTTTGTTGAAAAAATAGAAGGAGTTGACTTTAAAGGTGCAATTAAAATTTTATCTGAAAAATATGGGATTCAACTTGAAGAGGATAATTATTCTAAAGAAGATTTAGTTAAAAGAAGAATTTATGAAATTAATAATTTAACTTTAGAGTTTTATAGTTATTTGCTTTTAACTCATTCCTCTGGAAAAAATGCTCTTGAATATGTTTTAGAAAAAAGAAGTTTAACTAGGGATACTATTAATGAATTCAAGATAGGGTATGCTCCAAAATCCTGGAGCACATTGGTAGATTTTTTGAAAAAAAGAGGCTACACAGATGAAGAAATTATTTCAGCTAATTTAGGCTCCAGAAGTAAACGTGGAAATTTAATTGATAAATTTAGAGATAGGGTTATTTTCCCTTACTTTTCCACTGACGGAAAATGCATTGGGTTTATGGGAAGAACCATTTCTGGGGAGGATCCTAAATATTTAAATAGTAGTGATACCCCTGTTTTCAAAAAAGGTGAATTTTTATATGGTCTATATAAAACAAAATTAGAGATAAAAAAAGAAGGAGCCATGATTGTTGAGGGAACCATGGATTTTTTGAAGCCTTACCAAAATGGTGTTAAAAATTTAGTGGCTACTTCTGGAACAGCTTTAACTAACCACCAGCTTGAAACTTTGAAAAGATACACCAATAAATTATTTTTCTGCTACGACACAGATAATGCAGGGGTTAATGCTATTTTAAGGGGAATAGAGATTTCGGATAAATATGACTTTGAAGTACGTGTTTGTTCTGTAAAAAGTCCTTATAAAGATTTGGATGAATTTTTTGATAACGACTACATGAACGCCCAAAATATTTTAAAAAACACTATCGATATTAATGACTTTTATTTAAATGTTTTGCTTAAAAAATACGACAAAAACTCAGCTTCAGGCAAGAAATCAATTGTTGCTGACTTTAGTTCTTTTTACTTCAAAATTACTAACGAAATTACCAAAAACCACTACCTTAAAAGGATGTCTGAAACCCTCAATATAGATGAGGATGTTCTAAAAAAGATGCTATCTGGTAAAGAAAATTTTCCAATTAAAGAGAAGTCAGTCACTAAAACTAAAGAAGAAATTGAACAAAAACAGATTGAAATCAAAAATAACAACTTCTCTAGGTTAAAAGAAGCCTCCCTTTTGGCGATTTTACTGAGAAGTAACCTTGACATCATTAAACCTATAGTGTTAGAATTGCCGTCTAACTACGTTGAAAATACAGAGTTACGAAGTATCTTAGAAAAATTACAAGAATACCTCCATGAATTGGAGCCATTGAAATTTGAAATTTCTGAATTTCTAAAACTTCTTAATCCTGATACAGTAAATGTAGCGAAAGATTTACTGCTTCTAGATTTAGGACTTGAGATGGGAAAAAGGGATGAGGTTTTAATAGAAGCTCAAAACTTGAGTAACTTTATTAAAAAAGAGTATTTAAGAAAACAAATTAAACAAATCAGTAATCAAATAAAAGTTGCTGAGAAGGAAAATAATTTAGACAAAGTAAAAAATTTAACTGAGGAGTTTCTCAATTTATCTAAATTATTATAATTAAAAAATTATGCCAAGAACCAAAAAAGACACATCCAGTACAAATCAAAATCCTACTAAAGACAAATTAGTAAAAGATTTAATCGTTAAAGGAAAGAAACAAGGTTCTTTAAGCGATGATGATATCTTAAAAGTATTTCCAAATGTTTATGAATCAGCTGAAAGTTTAGCTGAGTTTGAAACATTACTTGAGAAATTCGAGAAAGAAGGAATTATGTATATTCCTGAAGGAGTTGTTGAAGATGATGCTAAAGCAAAAGCAATTGTTGATGAATTAAACGATTTAACAACAGTTAAACTTGAAAGTAACACTTCTACAGATCCGGTTAGAATGTATTTAAAAGAACTTGGAAAAAATAGACTTTTAACACAACCAGAAGAAGTTGATTTATCACAAAGAGCAGAAAAAGGTGACCTAGAAGCTAAGAAGATTTTGATTAATTCAAATTTAAGATTAGTAGTTTCTATTGCAAAAAAATATCCAGTTAAAAAACTTTCTTTACTTGATTTAATTCAAGAAGGAAATATTGGACTTATGAGAGCTGTTGATAAATTTGACTGGAGAAAAGGAAACAAGTTTTCTACTTACGCAACTTGGTGGATTAGACAAGCAATCACTAGAGCAATTGCTGATCAAAACAGAACTGTGAGAGTTCCGGTTCATATGCACGAAACAATTAACAAATATAAAAAAATTGAAAGAGAACTAAAACAAACTTTAGAAAGAGAACCAACCCCTGAGGAAGTAGCAAAAGTAATGGGAATTGAAACAGATAGAGCCCACACCATTGTTAAGTTGAAACAAGATACAACCTCAACTTCTGAAAAAGTTGGTAAAGAAGATGATATTACTAGAGGAGAATTTTTGGAAGATTTATCTACACCATCTCCTTTTGAGTCTTCATCTCACGAACTTCTAAAGAGTCATATCGAAGGGGTGCTTGATACTTTAAACCCAAGAGAAAGAAGAGTTGTGGAATTAAGATATGGATTAAAAGATTCTAAAATTAGAACACTTGAAGAAGTAGGAAAAGAATTTGGAGTTACTAGAGAAAGAATTAGACAAATTGAAGCAAAAGCTTTAAGAAAACTAAGACACCCTGCAAGATCTAAAAAACTAAAAGATTATCTATAACAAATAATATTCTAGAAACAAAAAAAGGGGAGGCGGGTTTTAAAACCCGCCTCCCCTTTTTTGTTTTTATTTATTTTAAGTAATTTCCGATTGCTTCTTTATGGCTTTGAACGTCAGGTTGAGTAAAAGGATTAATCTTATAAAATAGCCCTAGAAAAACTGCTTCAATCATTTTTGCTTGCATGTAACTTCCTATTTCGTATTCATTTAATTCGTCAAATTCATAACAAATAAAAGGAATATTTCTTGAACTTAAATCTTTTTTGACTGCCATTTCTATTGCCCTATTTATTTCATTTACATCTGTATTCACAAAATTTTTTCCTAAAATAGAAGTTTCTTTTAAATATAGAGTATCCCTATCTTCAAATGAAATAATATTTAAAAATAAATCTTGAGAATTTAAGTAATATTGCAAACTAGAGTGAACTTCAATAAAGAAATTTCCAAACGAACTAAACATAATTCCTTCTTTTTTACCCAAAGATTCATTGAATAATTGTTTTTCCCATTTACCTAATTCTAAAAAGTTGTTATCTGGAAATAAACTTTCATTAATCTGAGAGATAGACAAAAACTTAGATGCTGCACTAAGTGGGGCAGTGGAGTTACCTTCAAGTAGATCTCTAACTTGATATGCAGCACCCTCCAAAAGTTTTACAATATTTACCCCTGCAAATGTTAATGGAGCTAAACCCACGTGTGTAAAAACTGAATACCTGCCCCCAATTTTTTTGGGGATGTTTAAGAGGTGATATTTTTTATGTTTAATAATTGCTTCATGTGGATTTTTTTCATCAGTAATAAAAATAACTCTACTAGGAACTATTTCTAAATAATTTTCTAATATCTCTAAGTTATAAATTGTTTCAATGGTGTTTCCAGATTTTGAAATTACAAAAATTAAGTATTCATCTCTTTCTACTCTTTTTATTTTTTTAATTGCACTTTCGAGGTTTTTAGAACTCACATAGTCTAAAAATTCCATTTCTACTAAATTTTCTCTGTCTTTTAATAGATCATAAATTGCTTTAGTTCCTTGACTTGAGCCGCCAATTCCAAGCACAAAAATCTTTTTAAGGTTTTTGGCATTTATCTTCTTTTTTAATTCTAATATTTCTATGACCTGAAATTTATTAAAAGGAAGATTTATAAAAGCCTCGTGGGCTTTAAGCTCTTTGCTGGAATAGACCTTTTCAAGATGACTATTAAATTCTGCTTGCTTTAAGACAAAATTCTCTAGTTTCTCTAGGTCATGAAGTTGGTTGGACAGTCGAACTTTCATCATTTAATTATATAACCTTTAGAAGTAAAATACCTACATGAAGACAAAATACTATTTTTTACTGATTATTGCGGTATTACTACTACCTGCTTGGGCTTTTCTGTACTTTTTACTGGTTAAAACCTATTTTAATTACCAATATTTAGGCTACGAGCCAGAAGTCGCCTCTTTTAAAACTATTGAGGTAAATAAACCTTTAGCAAAAAAAATACCTGTTTTAATGTATCATTATGTAGAAATTAATCAGGATAAAAATGACTATAAAAGAGATAGTTTAAATAATAATCCTTATATATTTGAAAAACAAATGGTAACTCTTAAAAATGCTGGTTACAAATTTATTTGGATGTCCGAAGTTGAGCAAGCGTTGAAAGACAAGTCAGGTCAAAAATATATAGCTATAACTTTTGATGATGGTTACGAATCTTTTTATTCTCAAACTTATCCTTTTATTAAAAAACATGGAATTAAAGTTACCAACTATCTTATTTATAGTTCCATTGGGAAGTTAAACTACATGTCTAAACCTCAAATTCAAAAAATATATTCTGAAGGTTTACTTGAGATAGGATCTCACACTCTTGATCATCCGGATTTAAGAGCTTTTTCTGATGAGGAGGTAAGAAGACAGTTAATTTCGTCTAAAAAATATCTAGAAAAAGATTTTGGTGTTTCTGTTGTATCTTTTTGCTACCCTTACGGATTTTTTAATGAAAAAACTATCTCCCTTGTTAAAGAAGCTGGTTATAAAAATGCTACGACTACTCAGTTAGGTTCTGTGGTTTATGAAGACAAACTCCAGACAATTAGTAGAATTAGGCCAGGCATTAAAACAGATCAAGAACTTCTAAAATATTTAGATTCTATTAATTATTAATCTGAAGTATTTCTCTTAAACAGGTGGTATATCTTGGACTTCTTTTTTCTGATTTTAATTTCCATTCTTTTTTAATTCCACTAGAACCAAAGATAACTGAATTATTTCCATGAATTTTATTTAATTCATCAACTTTTTGTATCAACAAATCTTTCTTCGCACTTTTATATTGCAAAATATCTAAATTAAATAAACTTTTTTGAATTTCGTTTTCAGAAACAATTTCGGTTAAAATAATTCCTACTTTCTGGTAGTTAAAACCAGATTTATAAATTTGTTTTAACAAAAAGTTACTTGCTTTAATAATATCCGGAGTGTAAGAAGTTGCTTCTAAAAAGTCGTATGAACGTGCATTAGAGTATTGATTATCATTTACTCGAAAGTGATTAGTTCTAATAAAAATTGTTACTCTGTTACATTTAGAATTTTGATTTCTTAATTTTTCGGAAGCGGTTGTGGCATAAGTTGACAGAGCTTCATTTAATTCTTTAAAAGAAGAAGTAAGTTTTCCAAAAGACCTAGAAGTGCAAATACCTTTTTTATCTTTAACTTCGTATTCAATAGGTATGCAAGAAATTCCTTTTAATTCGCTTTGAGTTTTGAGTCCGTTAATTGTCATTATTTTTTGAATGAATTTTGGGTTGGCATATTTAAAATCATAAGCTGTCAGAATATTTTCTTCGATTAATTTTTTTGAATATTGCCTACCAATTCCCCAAACGTCTCCCACTTCAATTTGTTTTAAGAGCCCATCAATCTCAGTTTCATTCATATCTATTAAAGACATTACCCCGTTTAGATTTTTGTTTTTTTTAACAAATGCATTAGCAATTTTAGATAAAGTTTTAGTAGGTGAAATACCAACGGATACTGGTATATTAACCCAAGATAAAATTTTACTTCTAATTTCACTTCCTAATTCTTGATAAGAAGAACAATGTAAACTCTTTAAATTTATAAATGCTTCGTCTATAGAATAGACTTCTACATCTGGCGAGAACGTAAAAAGAGTTTGAACTACTCTATTTGAAATGTCTCCATAAAGTTCATAATTTGAAGAAAGTACCTGCACTTTGTTTGCTTGAACTAAATCTCTAATTTTAAAAAGGGGTTCTCCCATTTTGATACCTAATTTTTTGGCTTCGTTAGAACGTGCAACACAACAACCGTCGTTGTTTGATAAAACAACGACGGGTTTGTTTTCTAATTTTGGATTAAAAATTCTTTCACAAGAAACATAAAAATTGTTGCAATCAATTAAAGCAAAAACATTTCTCATAAATTTGGATTGTGAATTACAAAAGTAACTACTCCCCAAATTTTGAAATCATCTTCTACACTTATCTCTATTGGTTTATATTTTGGATTTTCTGGTTGTAGAAATATTTTTTGTTTATCTTTAATTAGTCTTTTGACAGTAAATTCACCGTTAATTATAGCCACAACAATATTGTTATTTTCTGGGTTAATTGATTTATCGACAATTAGAATATCCCCAGAAAAAATTCCAGCATTTACCATAGAGTCCCCCATAGCTTTAACTAAAAAACTGGCAACTTTGTTTTTAATTAAAATTTCATTTAAATCTATATTTTTGTCTATATAGTCTGAAGCAGGGCTGGGAAACCCGGCTGCAACAGGGGTGAGAAATAGGCTTAATGTTCGGTCTATATTCGGGTTATTCATACCCTTATCATATACGAAGAAAACACGAAAGAAAAGATGTTTTAGCTAATTTTCTTTTGCTAGAGCTTCAATTGCTTTTCTTGTTCTAATTTGGTGGCTTCTTCCATACAAAACTAAAACTTCTCTGCCGTTATCAGTTTTTTCTTGAATCTGTTGTAAAAGATGGGCATCCCTAGATCTATTAACAGAAACAGCTATAGAAGAAACACCTCTTCTAAGATTCTCTCTAAAATTTGATTCATTTGAAGGGTCGGCCGGGCCAAACAATTCTGGATCGTTTTCATTTTGATAAATTTGATGTAAATATTTATAGACTGAATCTAGTTGAGAAAAAACTTCGCAATTTTGAAGTTTATTTAAAAATTCTTCTTTAGTAATTTTTCCTTCTAGATAAAGAGAAGATAGATCTGAAACTTCTTGGGTTTTAAAAAAAGAAAATTCTTTATATTGGTGAATAATTTCAGCAACCTTAACTTTACTCTCCGGGGTTTTGGGAGCACCTCCTCTAAAATAAAAATAAATTAAGCTTAGATCCTCTTTATTAAATGTTCCTAGAGAATCGATTTCAACTCTAGTATTAAACTCGCTAAATTCATCAGTGCTTTTTAAATCTTCAAGTAATTCTATAAAGGAAGGTTCTCCAGAAATAATTTCTGCCTCGGGACTATTTTCTTCGACGTTTTGAATAAGTTGTACTGATTCGTGATCCGTTAATTTAAGAATAGACTCCCTACTAGGTTTTTGTCCTTCAATAATATATGTTACTTTTTTATCTTTAGTTTTTTCTTGAAACTCGGTCAAAATTAATGATAATTCTTGAGTTAATCTTGGTCTGTCTTCTGGCGAGGCATTAAAAATATGAGACGAACCAACAAAATAAACATTTCTACCATTTATTTTATGAATTTCGTTATTCATTTTTTTTACACCGTCTGTAGGCTCCATACTTTCTCTAACAGATTCAGAGAGAAGGAGTTTCTTTAACTGTGTTTTTGATAGTTTATTTTCTAGAGTTGGTTCCATATTTTATAAAATACTAGCATATTTAGGTGTGTGTTATTATTTTGATAGTAATTTTTGAAAGGAAAATAAAAATGATTACATTAGTAGATTTTTACGCCGAATGGTGCGGACCATGTAAAGCCATGAAACCAGTATTTGCAGAGTTAGAGGAAGAGTTAAAGGGCAAAGTTGAATTTAAAAAAGTTGATGTAGACGAGCAAAGCGATGAAGCAGGAAAATACGGAGTTACTAGCATTCCTACATTCGTAATCTTAAAGAACGGTGCTGAAATCTCCAGAAAATCTGGAGCTATGCCAAAGCAAGTTTTAAAAGATTGGATTTCTGCTAATATATAAATATGCCTATTAAAATTGCAATTAATGGATTTGGAAGAATCGGAAGATGTGCCTTTAGAGTTGCTTTTGATAACCCAGAATTAGAAATTGTAGTTATTAACGATCTTATGCCGGTAGAAAATGCTGTTTATCTTTTGAAAAGAGACACAGCATATGGCACTTACGATAAAGAAGTTAAAGTGGTTGATGGAAACATCTCTGTTGATGGCAAAATTATTAAATATATTTCAGAAAAAGAACCAAACAATCTTCCATGGACTGAAAATCAAGTTGAAACTGTATTTGAATGCACTGGAAGACTGGTTAAAGATGGTTTGGCTAAAGTTCATATTGAAAGAGGGGCCAAAAAAGTTATTCTTTCTGCTCCTGCAAAAGGAGAAGGAAACACTCCAACATTTTTAATGGGAGTTAATCACGAAAGTTATATGGGGCAAAATGTAATTTCAAATGCCTCATGTACTACAAACTGTATTGCTCCAGTTTTACATATCATGCATCAAAAATTTGGAGTTTTAAAATCAGTCATGAATACCATTCATGCAACTACTAATACCGAAGCTGTAGTCGATTCAACTCCTCCAGGAGGCGGTGACGACTTAAGAAGGGGTAGAGCTAGCGCACATAATATGGTTCCAACTACAACTGGGGCAGCAATTGCTGCCACTAAAGCTATTCCTGAACTTGAAGGAAAATTTGATGGAACTGCTGTTAGGGTTCCAATTATTACAGGATCAATTTCAGATATTGTGATGGTTGTTTCAAGAAAAGTAACAGTTGAAGAAGTAAATAACGCCTTTATTGAGGCTGCAAATAATCCATTTTATAAAAATGTATTAGGTGTCTCAGTTAACGATAATTTAGTTTCTTCAGACATCATTAAAAGTCCTTTTTCTTCTATAGTAGATTTAGAGTTAACTAAAGTTGTCGATGGTGACTTAGTAAAAGTTGTTGCTTGGTATGATAACGAATGGGGCTACGCTTCTAGAATGGTAGACATGGCTTTAAATATAGCCTAAGTGTTAAAATTATCTAATGAATTCTCTTCGAAACATTAATATTAAAGACAAAAAAATCTTAGTAAGATGTGATCTTGATGTTCTTGATGAGTCAGGGGAGTTAAAAGATACTTTTAGATTGTTTGCGTGTTTAAAAACTTTAAATTTTATTTTAGAACAGGGTGGTTTTGCATATATCTGCGGTCATATTGGAAAAACCCAAACACCCAACGAAACTTTTTCTACCAAAAAATTACTTCCTTTTTTTGAGAAAAATTTAATTAACAAAAATTTTGAAATTTTAGAAAACTTAAGATTTAACGAAGGTGAAGAAAAAAATTCAGAAACTTTTGCCAGAGAGTTAGCTGCTGGAAAAGATATTTTTGTGAACGAAAGTTTTGCAACTTCTCACAGAGATCACGCATCTATTACAGGAGTAGTTAAACTTCTTCCAAGTTACTTTGGACTTCATTTTGAAGACGAACTGGAGAATTTAAATTATGTCTTAGAGAGTAATCATAAACCTTTAGTAGTTATTATTGGTGGTGCAAAAATTGAATCTAAAAAACCAACCATCGATAAATTTTTAAATATTGCTGATTACATTTTAGTAGGTGGAAAATTATTATTTGAAGAGAGTTTAAAAAATAATCCTAAAATTATTTTAGCTTCTTCAAATCCAAATGGTTTAGATATAAACGAAGATTCAATTAATAAATTTAAAGAATATATTTTTAATGCCAAAACTATTTTTTGGTCTGGTCCTATGGGAAATATAGAAAACCCTTCTTCAATTAAAGGTTCATTAGAGGTAGCAGAATTTATCTCTAAATCTGGAAGTTACTCTGTTGTTGGAGGCGGGGATACAGTTGCCTTTTTAGAAAAAAATAATTTAACACATAAGTTTAGTTTTGTTAGTGTGGGTGGGTCCTCTTTGCTTGAATATTTAAGTAGTGGAACTTTAGTTGGAATTGAGGCAGTGAAAAATTATGGCCAAAAAAATTCTTAAAGCTACTTTTGAAAATAGATGTAATGGTTGCGAACTTTGTGTTTTAGAAGCTCAAAGACAACTTAAAAGAGTTGGTCTAACAGACGCCCCTATTAGAATTTTAAGAGATACATCTAAAAGCAGTGTGTATTTTCATGTTGATATTGAGGGTGATATTAATAATTTAAATATAAAAGAGATTGTTAAAGTTTGCCCTACAGCAGTTTTTGAAATCTTGGAGGAAGAAGATGAAGATATCTACATCGGTTAAAAATATTTTAGAAATAGATTTAGAGAAAAAAACATACCAGATTAGAGCTAGAAGTGACTTGCAGGATATTTTAGGAGGTATTGGTTTATCGCTAAAACTGTATTCTGAATTTGCTAGCGAGAAACCTTTAATACTTTCTGTGGGTCCCTTAAATGGATTTTTCCCTTTTGCTTCAAAGACTTCTGTTTTGTTTGGGGTTAAAAATAAAATCTATGATTACTATATTGGGGGATCTCTTTCTTCTAGAATAAAATTTGCCAATATTGATGCAATTGTTTTTTTGGGTAGATCCAAAAATGATGTGTTTATTGAGATTCAAAATCAGGAAGTAAATTTCTTAGATTATGGTGTTGATTTTGAATCTCAAGGTCTACCCGGAAAAAGAAGTTATTTAGAATTTAAAACTAATAAGTATTTACTTGATAATTTTTTTAGATTTTCAGGTAGTGAAGCAGACTCTATTTTGCATTACAAAAAAATATTAGGAATTGTAATTTCAGGAACCTTTAACTTTAACCTTCCAGACCCAGTTGAGTATGACAGACTGTATAAAGAAATATTACAAAAATATCAAAGATTAACGGTCGAGAAAGGTGATTTTCCTTCATGTAGTGGTTGTCCTATGGGGTGTGCTAAATCTAATATTGGGGAGAAGGAAGGAAGTTTACTTGCTCATTCGCTAGTTGGATGTTTATACGCTCAAAATTTATTTAATAACCATGACTTAATTATTTCTTGTTTAAATGTTCTTGGGTATGGGTACACTCACGAAGATATAGAAAAGTATCTACAAACTTTATACAATCTTAAGAAGGATTATATTTTTGAATGAGTATTTTTGATAACGAAAAATTTATTGTTGCTAACTTCAAACAAAGTGGAAGTATGACTTCCATGAAAGAGTGGTTAGTAGAATTTAAAAAACAAATTGCAGAAATTGGGGAGATAAAAATTAATATTGTTTTATGCCCATCTTTCCAATTCTTAGATTTATTTAACAGGGAGCTGAGAATTGAAAACAAAAATTCCAAAATTTTTATTGGATCTCAAAATCTTTCTTCTTTTTCTAATTTAGAAAATACCGGTGAAGTGGGAGCTGAAAATCTGAAAGAATTAGCTCAGTTTAGTCTTTTAGGTCATAGTGAAAGAAAAGAAAACTTTGATGATGTAACCAGAAAATATCAAAACGCTATTACTAATACTATTGTTCCTATAGTTTGTTTTTATGAAAATAAAGAAGTTTATACTTTAGATAATTGCTTGTTTGCTTATGAGGATCCAAACGCTATTTCAAAAGACGGAGTTTATAAGGACAAAGATTTTAATGATATGGTAGGGATTATTCAATCTTTAAAAGAGCTTTTTGAGGATAAACCTGTATTATATGGGGGTTCAGTAAGACCTGAAAACGCACAAATGATTAAAGACCTCAATTTTTTTAAAGGTGTTTTAGTTGGCCGAGCTTCTTTGGATGCCAAATCTTTGGCAGAAATTATAAAAGTATTTAATAAATAATAGATTAATAAGGTAAAATTAACGTTTATGAAAAAAAATAATTCTCTAATACTTACGATTTTTGTAGTACTGATACTTCCAATCATTGCTTTGGGTTATATTTTTGGTTTTTCAAACCTATCTTTATTTAATCCAGTTAAGATTGCAAATAATATTTCAAAACCTGATTTAAAAACAACAGACGGAAGAGTGAATGTTTTGATTTTAGGTATCGATAAGAGGCAGTCTGGAAACGCAGTTACTTCTGTTTTAACAGATTCAATTTTAGTTGCTTCGATTGGTATTAATGAGAAAAATGTTACTTTAATTTCCTTACCAAGAGATTTATGGGTTGAAAGTAAGCTTGGTATTAAAGGAAAAATTAATTCAGTTTATAACCAGTATGATTCAAATACTAAAAAAGTTTTAGGTCCAGAGGGTCTTAAAGATGTTGTGGAAGAAGTTTTAGACATTCCGATTCATTACAACGTAACTATTAATTTTGAAGTTTTCAAAAAAATTATTGATACTTTAGGTGGTATTGAAGTTGAGATAGATAATACCTTTACAGACTCTGAGTACCCAATTGAAGGCAAAGAAAATGCACCAATGAACGAAAGATATGAAACAATTACATTCACTAAAGGTAAAGAAAAAATGAATGGAGAAAGAGCTTTAAAGTATGTTAGATCGAGGCATGGGGCTGGAGAAGAAGGAACAGATTTTGCTAGAAGCAAAAGACAGCAAAAAGTTATTTTAGCAATCAAAGATAAAATGATGCTAGCTTCAACTTTAATTGATTTACCAAAACTAAAAGAATTATTTGATATCTATCAAAACGATGTAGAAACTAATATTACTAATGACGATTTATCAAAATTCTACTCATTATATAGAGCTATAGACTTTAAAAATTTTAAGAGGATTGTTTTAGACGATAGAAGTGATGCTGAAGCAGGTGGAATACTTTACTCCCCAGAAGACACAACAGCTTATGGTGGGGCATATGTGTTAATTCCTAGATCTGGAGACTTCTCTCAAATTCACGCTTATGTTAAAAAATACCTGTTTGAATAAATATGTATATTTTAGCAGGCGATGATATTTCAAAAATTAGTTCCACAGTTAATTCTTCTATTAAAAAATATGAATTTCAGCCAATTAATTATTCTTTAACTGAGGAGAATTTTTCAGAAATTGTTGGCTCACTTGAAACCCCAAGTTTATTTGGTGAAAG
>Ga0214923_10000447_pt1 | contig 62731 bp, 51 predicted proteins | sample LL1510_MetaG_FD_177993 | JGI IMG/M metagenome (GOLD analysis project Ga0214923, IMG submission 177993) | Freshwater microbial communities from Lake Lanier, Atlanta, Georgia, United States - LL-1510 | ecosystem: Environmental > Aquatic > Freshwater > Lake | place: USA: Georgia | collected...
ACCTTACTCTTACTTTTGGTCCCCCTTGCTTTCGGCATTTTACGCACCCAATCAAGTTCACGTCTAAATAGGTTCTTATCCTTTTCTAACTCACTTGCAATTTGCGCTTCTCTCAGTGCTTTATTTTCTACAAAATAGGTGTAATTGCCTTTGTAATGATAAATATCTCCATGTTCTAATTCAATGATTGTATCGCATACCCTGTCTAAGAAATAACGATCGTGGGTAACCAAAAGTAAAGACAAATCTTTTTGCGACAAATAACCTTCAAGCCATTCAATCATTTCTAAATCCAAATGATTCGTAGGTTCATCCATAATCAACAAATCGGGCTCAGCCAAAAGTACTTTAGCCATGGCAACACGTTTTCTCTGTCCTCCCGATAAACTAGACGCCAATTGATCGTGGTCTGTAATTTTAAGTTTCGTTAAAACTTGTTTTACCCTGCTTTCATAATCCCACGCACCCAATAAATTCATTTGTTCACTTGCCCATTGTAAATGATTCATATCATCTTCTGAGGGATCATGTGATTGTTTCTCTATTGCAATGTCATATTCTCTAACTGCTTTACTAATTGGAGAATCGTAAATTAAAATATTGTCAATAACTGAAACATTTTCCATCAATTCTGGCTCTTGAGGGAGATATCCAATTTTAATGTCCTTCCGTATAATTGCTTGACCCGTATTAGGTGTTTCTTTACCAATTATAATTTGAAGCAAGGTGCTCTTTCCTTGGCCATTTCCTGCAACCAAAGCCACTTTTTCACCTTGTTGTAATCCAAAGGAAATATTTCTAAGCACGGGTTTATCGTGCCAAGTTTTTGATAAGTTTTCTACTGATAAAAAATTCATTCTTCGCTAAAATGCAAAGGTAAGGGAATACCTCAGGCTAAATTGAATTTTGATATTGAAAACTAGAGAAATGAACTTTAAAACAATTAAGTATTTTTGCAAATATGAAATTAGTTAAATTCATCATTTGTTTTTCCATTTTTCACACTGTTCAAATTCTATATGCTCAAGATGTAAAAGAAGGTGAATTTCTCATTTACAGTGAATTATATAGTTCAAAATCAATTCACAATTTAGAAAAACCTAGCTATTTGTGTTCTTACGATCAGAATAATTACCCTTCAACAAATATTGTTTTATTGAAATGGTCATCGAATAATAACTTTCAGAACAAAAATTCAAAATTGCGATATAACATTGGCCTAATGATTGGCGATTATGTGAATTCAAACTTAAAAAGCGAAACGCGCACATTGCAAAACATCTACGAAACAAATGTGGGTATCAAATTTAGCAAAAATATGATTTTAGACTTTGGTATTTTCAACTCCCATATTGGATTTGAAAGCGCCATTGGTCAAGAAAGTTGGACATGTACCAGAAGTATTTTAGCCGACAACACACCGTATTACGAAGCAGGATATAGATTGTCTTTTGAATCCGACAATAAAAAATGGAAAGGGAATTTGAATTTTTTAAACGGCTGGCAAAAGATGACAGCAAATACAAATGATCAAAAAAGTTGGGGACATCAAATCCAATACATTCCAAATAAAAAAACCACAATTAACAGCAGCTCCTATTTTGGCCAATCGCCAACAGTTATAAATAAAAGCAGGTATTTTCATAATTTTTATACCCAATACCAAATGAATGATAAATTTGGATTTATTGTGGGGATAGACAATGGCTGCGAATTCGACAAAACTGAATCCCTCAAAAATGCGAAATATTATTTTTCTCCTATTGTTATCACTAAATACACCATAAATTCAAAGTCAAGTGTTACAGGCAGATTTGAATATTTCAAAGACAATGACATGATTTTAAACAATACTTATCTGAAAGAAGTAAAAGGATATTCCATCAATTACGACTATCAAATACAGAAAAGCAGCACGTTGAGATTAGAAGCAAGAATGTTACAACATAAAGAATCCGACAAAATTGACAAAATAGATAAAAACAATATCTTCTTTTCTGTTGTATTTTGCACTAAAATCAATCAATGAAAGTAGAAATTTGGTCAGACGTAATGTGTCCATATTGTTATTTGGGTAAAAAACAATTTGAACTTGCACTTAATCAATTTGAAGGAAAAGATGATGTATTTATTATTTGGAGGAGTTTTGAATTAAATCCTGACATCAAATATGATGAAAACAACGATTTGTATTCATACCTCTCAAAAATGAAAGGCATGAACAGAGCCGATATTGAAACCAGTTTCAATAGATTGACAGAGCAAGGCAAAACCTTGGATATTGATTTTCAATTTGCCAAAGCCAAAGTGATGAATTCAAGAAATGCCCATAAGTTGATACAATTTGCAAAAAATCAGAATTTGCAAAATGAAATTGAAGAAGCTCTTTTTGAAGCCTATTTTACATATGGGAAAAATGTTCAAGATGATCAGATTCTTGAGGATATTGCCAAAAATGTAGGATTAAAATTCGAAAATTTCAGCGACATCATTAACTCTGCAGAATTAGACAATTTGGTTATTCAAGACCAATATATGGCGCAACAAGTTGGCGCTAGAGGTGTGCCATTTTTTGTATTTGACCAAGCTTATGCAGTTTCAGGAGCTCAAGGGGCAGAGAACTTCTTACATGTTTTAAATACAGTAGCAGAAAAAGCCCAACAATAATTTACTCGGCATATGCGTTTTAAGTTTATGGGAAAGTTTAAATTACTGATCTTTAATATCTCCATCACTTTTTTGGTAATGACTTTGTTTATTTCATTAAGAAAACCAAAAGATACATTCCTGAAAAATCAATTGGAATTTAAACGGGTAAAAGACGCATACAATTCTTACAACGAATCCGTTACACAAAAATTAAAATCCCTCAAAATAGAATCATCAAAACTAGAATTATTATTAATTGCTTACAAAACCGAAAAGAGATTAGAAATTTACGTTGGCAATTCAGGCCAAAAAATGGCTCATTTTAAAACATACAAAGTTTGCGCACAATCAGGAAATATTGGTCCTAAAAATCAAAGTGGAGACAATCAAACTCCTGAAGGATTTTATTATATAAACCGATTTAATCCCAGCAGTAATTTTCATTTGAGTTTGGGTTTAAATTATCCGAATCAAGCTGACAAAATTAGAAGCAATGCAGCAGACTTGGGTGGCGATATATTCATTCATGGCAACTGTGTTTCAATTGGGTGCTTGGCAATGACAGATAAAGCAATAAAAGAAATTTACACCCTGGCTATTTTGGCTAGAAATGCCAACCAATTAAAAATACCAGTAATTATTGCTCCATTTGATTTCAATCTATCTGAAAACCAAAACTTTGAAAAGAATGCAGCTTTAAATCAGCATTCTAGCTATTTTGGTTTATGGACTAAAATCAATGAGGGAATTTCAACATTTCAAACTACCAGACAGCTTCCAAAATTCAAAATTGGGAAAGCTGGTTCTTATATTTTAACCAAATAAAAAACATTATGCAGTACGTTGCAAAAAACGCCCAGGATTATATTGCCCAATTGCCCGAAGAGCGAATTGAGCCAATGAAAAAACTTAGAGAAACAATTTTAAGCAATCTACCACCCGGATTTGAAGAATGCATTTCATACGGAATGATTGGATATGTTGTTCCATTAAGTACTTATCCTGCCGGTTATCACTGTAACCCAAAATTACCATTAGGCTTTATGAATATTGCTTCACAAAAGAATTTTATTGCTTTATATCATTTGGGAATGTATGGGAGTGATACTTTGTTGAATTGGTTTGTAGAAGAATATCCCAAACATTGCAAATCAAAATTAGACATGGGTAAAAGTTGCATTCGATTCAAAAAAATGGATCAAATTCCTTATGACTTAATTGCAGAATTATGCAAAAAATTGAGCATGGAAAAGTACATTGAATTGTATGAAACCGCTTTTAAAACCGGTCAAAAAGTTTAATGGTTTGCATTTAAATAATGAAATGTTTCTTTCATCAATCATTTCATTTTATCCGTTCATTTTCTATTATCTTTGAATCATGTCAGCACAAGACATTCAATTCAACAAAAACGAGGACACCAATAAGCAAAATTGGGATGTAGTAAAGAGTAGATTAGAAAAAATCTATCTTGGTGGTGGTTTAAAATCTGCTGCAAAACAAAAAGAAAAAGGCAAATTATTAGCGCGCGAAAGAATTGATTATTTAAGAGATAAAGATTCAGAATGGATTGAAATTGGCGCCTTTGCCGGATATGAAATGTATGAAGAATACGGTGGATGTGCGGGTGGCGGTGTTGTTACTGGAATAGGATATGTGAGTGGACGCCAATGTATCATTGCTGCCAATGATGCTACAGTAAAAGCGGGTGCATGGTTCCCAATAACAGGCAAAAAGAATTTACGTGCCCAAGAAATAGCAATGGAAAACCATTTGCCAATTATTTACTTGGTTGATAGCGCTGGAGTTTTCTTGCCCATGCAAGATGAAATTTTTGCCGATAAAGAACATTTTGGAAGAATGTTCAGAAACAACGCAATCATGAGCAGCATGGGAATTACCCAAATTGCTGCAGTTATGGGAAGTTGTGTTGCAGGTGGTGCCTATTTGCCCATTATGTCGGATGAAGCATTAATTGTTGAGGGAAATGGAAGCATTTTTCTTGCAGGAAGCTATTTGGTAAAAGCTGCAATTGGAGAAGATATTGACAATGAAACCTTAGGAGGCGCAATGACACAAACTGAAATATCGGGGGTTATTGACGATAAATTCCCCAATGACCAAGCTTGTTTGGATAGAATCAAATATATCATGGACAAACTTTGCAAACCTGAAAATGCTGGTTTTGACCGTGTAAAAACAAAATTACCTGTAAAAAAGCAAGACGAAATTTGGGGGATTTTACCTGCCGATAGAGGAAAACCTTATAAGTCCCTCGAAATCATTGAAAGACTGGTTGACAACAGCGAATTCGAGCAATACAAAGAGGGATATGGCAAAAGTATCCTTTGCGGTTATGCAAGAATAGACGGTTGGGCCGTGGGCATTGTTGCCAATAACCGTGAGATGGTAAAAAGCAAAAAAGGAGAAATGCAATTTGGTGGTGTAATTTATAGCGATAGTGCAGATAAAGCAGCAAGATTTATTATGAATTGCAACCAAAAGAAAATTCCTTTGGTTTTTTTACAAGACGTTACCGGATTTATGGTTGGAAGCAGATCTGAGCATGGTGGCATTATTAAAGATGGTGCCAAATTGGTAATGGCAATGGCAAATAGCACAGTACCAAAGTTTACCATTGTCATGGGAAATAGTTATGGTGCAGGAAATTACGCAATGTGCGGAAAAGCCTACGACCCAAGATTAATTGTAGCGTGGCCAACGGCTAAAATTGCCGTAATGGGTGGAGAACAAGCTGCCAAAACACTTTTGCAAATTGAAAAAGCTTCATTAAAAGCAAAAGGTGAAGAAATTACACTTGAAAACGAAAACGCTTTGCTTGACAAAATTACCCAGCGATATAACAGCCAAACTACTCCATATTACGCTGCTTCTCGTTTATGGGTAGATGCAATTATCAATCCGCTTGATACGAGAAAATGGATTTCAATGGGTATTGAAGCTGCGAGTCATGCACCGGTAAAACCTTTTCATCCTGGCATTTTGCAAGTTTAAGTAGGAAGAATAAAATCGTTGCTGATTTCGAAAGAAAAAATTCTGCGATTTAGCGATAAAATTTGTTAAATGCAATATTTTCTTGATAAAATGTGGAAAACGTTAGGAAATTTCTTAAAATATACCTAAGTTTGCACCGCAATTCTTTACGAGTGGGACTTTTGTAGTTTGAATCTATTGCGATTCCTACGCTTTCATTTCTGCTTCTGAAGCGTTAGCCCGAAAAAAAATATTAATGCAAAATTTTGAAAACTTGGGGTTACTACCTCAACTTGTGTCTACTGTAGAAAAGCAGGGATACACCGAACCTACGCCTATCCAAAAAGTGGCGATTCCAGCAATTTTAGCAGGTGGCGACCTTTTCGCAACTGCTCCTACGGGTACAGGTAAAACTGCAGCATTTGCAATTCCTATTATCCAACAAATCATCGAGAAACCGCAAAAAGGCGTTCACGCCCTTATTTTAGCACCAACTCGTGAATTAGCACACCAAATTTCTGACAACTTCAAGAAATATGGTGCCACAATGAAACTTCGTATCGCTTTGGTATACGGTGGAGTTTCTCAAAGACGCCAGGTTGAAGACATTCGCCGTGGTTGTCAGGTAATTATTGCCACTCCTGGCCGTTTATTAGACCTTATTCAACAAGGACATATTGATTTATCTGCAATTAACACTTGGGTGTTAGATGAGTGCGATCGTATGTTAGACATGGGATTCATTAGTGATATCCGTGATATTGGTCGTTTAATGTTAAATGATAAAAAACAAACTTTATTATTTTCAGCTACGGCTCCAAGAGAAATTAGATTTTTGTCTCAAGAATTATTGTCTGAGCCAACTCAAATTGACATTGCTCCTTTAAACGAAGAAAAACCAAAAATTACACAATGGTTATTTGCAGTAGGCAGAAATGACAAATTTGAATTATTAAAAGAACTTTTAGATGATGCTGAAGTTCACTCTATGTTGGTATTTACAAAAACCAAACACGGTGCTGACAAATTGGTAGATTTACTAAGAAACATCAATGAACATGCAGTTGCCATTCATGGTGACAAGAGCCAACGCGAACGCACACGTAACCTAGATTTATTTAAAGAAGGACGTGCACGTATTTTGGTAGCAACAGACGTTGCTGCAAGAGGAGTTGACGTTCCAGCTTTGAATCACGTATTAAACTATGACATGCCTCAAGACCCTGAAACCTATACTCACCGTATTGGTAGAACAGGTAGAGCAGGTACTACAGGTTTGGCTATGTCGTTTTGTGATCAATCAGAATCAAACTTGCTTGATATGATTTACAAAGAGCATGGTACTACTGATTTGGTAGAAATGGAACATGAATACCGCATTGAATTGCCAAAAGGACGAAGTGGCGGTGGACGTGGACGTGGTGGTTATGGTGGAGGTGGAAACCGCGGCGGTAATCGCGGTGGAGGAAATCGTGGAGGTAGCTCTTTTGGAGGTAACCGCGGTGGAAGCTCTTATGGTGGCGGTGGAGGAAACTCATACGGCGGTGGAGGAGGTAACTCCTACAGCGGTGGAAATCGCGGTGGAAGCGGTGGCGGAGATCGTCGCTCTTTTTCAAACGATAGACCTGCTTTCAGCAACGACAGACCATCTTTTAATGATAGACCAGCTGGAGATACACCTTCAGGAGACAGATCATTTGGTGGTAACAGACCCTCTGGCGATAGATCATTTAACAGTAACAGATCTGGTAGCGATAGACCTGCATTTAACAGAAGCGATAGACCTGCACCATCAGGTGACAGACCTGCATTCAACAGCAACAGATCTGGTAGCGACCGTCCATCTGGCGACAGGCCTTATGGAAACGCAAACAGAGGTGGTGGATCATTCGGTGGCAATAGACCAGCGGGAGGCGACCGCCCTTTTAATAGCGATCGCAATAGAACCACTTCTTCACGCCCTTATGGGTCTGAAAACCGCGATCGTAGTTTTGAAGGTAAGGTTAGACAAGAAACTCAAGCTCGTCAGAGTAGTGCTTTCGGAAACAGCCGCAACAGTGAACGTAGTGCTCGTCCAGCATTCAACAGCAACAGCAGCGGCGACAACAATCGTCAAGCACGTAGATCTGATTCAGGTCAACCTGCTGCGCCTGCTAGCGCTGATAGTGGCAAAAGTCACCATCGAGGCCAGGGCGGGAAAAAGCCAGCTAGTTCGAGCAATTTTAGCAGAAATTCACCTGCTAAACCTCGCAGAAACCCAGCTGGACACAAAAACAAATACAAATCTGATATCTAATAAATAGCAGAATCTGATATTCCAAAGGTGCGTGAAAACGCACCTTTTTTTATGATGTTTTTCAACCTAGAATGATATTTTCTTTTAATAAAGATAAAACCAAAATGAAAAAATCTGCAATTTCATATTCATAAAGAACTAAATTTTTCCGAACCAATTACAAAAAAATGACCGGATTTATATTCAACTAGAAATATTGGATATAAAAAAAGGCGGTATCGCGTCGCTACAACCCACTGCCCTTGCTTCCTTCCGGACCTGGGGGGATTCATGAGGAGCTGACCGTACCGCCGGTGCGAAGATACTGCCTTTTACTTAGACCATCAATCGAAATTCAAAAAATCGTGTTCATTTCATTATCTTTGCACCATGCGCCTTCGCTCCGAAAACTTAATTAAACAATACGGCTCCAAAAAAGTTGTAAATGACGTAAGTGTTGAAGTAAACCAAGGAGAAATTGTTGGTCTATTAGGACCTAACGGTGCCGGTAAAACAACCACATTCTATATGTGCGTTGGTCTTGTGAAACCAGATAAAGGAAAAATTTATTTGGATGATAAAGACATTACCAAATTGCCAATGTACAAAAGAGCGCAGCTTGGAATTGGCTATTTGCCTCAAGAAGCATCAGTTTTCAGAGATCTTAGCGTTGAAGACAATATCAAGGCCATTCTTGAAATGACCAAATTGACGAAAATTCAACAAGAAGAAAAATTAGAAACACTCATTGAAGAATTTAGTTTGGGTAGAGTAAGAACCAATTTAGGGAAAGTATTAAGCGGTGGTGAACGCCGAAGGACAGAAATTGCACGCGCATTGGCGACCAATCCTCATTTTATTCTCCTAGACGAGCCATTTGCCGGAGTAGATCCAATTGCTGTTGAAGATATCCAAAGCATCGTAGCGAAGTTAAAAGACCGCAATATTGGCATTTTAATTACCGATCACAATGTGCAAGAAACCTTGAGCATCACCGATAGGGCTTATCTTCTTTTTGAGGGAAAATTACTTAAGCAAGGAAATGCCGAGGAACTTGCAAATGACGAATTGGTGCGTAAAGTTTACTTAGGACAAAACTTCGAATTGCGACGCAAATCACCAAAACAAGAAATTTCAGAATGAGATTGATTGTTTCACGCAGTCTTTGTCCGTATTTCCATCTCGCTGCAGAAGCATTCTTTTTACAACAAACCAACGAAAATATTTTGCTTATTTGGCAAAGTGAAAGTGCTGTAGTATCCGGAAAGCATCAAAATATTTGCGCCGAAATCAATTATAAATTCTGTAAAGAAAATAATATATTGCCTGCACGGCGGTTATCAGGTGGCGGAACTGTTTTTCATGATATGGGAAATATCAATTTCACATTCATCAAAAACATCGAAACCGAAATGGACAAGGCCGTAAATTACAAACAATTCCTTGAACCCATTCGCAAAACACTTTCTTCTTTAGGCATTGAAACAACCTACAGCCATCGAGACGATTTACTTTTAGATGGAAAAAAAATAAGTGGCAATGCACAACATATTTTCCAACAAAAGAAACGCGTTTTGCATCATGGAACCCTATTATACAATTGCCAATTAACCAACTTGTCTAATGCATTGCATTCTGAAGGACAATATGAAGACAAAGCAGTTAAAAGCGTACGAAGTGTTGTAACCAACATCAAACACTACCACAACTTTGGTGAAACCCAAGATTTCCTAGTGAAACTGATTAATGAGTTGAGCACATCATTCGGTGCAGCACAATTTATTTCAGACAATGACACAAAGCGTATTGATCAAATAAAGAAAGAAAAGTTTGAGTTAGAAGAATGGATTTTAGGTTATTCACCCAAATATATTCACAGACGGTTAGTGTCCCTCAATGGAAAAAAATGTCAACTTTATATGTTCGTCGACAAAGGTGAAGTGATAGAGATGAATCTCATTGATGAACAAGGTGAAAATTGTTTTGTTTCCGAATGTTTATCCTGTCTTTCGAAACCAATTTCAGTGGCAACATTCAAAAAAGGTTTTATTGAAATTTCAGAAACTGAAATTTATCAATTTTTATAATTGAATTGCCTTGCAAATTGGGCAATTTTCAACAACATGACCTCTTGCTGGACAGTATTCTCGGCCATAAAATATAATTTGCAAATGCACTTTATTCCACAATTCTTTCGGAGTTAAACGTTTTAAGTCCTTCTCGGTTTGTTCTACATTTTTACCGGAAGTCAACTTCCATCTTTCAGCCAAACGATGAATATGGGTATCAACAGGAAAAGCAGGAACTCCAAAAGCTTGCGACATAACCACGCTTGCAGTTTTATGTCCTACCCCCGGCAATTCTTCCAACTCCTCAAAAGTTTCAGGAACTCGTCCATTGTGCTTTTCAAGAATAATTTGACTTAAATTAAAAATGGCTTTGCTTTTAAAAGGCGACAAACCGCAAGGTTTAATAATTTCACGAATTTCTTCAATGGTTAATTTCACCATTTCTGATGGATTGTTTGCTTTGGCAAATAAGAAAGGGGTAATTAAATTCACTCTTTTGTCGGTGCATTGGGCGCTGAGCAACACAGCAATAAGCAAGGTATATGCATCTGTATGATCCAAAGGAATGGGAACTTCAGGATATAAATTTTCAAGCGTATCATGAATAAATTGAACGCGTTCTGCTTTTTTCATAAAAAAAATTAGATGAAATTACTTAGAATTTGGGCATTGGAAATACCCTCAGCTTCTGCTTTAAAATTGCGAACAATTCTATGAGAAAGAACCCAATTCATTACAGCATGAACATCTTCAATATCAACAGAAAACTTTCCATTCATTAAAGCATTGCATTTAGCACCTAAAATCAAATTTTGCCCCGCTCTTGGACCTGCACCATAAGAAAGATACTTATTTGCCATAGGGTGAGCTCCTGGTGTATTAGGACGTGTTTTCTGAACCAATGCCACCACATATTCAAATACATTGTTCGTAACAGGAACCTGTCTCACAATATTTTGATAATCCATAATTTCTTTGGCAGACAATACTGCAGATGCTTTTTCAGAACTACCAGCAGTGGTTTGTTTTAGAATTTGAACTTCATCATTGAAATTCGGATAATCCACTACAACTTGATACATAAAACGGTCAAGTTGGGCTTCTGGCAATGGGTAAGTACCTTCTTGTTCAATCGGATTTTGGGTAGCCAACACAAAGAATGGTTCTGTTAATTGATAGATACATCCACCAGCAGTAACTTGACGTTCTTGCATAGCTTCTAGCAAAGCGCTTTGAGTTTTAGGTGGTGTTCTGTTAATTTCATCGGCCAATAAGAGATTAGCAAAAACAGGTCCTTTAATAAATTTAAATTGTCTGTTTGCGTCTAATATTTCAGAACCAATGATATCACTAGGCATTAAATCAGGTGTAAATTGAATGCGGTTAAAATCTAACGACATCGCTTGTGACAATGTTTTCACCAACAATGTTTTTGCCAAACCAGGAACACCAACCATCAATACGTGGCCATGACAAAAAATTGCATTCACCAAAGCTGTGATCACCTCATCCTGGCCAACAATTACTTTGCCGACTTCAGATTTAAGTTGATCTACTTTGGATCCAAATTTAGAAGCCAAATCTGCAGTATCTTGATTAATCATTTACCCACTTTTTAATGTTATCGCAATGTAATTCTCTTGTTTTAATTTTGATATAGGTTTTGCCTTTGTATTTTGCGACCCATTTATCAATTGCTTGTTGTTTTTTCTTCGCTTCAGCAGCCATTTGTATTCGGCTGTAATCTTGAATCAAATTGGCTTGATGAGGAGCAATAAATGACTTTAAATAAACGATCCTATAAACTGCTCTTCCATCTGGCAACATCGTAATTTTAGGTTCAGAAAAATTACCTGGTTTCATTTTTTCAATCACTTGCTTTACATCTGTTGGCAAGGTTTCAAATTCAGTTTTTTGCAAACCTGTTGCTTCATCAGTTAAAAATCCGCAATACCCTTTGTTTCCCATTTGCTCACTCGCATGAGATTTAACAGCAGTGCACCAATCCAATTTACCTGACACCAAAACATTGTAAATACTATCTGTCAATTTTGAAGCTTTAGAATAATCATCACTGGTATTCTCTGGTCTAATTAAAATATGCTGAGCAATGATTCTCTCACCCTTACGTTTGATGAGTTTCATAATATGATATCCGTAATCGGTTTGGAATACAGGACTGATACTATCTTCTTTCAACTTAAAAGCCATTCTTTCAAATTGACCCACCATTTCACCCCTTCCAAATTCAGGCAACAAACCATTGTTGTTTTTGGAACCTGGATCCATTGAATATGCCCTTGCCAATTTATCAAAACTCTCACCATTTAAAATCCTCGCCTTCAAAACTTCTAACTGTGATTTTGCAAAATCTTGCGCAAGCGTTGAGTAGGGTAATTCCAAAATTAACTGCGCAACTTCAACCTCGGTAGCCACCAATGGCAAACTATCTTGAGGGATATTGTCATAGTACTGCTGAACTTCTTTGGGACTAATTCTAACAGGAGAAGTAATTTTATTCCTCATTTCTTGAGCCAAAAGTTGCTCGCGAATTTTGGGTCTAATTTCATCCTTATATTCTGAAATCGTTTTACCAATATACTTTTCCAATTCAGCGACACTTCCAACTTGGCGCTGGAAATATCGAATTCTGTTATCGATATCAGATTCAATTCTATCATTTGTAACTGGCAAACTGTCAATTTCCGCCTGATTTAACATTAATTTTTGGACTATCAGTTTTTCAAAAAGCAAACAATAAAGCAAATGTGAATCCTTTAAGATTTGGCCCCTAGCCATGTCCATTTTTTCTGTTTCAAAATCACTTCTGCGAATAATTTTCTCACCAATCACAGCCATAATGCCATCGACATATTTTGGAGGCAAATTTGGACCTTGTTGCGCAGAAGAAGTCCCCCATAATGAAAGTAAAATAAATACGATTAAAAATCTGTGTAATTGAATCACTCTTTTCAAATTATTGAGCACCTAGTTTTTGCTTGAAAGCTTCAATCACAGCTTGATTAACCAAAACGTTATATTTACCTTCTAATTCTTTCAACCACTGAGTTTCCAATTCTTCTTGATATTTAGAAGCTACAGGACCTCTTGTTTCCTCTAATAATTTAGGACCAGAAGGCAAGAACTCTTTTACTTTGATAACAACAAAATCATTTTGAAATTGACCTAGTTTAAAAATTTTATTCTTGGCAGTTTTGTATTCAGGAGTAGCAAATATTTTATTCAATACATCTGGCTGAGGAAATAAATAAGTGTCCGTTGCTTGGTATTTTCCAATGCGATAATCAAAATCAAGTTGTTTCACTTTGGTATGAATTTTCTTCATATTGTCAGCTGAAATGCCTTTTTTCGCTTCTTTCATAACCTGTTTTGACATTTTCTCAGAAGAGCTATAATATACCTCCAAGTCAAATCTGTCGCCCCAAGTATATTCAGATTTATGTTGATCGAAATACTTAGCTAGTCCAACTGAATCGTTGTTCGCAAGATCCCAAACCTTTTCTTGCATTCGGTTAAACATTAAAATGCCTTCACGATACTCTTGATAAATATCTCTAAACTCAACAGATTTCTCTTCTAAGTGATTATTTTGATAATTTACAGCAACATCCTTAACCCAATTGTTTAATTTAGATTCAACCGCTTCTTTGATAGAGGAAGTAATTTTCTTTTTGCTGTTTAAGTGCATTGCGAATTCTTCAACTGTAAAAGATTCACCTGCAAAATTGAACATTTCCATTTTCGGAAAATCAAAGGAAACTGTTTCTTTTTTCTTGGCAGCTGCGTCTTTAATCTTTGTATATTTTGCAGGTAACATTTCAACTTTAAAATTTCCATTTAAAAAGTTTGTATCTAAAGATTTTACTAAAAAATCAAACGCCTCTTTATTTAATTTATAATTTTCTTCTTTTTTAACCTTTTCAACCAAAGCATCCACTGAAATTTGAGAACGCTGATTTTGTTGTACTTGGTTTTTCAAAGTGTTTTTCATTTGATCAAAAGTACCAATTGGCTTGATTCCCACTTTTTGTAAAATATGCCAACCAAAGCTAGATCTAAATGGAGTTGTCATGTCGCCAATATTTTGCAATTCATAAGCTTTATCAATCCAATTTTGACGGTCAATGTCACCCACATATTGGGTATTATTTACATATTCCATCTCTCCACCATTGTATTTGCTGCTGTAGTCTTCGCTGTAAGCTCTCGCCATAACATCAAATTTTTCCTCCCCAGATTTTAACTTGGCATAAATTTCATCCACTTTCTTTTTTGAAGCTTCATCAGTATTTTCAGCGTTGGTTCCAACACGAATTAATATGTGTTTTACTTTGATATCACCTCTGTTTTTACGTTTTTCTTCAACACGAACAATATGAAATCCAAAATCGGTTCTGAATGGTTCTGAAATTTGACCTATTGGAGTTTTATATGCTTGATTTTCAAATTCATAAACCACTTGCAAGGCAGTCATGTATCCCAAACTTCCACCTGAATTTTTCGTACCTGGATCTTCTGAATCTGTTTTTGCGTATTCAGCAAAATTATCTGCGCTTGGATTGCGTTTTAAAGAAGCATAAACTTCATTGATTCTTTTGGTTGCTTTAGCAACATCAGATTCGGAGGCATCTCGATTGCACATAATTAAAATATGAGAAACCTTTATTTCAGACTGCAATCTTTCATAGGCTTCTTCAATTAATCCTTGGGTAACCGCCCTATCATATAAATAGTTTTTAGATAATTGCTCACGATACATTGCTAACTCTTGCTTGTAGGATTCAGCAGTATCTTTTCCGGCATCAGAAGCATCTTGGATTTTCAATTTAAACTTAACATAAAGTTTCAAATAATCATCAATGTCTTTTGAAGTAACTTTCTTATCATTCAAGTTCAAGTTTTTCAAGAATTGACGTTCGAATTCACCTAAATACACTTTTTGTTTTCCGTTAATCGTAAAAACTACAGGTTCGTTATTTGTGTTTTGAGATTTCACATTCCCCAAAACAATGAAACAAACTAAAAACAATACAACACTTTTTATGGTTTTCATAAGTCTAATAAATCTTTTATCTTTTAATTAAATAACAAGCAAAAATAAGCATTCTTGTTGAATGTTACACATTCTCTTCAATGGCTTTAAATAATTCATCTTTGAGAACATCTAACCCTTGTTCTGTAATTGAACTAAAGAACAAAACCTTAACATCTCCCATTTCCTTCACAATCTCAGCTTTTAACTCATCATCAAGCATTTCTGACTTACTAATAGCTACAACTTTATCTTTTAATACCAATTCTTCGTTAAATTGAGCCAATTCATTGATGAGTGTATTGTATTCCATTCTATGATTTTTGCTATCAGAGGGTATTAATAATAACAAAACAGCATTTCGTTCAATGTGCTTTAAAAATCGATGTCCTAACCCCTTACCCAAATGAGCTCCTTCAATAATTCCAGGAATATCAGCCATAACAAAACTTCTATAGTCACGATACTTCACTACCCCTAAATTAGGTGTTAAAGTGGTAAAAGCATAATCTGCAATTTCAGGTTTTGCAGCCGACAACACACTTAACAATGTGCTCTTACCTGCATTTGGAAAACCAACCAAACCAACATCAGCCAATACTTTTAATTCCAAAACCATCCAACGCTCCACACCTGGTTCGCCGGGTTGTGCATATTGTGGTGCTTGGTTTGTAGGGGTTGCAAAATGAGCATTCCCTAAACCACCTCTACCACCAGGAATCAATACTTTTTTTTCTCCATCAGCCGTAATTTCAAATAGAACCTCACCGGTTTCAGCATCTTTTGCAACAGTACCCAAAGGAACATCCAAAATAATATTTTCACCTGATGCACCGGTGCTGTTACTTTCACTTCCCCCAATTCCATCACCAGCCATAACATGTTTCCTGAATTTCAGATGCAACAACGTCCACATTTGTTTATTACCCATAAGAATTATATCTCCTCCCTTTCCTCCATCCCCACCGTCTGGACCACCACGAGGATTTATTTTTGAACGATTATAATGACGACTTCCCGCGCCACCATTGCCACTTCGACAACATATTTTAACGTAATCAATAAAATTACTTTCAGCCATTTCACTGCAAAGGTCGTTAAAATTCAGCTACCTTTGTATTTTTGCACTCGGAATGTCTATTTCTCAACAATATAATTTCAACGAAATCGAATCAAAATGGCAAAAACATTGGAAAGATTCGCAATTGTACAAGGTTATTGAAAACCCTTCAAAGCCAAAATTCTATGCTTTAGATATGTTTCCTTATCCTTCCGGATCTGGTTTGCATGTAGGTCACCCTTTGGGTTATATAGCCAGTGATATTGTTTCTCGTTACAAAAGATTAAATGGGTTCAACGTGCTTCATCCAATGGGCTACGACGCTTTTGGATTACCCGCAGAGCAGTATGCCATTCAAACAGGTCAACACCCCGCTGTTACTACAGAACAAAATATTATTAGATTTAGAGAACAGCTCGACAAAATGGGATTTTGTTTTGATTGGAATAGACAAGTTAAAACTTGTGATGCTAATTATTACAAATGGACGCAGTGGATATTTTCATTGTTTTTTACCCATTGGTTCAATAAAGATTTGCAAAAAGCGCAAAAAATAGAAGATTTGATTTCTGTATTTGCTGCAAATGGCAATATTGGAATAAACGCACATTCAGGCAAAATCCATTCGTTTACTGCCAATGAATGGAATGCTTATAATACTCTCCAACAAAATGATGTACTCAATCAATATCGTTTGGCTTTCATTGACGAAACTACTGTCAATTGGTGCGAGGAGATGGGTACAGTTTTGGCCAATGAAGAAGTTGTAAATGGAGTAAGCGAAAGAGGTGGATATCCTGTTGTTCGTAAAAAAATGAAACAATGGAGTTTGCGAATTACTGCTTATGCCGATAAACTTCTGAAAGGTCTAGATACTATTCAATGGTCTGATTCTATCAAAGAAATTCAGAAAAATTGGATTGGACGCAGCGAAGGTGCAGAAATTGATTTCAATATTGAGGGACAATCTGCAAAAATTAAAGTTTTCACTACGCGACCAGATACACTTTTCGGTGCTACTTTTATGGTAATTGCCCCAGAGAGTGATTTAATCAATAATATTTGCAGCGAAAGTCAAAAACTAGCAGTATTAGACTATGCAGCGAAAGCAAAAAATAGAAGTGAAATTGAACGCATGGCTGATACCAAAAAAACAGGTGTTTTTACCGGTGCCTATGCCATCAATCCTTTTACAACTAAATCTATTCCAGTTTGGGTAAGCGATTATGTTTTGGCTGGTTATGGAACAGGAGCAATTATGGCTGTTCCTGCCCACGATGAACGCGACTTTGAATTTGCAACTGCATTTAACCTTGATATTATTCCTGTAATTAAGCCTGAGAATGAAACCATAGAAGTTCCAATGTCTGAAGCATTCAGTGCCAAAGATGGAATTTGTTTCAATAGTGGTTTCTTAGACGGATTAACCGTAAAAGAGGCAATAAAAAAGGCCATTACAAAGGTTGAAGAATTGGAAATTGGCAGTAAAAAAATCAACTATAAATTGCGAGAAGCTGGTTTCGGTAGACAACGTTATTGGGGTGAACCATTTCCAATCATTTGGAACGATCAAATTCCTCAGCTCGTTGGTGAATTTCCAGTAGAATTACCAAAAGTAGAATCATACAAACCTACTGGTACGGGCGAAAGTCCACTTGCTGCGCTTATTGATTGGGTAAATACACCATCAGGCAAAAGAGAAACTGATACAATGCCAGGTTGGGCAGGAAGTAGTTGGTACTTTTTACGTTATATGGACCCCAATAATTCAACAGCGTTTGCTAGCAAAGAAGCCTTAGAATATTGGAATCAAGTTGATTTATATGTTGGGGGAAGTGAACACGCAACCGGACATTTGTTGTACAGCAGATTTTGGACAAAATTTCTAAACGACTTAGGATATATCAGCTGGGATGAGCCATTCAAACGCTTGGTCAACCAAGGCATGATCATGGGCGAAGATGGACAAAAAATGAGCAAACGTTGGGGCAATGTTGTAAATCCCGATGATGTTTGCGAACAGTACGGTGCAGATACATTAAGATTGTATGAAATGTTCCTTGGTCCATTAACAGATAGCAAACCTTGGAATACGCAAGGAATTGAAGGCGTTTCCCGCTTTTTAGGTAAATTCTGGCGCTTATTCATGCAAAACGAACAATTTATTGTATCACATGAAAGCGCTTCCGCAGAAGAGCTCAAAATCCTTCATAAAACAATTAAAAAGATATCAGAAGATATTGAATCGATGAGTTTCAACACTTCTGTTTCTGCTTTTATGGTTTGTGTAAATGAATTGGGCACCTTAAAATGTAATAAAATTGAAATATTAAAACCATTGTTGATATTACTTGCACCATTTGCCCCGCATGTCACTGAAGAGTTATGGGAAGCATTGGGAGAAAAAAGCAGCATACATATTACAGAATGGCCAAAATTCAATAGCGAATATCTGGTAGAAAGTACTTTTAACTATCCAATTAGCATCAATGGAAAAACAAGAACACAATTAGAATTTGATGTTCAAGCAGATGTCAAAGATATTGAAGCGGCAGTTCTGAATAATGAAATTGTGTTAAAATGGACAAATGGCGAAAAACCCAAAAAAGTAATTGTAGTTAAAAACAGAATTGTAAACGTAGTTATCTAAATATTAGATACATATAAAACAGAAAGGGAGCGATAAATCGCTCCCTTTCTATTAACAAAACAATATAAAAAGACTAATAAGCTTTTTCTAAAAATGATTTAAATTCATTCTTTAATTCAGAAAATATATGGCTGAAAGTATCCATTTGATCGCGCAAATCTGTGTGATCATCAACTTTTTTATGGTCTGTTGCTACATTATTTGACTCTGCAATCTTTGCAATTCGTGTTTCACATTCATGCACCTCATGTTTTAATTCATCTATCACCTCGTTATGGCGAATAAACTGATTCTGAAAATGCTCAACTTGAGCCAAAATTTCTTTCTTTGTATTTGCAGTAATAATTTCAGATAATCTGTTATTAAACGTTTTGATTTCGTCTTTTGCAAAAGCCAAAGTTGATAAATAAGTATTATGCTCGGTATGGAGCTCATGTATGTATTTTTGAGATGCAGTATTCATAATTCAAAGTTGCATCAGATATACATCAAAAACCATGACACCCATCAGATGCACATATGATTTTAATCATAAATTAATTAGAAATTAAGCAGATTGAACTTTTGCTTTTTGTCCCTCAAATTCAATAATAAAATCGGGATAAACTTTGTTTCTTTTGCGAAGTTCAACTATACCATTTACTTTAACCAATTCGGCATCAATTACCTCATTCGCCATACTACCCGATTCAACCCAACCTATAAGTTTTAAGGCCTGATTCAATTGAATATAAGGGGTATGGATAGAAAGTATTTCCAAAATTAGATAGAGAAACTTTCGCCGCAGCCACAAGTTCTTGAGGCATTTGGATTGACAAAATTAAATCCTTTGCCATTTAATCCATCAGAAAAATCAAGTTCTGTTCCACATAGGTATAGGAAGCTTTTCATGTCGCAAACCAATTTAAAATTTGAATCACCGAATTCCATGTCTCCTTTTTTGGGTTCATTGTCAAAATCCAATTCATACGTTAAACCAGAGCAACCTCCTCCCTTAACACCTACGCGCAAAAAATATTCTGGAGCTGTAATATTTGCATCACGCATCAAATCAAAAGCTTTTCCCAAAGCTTTTTCAGTAATTGTTATTGCACCTGCATCAGCCAACATAGCAAAAATTATTAATGGTGTACTTTTTCAGAAATCAAAGGCTCTAAACCTTGTTTTGCTCTGTAATCGTTAATTGCCATACGAATAGCATCTTCAGCCAAAACTGAACAATGTATTTTAACGGGTGGCAAGGCCAATTCCTCAACAATATCCATATTGTCAATTTCTAAAGCTTGGTCAATTGTTTTGCCTTTCAACCATTCGGTAGCCAAAGAGGAAGAAGCAATTGCTGAACCGCATCCAAATGTTTTAAATTTGGCATCTTGAATAACGCCTGTTTCATCGTTAACTTCAATTTGCAAACGCATTACATCGCCACATTCTGGAGCACCTACCAAACCTGTGCCAACGGTATTTTTAGATTTATCTAAAGTCCCAATATTTCTTGGATTGGTATAATGATCAACTACTTTATCTGAATATGCCATATTGCTTTTTTTACTTGATTACAAAGTTATTTAAAATGTTTCTAAACTAAAAATTATTTCGACCAAATTGGATTAATGTTCTGTCCACTCAATCGATTTCAAATCGATGCCTTCTTTAAACATTTCCCAAAGTGGGCTCATATCACGAAGTTTGTTAACGGCTTCAGTAACACAATTGATTGTATAATCAACTTCTTCTTCGGTTGTAAAACGACCCAAACCAAAACGCAAACTACTGTGAGCCAATTCATCGTCTAAACCTAAATTCTTCAATACATAACTTGGTTCTAAAGATGCACTGGTGCAAGCTGAACCAGATGAAACCGCGATATCCTTGATTCCCATCATCAATCCTTCTCCCTCAACATATTTAAAACTAATATTTGCGGTATGAGGCAAACGATGTTCAGCACTACCGTTTACATAGCTCTCTTCAAGGTTAAGCAGAGCTTTTTCTAGCTTATCTCTTAATGCACTCAAACGAATTGCTTCAGCGTCCATTTCTAATCTTGCCAATTCACAAGCTTTGCCTAATCCAACAATACCTGGAACATTTAAAGTACCCGATCTCATTCCTCTTTCATGTCCACCGCCATCCATTTGAGCAGTAACTTTTACTCTTGGATTTTTTCTACGAACATATAAAGCACCAATTCCTTTTGGTCCATACATTTTATGAGCAGTAAAACTCATCAAATCAATATTGTCGGCCAAAACATCAACAGGAATTTTACCAACAGCTTGTGTAGCATCCGTATGGAACAAGACACCTTTTTCTTTACACAATTTACCAATTTCACGGATGGGTTGAATTACTCCCAATTCATTGTTACCATACATTACTGAAACCAAAACGGTATTGGGTTTGATTGCTTCAGCAACCTGTTCAACCTTTAATAAACCATCAGAACCAACAGGCAAATAAGTAATTTCAGCGCCTAATTTTTCTAAGTGCTTACATGCATCCAAAACAGCTTTATGTTCAGTGGTAACTGTAATAAAGTGATTTCCTTTTGCTGCATACATTTCATATACTCCTTTAATTGCAAGGTTATTGCTTTCTGTTGCACCACTTGTGAAAATAATCTCTTTTTCGTTTGCACCAATAAGCGCTGCAATTTGCTCACGTGCATAGTCAACCGCTTCTTCTGCTTTCCAACCAAAAGGATGACTCTTGCTTGCCGCATTTCCAAAATCATTTAAAAAATAAGGAATCATTACTTCAAAAACTCTTGGATCAACTTGAGTAGTTGCATTGTTGTCTAAATATATTGGTAGTTTCATGGTGGTTTTTACTTGTTTAAATACAATTTAGATTGGTTCTAAACTGCAAAAGTAACATTCAAATGCCAAAATAGTTCAGCTTTTCGTTAATTTGCAGAAAGAATTGACAATTTTATTATAAAATGCCTAAAAAACTTGAACATATTGGAATTGCGGTAAGCAATTTAGACGCTTCTGAAAAATTATTCACAAAACTTTTGGGCGTTGCACCATACAAGAGAGAATTGGTTGAAAGCGAAATGGTAATGACTTCTTTTTTCTTATTGGGGGACATTAAATTTGAGTTATTAGCAGCGACTAGCCCTGAGAGCACCATTGCAAAATTCATAGAAAAAAAGGGTGAAGGACTTCATCACCTGGCATTTGAGTCAGAAAATATAATGAATGAATTGGCTGAAAAGGAAACTCAAAAATTTCAACTCATCCATCAAATACCCAAAGATGGTGCCGATAATAAAACCATCGCATTCTTACATCCAAAAACTACTGGTGGAGTACTTACTGAACTTTGTCAAGAAAAATCTAATCACTAACATTCCTTGATTACCTTTGTGCAAAAGATGTAGATGCTTTTTCGAAAAAAAATTACAAAATTGAACCTACATCAATATATTTGAGAAATGAGTTTCTTTCCGTCAGATTGGGATGATGAAGAGGACGAAGATAGCTTCGATTCTTTTCAAGGAGATATTGAATCTCTTGTCAGCGATTTTGAAAATAAATCTCGCGATAATTTTACTGCGCGCGAACTCATGGAACTCTTCCGTTTTTACAATAGTCAAATTGCACTTCCTGGTGAGTTTAGAAACGAGAGTTATTCAAAAACTATTATAGAATTAGGTATTCAACAGTTTCCTTATATGCCAATTTTCACCCTACACATGGTTGAAATATTCTTGAGGGAAAACAAATACAAACAGGCTCATGCATCTCTGGCACAAGCTACAGCATATACACCTTTTGATCCAGCATTGATGATGATGAAGTCTATTTGCTATAGCCATGAAGGAGCTCGAAAATTGGCTTTAGAATCTTTGCTTGCAGCACTAGAAATTGCGGGTAATGATGATGAACAATTAGAAGATTTCTTTGAAATGGCATTGTATCATGAGCAGTATGATTTAACACTACCAATAGTTGAAAAAGCACTAAATGCAGGTGCCGAAATTAGTCCAATCATAGAAAAATATATAGCCCGCGCAGAAGATGATGGATTAATTGCTGAACTCATACCCACCATTGAGGCAATAATTGAGCAAGATCCTTATTCTTCAGAGGCTTGGTATGTTTTGGGCTCAGGGTATTTGGCTCAAGAAAAGCACAAAGAAGCACTTAGGGCTTTTGACTTTGCCGTTACAATTAATGAGAATTTTAGCGATGCTTGGATTGCTTTAATGGAATGTAATTATGAGCTTTCCAATTACGAAACATTTATTTCACTTTACAACGAGCAAATTGAACGCTTCCCCAAAAAGATTTTTGAAGAATTAGAGGGACTATTGGCTTGGAGCTATCATGAAACAAGTCAGTCAGTTAAATCACGTGAAGTATATAAAGAGGTCTTAAATAGGGACCCAACTGATGCTGAAAGCTGGTACAGTGTGGGTTTAACTTGGCAACAAGAAAATAATTTTTTAAATGCAATACCCTACCTAGAAAAAGCATATGAACTCGATTCAATTGAAGTTGATTATGGCTTAGTACTTGCCACTTGTTATGTTGCTACCAATAATACTGAAAAATGGGAAGCACTATTTGAACAATTGAGCACAGAATTTCCATTTCAACCCGAAGTTTGGTTAGATTGGGGTGTTGCATTGTATGAAAATGGCGAAATTAATAAAGCGCTCGACATTACAGAACAAGGACTAGAAAATAGCCCGAGAAATCCAGCCTTATTATACAGAATGGGAGCTTTATGTTATTTATCAGGCAATCAAGATGTTGCCATACTCATTTTAGAGAGGGCATTAGAATTGAATCCACAAGAACATTTTACACTCTTTATTTTTGCTCCAGAACTTAAAAAGGCTATTCGCGTTATAGAGTGTATATCAAGATTTACCCAACCAAAATTTTCAGATGAATAACGATTTATTTCAACTTACACAACTTCCAGAAAGAAGTTCAAAACCAAGACAAAATGGTATAACAATGGTTATGGATAAAGGTTTATCATTGGGGGAAGTAGAAAACTTTATTTCAATGAATGAGCCCCACGTTGATATGGTAAAACTCGGTTTTGGAACTGGATTTGTTAGTCCTAATTTAATCGAAAAAATAAATCTTTATCATTCAGCAAATATTCCGGTCTATTTTGGTGGCACTTTGTTTGAAGCCTATATTGCTAGAAATCAATTTGATGATTATTTAAGGCTCCTAGATAAAACCAAAATTACTTATGCAGAAGTGAGTGACGGAAGTTTAGATATGCCCCACGATCAAAAATGCAATTATATTACCACTTTGGCTAAGAACTTCACTGTACTGAGTGAAGTTGGAAGTAAGGATGCCGAAAAAATCATCCCTCCATACGAATGGATTGAACAAATGGAAACAGAGTTGGAAGCAGGCGCATGGAAGGTAATTGGCGAAGCCCGTGAATCAGGAACTGTTGGAATTTTTAGAGGCACCGGAGAAGTACGTTCTGGATTAGTTGCAGAAATCATTCGAAAAATACCTCAAGATAAAATCATTTGGGAAGCCCCACAAAAGGCGCAACAAGTTTGGTTTATTCAACTTTATGGAACAAATATTAACCTTGGAAATATTGCTCCAAACGAAGTAATTCCATTAGAAACACTACGCATTGGATTGCGTGGAGATAGTTTCCACTTTTTCTTATAAAAAAGGCGAATTTAACGATTCGCCTTTTTTATAAATGCAATATTTTAAATTACAATTACTTGTATTTATTTACCAATTGAAGCAAACCTTCTTTATCAAGCGCTCCCAATTGTTTAAAAATTACTTCTCCTTTTTTGAAGAAAATAATTGTAGGATATCCTTCCAAATTATATTTACTTGAAATGTCTAGTTGGGCTTCTGCATCTACTTTAATTACATTCACAACATCAGATTTTTCTGCTTTTATTTCAGCAACAAATGGAGCCATCTGCTTACAAGGACCACACCAAGTGGTATAAAAATCAACCATAGATAACTTTTCAGAAGAAATTTCCTTATTGAATTCTTCAAGCGTTAACTTTTTATGATCGTCATTGTTTGAAACATTTTCAACGGGTGTTGCGGCAATAGTTTCCGGCGTTATCGCTGCGGTTGTTGTACTATCTTGATTCATTGGTTCGTTTGATTTTGATTGACAACTCGCCAATAAAAATACACTCATTCCCAAAAAAATTGAGCTAAATACTCTATTCATTAAAAATCTTCTTTCCATAACACAAAGTTACTTCAGATAAAATGAATATTTTTGCTGTATGTCAGAAAAAAATATAGAATTGTCGGTCATTGTACCTTTGTTCAATGAAGAACAAAATATAGGTGCTCTAAATGAGCGAATAATCACTGTATTGGCATCTATGTCTATTTCAAATGAGGTTATTTATATCAATGATGGCAGCAAAGACAAAACTCTGCCTCTAGTAATTGGATTGACCCATCAATTTCCGAATATCAAGTACATTGATTTTTCAAGAAATTTTGGACATCAGCAAGCAATTTCAGCAGGCATACAATTTGCAAAAGGCAAATATTTAGTCATTATGGATGGCGACGGCCAAGATCCACCAGAACTAATACCAGAACTATACAATAAAGCTGTTAGTGGATTTGAAGTAGTTTACGCCAAAAGAAAAAAACGCCAAGGAGAAGGATTATTAAAGAAATTTACTGCCAAATTATTTTATAGAATACTTGCAAAAATTACCAATATAGAAATCCCGGTAGACACCGGTGATTTTAGAATTATTCATCAAAAAGTCCAAAGAATACTCAATCAAATGCCTGAGCAGCATAAATATATTCGCGGACAAATTGCATGGATTGGCTTTAACCAAACCTTTATTGAATATGACCGCGAAGAAAGAATGTCAGGGCAAACAAAATTCACTTACCGCAAAATGGTAGGATTTGCCATAGATGGGATTAGCGGATTTAGCACGTGGCCGTTAAAAGTAGCTACTATCAGTGGATTCATAGTTTCATTTATTTCATTTTTACTTATCATTTATAGTTTGTACCAAAAATTCTTTGGCGAAACTGAAAAAGGATGGACATCGCTCAATATTTCGGTTTTATTTATTGGGGGAATACAACTCATTGGAATAGGAATTTTAGGCGAATACTTAGGAAGAGTAAGTGAAAATGTAAAAAATAGGCCTCATTATATCGTGAGAGATTCGAATTTTAATTCAAATGAATCTTAAAAATAAAAACACACAATTTATTTTATTTTGGATACTCCTTCAAGTATTCTTTAATTGGATTGAATACATTTATTTACCACCTTTTGGTATGCACCAAGGTGCACAAGCTGACAGGGCAAGTATTGCATTAAATTACTTCAATTATTCAGAGAATTTCTTTGAACCTAGAGTCATGGAATCAAGGGCTTATCATGGGCTAACAGGGTTGGAATTTCCAATCATACAATATTTAGTTAGCTTACTTTATCAGGTTTTTGGTTTTCATCATTTCATTTATCGTGCGGTAATGGGCGCTATTGTATTTGTAGGTTGCTTCTCCATTTGGAAACTAACTGGTTTATATATTTTAAAAACCATTCATAGGTATTGCATTTTTTTACTTTGGTATTCTTCCCCTATCCTAGTTTATTATTCCTTTAATTATATTCCCGATATACCCGCTTTCTCGTTTTCAATGATTGCTTGGTATCATTTTTTCCAATACTATCATGGTATAAATAAGAGGAAATCGTTCAATTACTATATTTTATTCACAACCTTGTCAGGATTGCTTAAAGTAACCTTCTTTATCAATCATTTTGCTTTATTAGGAATCATTGTCCTTCAGAAAATCAAACCAAACGCAATTCTTAATCCTATCTATTTCAAACCAAGGCAATATATTATATTTTTTATTCCATTCTTCATTGTTTCGGTTTGGTATTACTATTCCAATTATTTGACACAACTAACATGGAATCATCATTTTTTACAGGCAACGAATCCCGCCAAATCAATTCCGGAATTCATAGAAAACACCCGATTTTCTCTCAATACTTGGGGTAATCGAATTTATCCATTTACTGTATTGATGGGCATTTTGGTTATTTGGCTTGTAACTTTAATTAAGTATTTCAAACAACTAGATATCATTGGCAATATTGGCATTTTATTGTTTGGGGGATTTTTAATCATTTTCACATTGTTCAATGTTCAATTTCGCTACCACGATTATTATTTTGTAGCACTTTTCCCAAGTTTGTTTTTTATTTTTCTATGGCTGTATAAGGTTCACATTGAAAATAGAAGTTTTTTTAATGGAGCTGCGAGTGTAATCAGTTTAATTGCAATGTATGTTTTACCTATTTCCAATAGCATTCATGCCAAAAACAATGTAAAACGTACATTTACACCTAACGACTATTATTGTCAAAGTGTGATTGGGAATATTAATGACTATCAAAAAGCCAAAGATTTTATCAATCAAAAGCACCCCAATACGAATGAAATTTTTTCAGCTTTTGATGATAGTCCAAATACATCTCTATACCTATTAGGAAGGCAAGGAATTAGAATAGCAAATGACTTCAGCAATGAGGTTATTGAAGATATTTTCGATAAAAAATTCGAAGAAAAAAATACAAAGTTTCTGTCTATTATCGTTTTAAACGATCTTGATCATTGGCAAAAATTAAATTTAGAAAAGTATAAAATATCTGAACCAATTTTTCAATCTGGTAATTTATACATTTGCCAATTTTCTAAAATAAAATAATTAGAAAATTTGATATCCCAAGTGCATTCCTATTCCTCCTCCATGCCATTTGGAAGGATTGATAAAGGACTCAATTCCCATTAAATTAATACCCCAAACCAATGGTTTTCCTTTGAAATTAAACGCATTAAAAGACAAACCTGCATTGATGTCAAAATCATCAAATCCACCAACACTTGCACCAACTTGGTAAAAAAACGGTGTAGTTTTATTGTTCTTTTTGCTATTATATTTCCCCTTGAAAGTTGCCGTATAATTCAACCGTGGCAAATAGCCAATTACATTGATATATTTTAAAGAAATCAATTGGTTGTATAATTTCGAATTGAAATTATTTCTATTTCTAAAATCAAAACCGGCATAAACCGTAAATGGAGACAGTAACATTCCTCTGCGTTTCGAGTCAACTAAATTAAGCTTACTTACAATGCTATCTTTTTGTCGAGTAAACCAAGAACCAAATCGCAAATCTGATGCATTTATTTGTACCGCAGTTAAATTTAATGGCTTAGAATCCTGATAACTGTCAGGAGTTAGCCCTTGACCATTTGCATTCCATACAGCGTCTTTACTAGTTACATTCACATCTGAAAAGCTATAAAAACCGAAATTTTGCAATTTGAATTCAATATTCGTGAGCATTCCATTTGAATTTAAAATAGATTTCGATAAATCTAATCCAGCTTGCAGGCCATAACCATTTCCACCAAAAGAATAACCTGTAGAAGCAAAATATATGCTTCCTGAAAAGTCAACTTTATCGCCTAATTGATCACTTGTTAGTTTAATATCTTTGGTTGAGATTCTTGTATATGACAAACATTGTCCGAACTGAATACTTGGATTTAAGGTAAATCCAAAAAACTTCGACTTGGAATTAAAAACAAATCGGATGACTCTATTTCTCCAAGATTCTATTTCATTTTTATTCGCATTCAAAGTTTGACCTAAATAATTGGTGTTCCCTTGAAAAAATAACCTGAAAGCATCTTGAGTAAAATTGGCACCTTGAACATCTTGAATTAGCAATTCAATTGTTTTTAAAGAGATATTTTTATTCCTTTCGATACCAACAATTGGATAAAGCATTAAATGATATTCCTGGCATGCTCCCATCCGATTCGAGCTACTCAATAACGACTGATAAGCATTCATGCTTTCAGGCGATATATAACCTCCAAAAGCAAATTTTGACACCATAGAAAGCGGCACTGCGTTTGACCCAGATTCGATTTCAAATGACGCAATTGGCATTACCATTGAAACATTTTTGCTTATAACCGGCACGAGATTAGTTCTAATAGGGAAACCTATTTTAGCCTTACCCAATGAATCATTCAATCCATGTAATTGAAAAAAAGGTAAAAAGCCAACCAATAAAAGAAGTTTAATTCCTAGCTTCATACTCAAATTGAATTCTAGATTTAACCTTTAACTTACTGGTATTGAACAGTCGTTGCATTTTACCATTTCCCTTCACTTTCATTTTCAAAGCCACATAACCTGCTGATTTTAACATACCTACTTTTTCTCGGGGCAATTTAATCACCATCATGGAATTATTTGCTTTTATTGGATACCCATTTGCATCAACATCACCGGCCAAGATTCCAGAAGCAGGATCAACATTCAAAAAGCCCAAAGACTTATATTGGTTGTCGAGCATTTCCACTTCAATTCCGAAATCCATTGGGAAAGAATTGGTCATATCAAGGAACAATGTTGCACTTTTTATTCGTTCCATTGGACCAATATTACTTAAATTCAAACCTTGAGTATCCCTCAAAACAAATCCACCAAAAGCAAATGTTGCAGGTGCCTGAACCCTCATAATTACATCTAACCGTGAATTATCAAATACAAAATCCTTGTAATTATTGACATTGCCATTGGGTGAAATTTCAGTTTCTAAATCGTAATTTAATTTCTGAGGAAGATTTTCTAAAAAGGATTTAATATTGGAATTATTCGAATTTAAATCAACTACAGTTTCTGTGTATTGGTCTCGTTGAAAAATTGGAGATGTAACAAATAAATCATTTATAAGTGGATTTGCACTTAACGCCACTTTGCTGTTATTAAATACATTTTCACCTTCCAATGAATGCAATTTGAATCTACCATCAGCACCAATGCTATTTCGCAATACAAATGAAACATTGATGTCTTTAACCTTCAAATCACCATCTAAGCCCTTAAATAAGCTAAAATCCGTTACTTTTGGACCTGTTCTACTCAAAGAATTACCCAAATATCCAATTGCGTATTCTGGTTTTAATCCCTCAATTCGATATGTGAGTTTTATACTATCCTTTAAACTCACTGCCAACTTTCTTCCGCTGCTGTCAAGTGTAACTTTTAAAATTTGATGGAAAGTATTTACAGTATCATTTTTTAACGGATCTTTCCCTCTAAAATCTAACAAATACCCCGACATATCATATATCTGCTGGGTTGTTGCAACCCCATTTCCAGCTGAACCAGGCATTTTTAATTCCTGATAAAAAGGTTTACCATCTTTCATTGCACCAGGCAAAGAAAGAACCATAGACATATTTTCTTCAATGGTGCTTTCAACTTTAATTCTCAATTGACCAGAAGCCACCTTGAAATACTTTACCTCTGCACCGCCCATATAAAGCGTTAAACCTTCGTCTTGGTCAATTACATTTTGAGTAGGGAAAGCAGCAATCGCATTTCTCGGTCTTAAATTACGAACAGATAACTTCACATTGATACCTTTACTTGCATCAATTAAAACCAATCCATCACTTGCCTCTGTTACAAGTTTTTTAATGGTTCCTTTTAATGTTTTGGTAACGGTTTTATTTCTTAAATCAATTGTTTTTGTTGCTATTCCACCATTTTTACTGATGTTCTTAAATGAATCAAGTGCTACAACAGAATTATCACCCGCATTTGTTAATTCAAACACGATTAATGAAATATTCACAGGCAAACCGTTACTGATTGATATATCCAAATAACCCGTATCCAAAGTTGCGGTTTCAAAGAATGCACTCGCATCAATATCGGTAGGATCTAAATTAGATTGAACTTGTGCTGGAATATCAGCGGTTTGTCCATTTAAAATTTTAAACAACGGATTAATTTGCCCCAGTGTGATATTATTTTCAATGGTTCTATCGCTTAGTTTAAGTTTTCTTAAACTGAAAAAGGCATCGATACCCGTATCTGTAGCCTGTAAATCATTGATTTTGTATCTGTAAATGAGATTTTCATAATTTAACAAATAACTACTATCTGTTAAAGTTGGCTTTAAATATCGTGTGTCAACATTGTCTAATGACATTTCCGTTTGAAACAAAGGCAAAGTTGAATTGACATCCCAACTTGTTTGCTCTCTAGAACATGCAATAAATAATACTGCAGAAATAATGAATATATTTACTTTTTTAAAAATCATTTAAATCGCAATTTACATTTTATTTCGCGAGCCCCCAACCAAATTGAGCGGATAGCAAATTTTTACCCCCAAAAATCATGATTCCCCAAATAAAAATAGAGATTATCATATATGTTACTATTTTGGGTCTATTGTGAATAAAAGTGATTGCCAATAAACAGCCTACTGTTAAACTAATGAAAATTGGAGACAAAAATGCAATAAGTGGCAGTCCCCCATTTTTCCTAATTTTAACAAGAAATCTATTTTTTATTGTAAAGACCATCGGTTTTTTATATTTCTCTCCTTGCCTTCTCATCTTGCGCTCTCTGAAAAACCTTGTTAATTCCGTTCCACCATAAACATATATAAAAACCGCAATACTCGAACCTATGGTGGTTGAAAGGAATCCTTCTACCGGATTCAGCCACTTCAAAGCAAAGGTTACACCAATTAGATATTTAATAATTGATAAACCAACAGTGCCTAATACCTTAAAAATTAATTCCATTTTTTACAATTTACGCAATTTATATCAATTTTTTATAGAATTCGGCACCTTATAAACGATAATACCTCAAAAATTATACGCAAATTTGTAAATCAAATTGAAAAAACAATATAAACATATCTTATTTGTGGTTTGTCTGCTCATACTATTTTTTCAAAAAGTGAATGCGCAAATTTTTTCAAACTCCCAAGGTTCTCTTTTGGAACCCAAAAGTATGGATACCGCAAGTATGAAAAGGGATTCAATTGAAAAGGCAAACAAACCTAAAAAACTAAAAGCTTATCCTAAATCACAGCTTGCAAATTCGCTTTGGCAATTGAAAGATTCTTTACATCCATCAGACTCCACTTTTTCAAATGTTCACAGATACTCGCCAGCCAGCAAACAAATTATTCCTAGTGCAAACCTCGGTGTAATTGGGTCTCCGGAGAAACTTTTAGCAATACAACCTTTTAAGAATTCAGGCATTCAAATTGGATTTCAACAGTTTCCACTTCAAGGAAAAAATCCTGATAATTTTGAATTCCATAAGGTCTCTCAACCCTATACCATTGTTAAATACCTACAAGGCTCGGGTGGTGTCATTGGCTTGGATATATTGCATACTCAAAATTTATCTGCTACTTGGAATGTTACAATTGATTATAGCAGTATTTTAAATGAAGATATGTATACCCCGAATGTTGCACTCCAACAAAATTTAAATAGAAATACAATTTTAGGCAGCAATTTCACTTCTAAATCTGGCAAATACGAACAACAAGTTATTTTCTCTTGGAATAGAAACCGCAGAATTGAAAACGGAGGATTGAAAACAGATAGTTTATTCTATGGACCAAATTTCCAAGCTTCAAACTCCATTCAACAAAGGCTATTTGGCAATTATTATCCAAGTTTAACCAATGCAAAATCATTTTGGGCGCAAACAGATCATAGATTTAAACACCGCTATTTTTTAGACTCATCAAGAAATTTTGGCATCTCTCAAAGTTTGCGTTTTCAAAAATTAAGATTTCAATACACCGACAAAACCAGAGACACAACTTTCTACGGCAATGAATATAATTTTAACAAAAACAAAATTGCAGATAGTACGTCGTATAATCTCTTTGAACACAAAATTGGGATCAATTTTCAAAAACAATTCTCTTCCCTTAACGCAAATCTTCAAGTAAACCATATTTTTCAATATTTAGATTATCAATATGATACATTTTTAACAAAAGCCAAAAGTTATTTCATAAATACGCAAGGATTTGAAGGTATATTGAATTCTAAATATAAAAGTTGGGAAATTTTTGCAGAAGCAAATGCCTTTATTCTTGGCTACGCTCAAAAAGCTTTTTTATTAAATGCGGAGTTAAAAAAGAGCTTTCATGCAAATTATTTTGTTACCCTAAGAGGTCAAATTTCAAATCAACCTGTCTCCCAATATTTATCAACTTTCACCAATAATCATTACTATTTTGCAGTTGATAGTTTGCGTTCAACACCAAGCAATCCAAATTTCACCCAACAACAATTTGCAAGTATCAACATCATTAAAAAAGGGAAGTCTTTATGGGGAAATATAAGTTTAACCTTGGGCAGTTTGCAAAACGATTATATAGGCATTAACAACGCTGTCCCTCAAAAAATAGAAATTATTAATTATGTTCAATTTTCAACAGATATTTCTCTGAAAATCGGTCATTTTATATTCCAAGAACAAGTTTATTTACAGTTAAATCAGAACAAAGATTTGGACAATTATGGATTGCCAAAATTGAACGCTCGATCTGCAATATTCTACCAAAATGAAGCATTCGATCAGGCGTTGTTATTTAGAATTGGTGTTGAGGGAACATACACTTCGCAATACATACAACTCAATTACAGACCAGATGCAGGTGCATTTTATTGGAATACCAATAACTTAAATCCTTTGGGAAATTACCCTGTATTCGATGTATTTATCAGTGGCAGAATTCAAACTGTTGATCTGTTTTTAAAATACGAACATTTAAACGAATGGCTCATTGTTCCTGGCGTTAATAAACGATACGAACAAGTATATAAATACCCAATTGAGCCCTACCGATTAAGATTTGGATTCAATTGGAGATTCTGGAATTAATGCGCTTCTAACCAGTTGTTACCTACACCGGTTTCTACCAAAATTGGCACATCTAAGGTCATTGCCGATTCCATCAATTCTTTTACTTTAGATTGAACCATTTCGATTTCATTTTTAGGGACATCAAACAACAATTCATCATGCACTTGTAACATCATTTTGGTTTGCAAGGTGGTTGATTTCAACCAATTTTGAATATTGATCATGGCAATTTTAATCATATCGGCTGCACTTCCTTGAATGGGTGCATTGATTGCATTTCGTTCCGCAAAACCTCTAACCACGGCATTCTTGCTATTGATATCCCTCAAATTACGCTTTCTGCCTACCAATGTCTCTACATATCCCAAATCACGGGCAGAATTGATGGTATTGTCCATGTATGATTTAATTCCTGGAAACTGAATAAAGTAATTGTCGATTATTTCTTTGGCTTCAGATCTTGGAATATTCACTCTCTGACTTAATCCAAATGCCGAAATACCATATATGATACCAAAATTTACCGTTTTGGCCTTTCTACGCATTTCTTTATCTACATCAGCCAATTCAACACCCCAAACTTTTGCAGCTGTTGCAGTATGAATGTCTAAACCTTGATTAAAAGCTTCAATCATTGTTGCATCTTTTGAAATATGGGCAATGATTCTCAATTCAATTTGAGAATAATCGGCACTCAAAAGCAAATGATTTTCGTCTCTTGGAATAAATGCTTTTCTGATTTCTCGACCCAAATCTGTTCGGATTGGAATATTTTGCAAATTCGGATTTTGACTACTCAACCTTCCAGTTGCCGCCACTGCTTGATTAAAACTTGTATGAACCCTACCTGTTTGACTTTTAACCAATAAAGGCAAAGCGTCAACATAAGTACCTTTAAGTTTCTGCAAAGCCCTAAAATTCATGATATACTCAATAATTTCATGCTTCCCCATCAACGAAATCAACGTTTCTTCATCGGTTTGATATTGACCTGTTTTTGTTTTCTTAGGCTTATCTGATAGTTTCAATCTTTCAAACAATACAGCTCCCACTTGCTGTGGTGAAGAAATATTAAACTGCATTCCTGCACTTTCAAATATTTTTGTTTGCAATTCTAATGCCTGAGATTGCAATTCTTTACTATATGCATTTAAGAAATCGGTATCAATTTTAACCCCCTCAGATTCCATTTCCATAAGTACTTCAACCAATGGAATTTCAATATCATTATACACTGAATATAAACCTCTTTCCTCTATTTCAACCATCAATTTTTGTTTCAACTGAAGAGTTACATCCGTATCTTCAGAGGCATATTCTGCAATTTTTTCAATATCTACATCAGACATATTTCCTTGCATTTTGCCTTTTTTACCAATCAAAGTTTCAATACTAATAGGCGAGTAATTCAAATAATGCTCACTTAAAACTTGCATATTGTGGCGTTGATCTGGCTCAACCAAATAATGTGCTAACATGGTATCATAAAAAGGACCGACCATTCTTAGATCATATTTTTTGAGCATTGCCATGTCAAATTTCAAATTTTGTGCAATTTTTAATTTATTTGAAAGAAATAAGGGTTGAAATTTATGAAGGACATTCTTGGCGTCCTCAAAATTATTAGGCATAGGTAAATAAACACCTTGACCATTTAACCACGAAAATGATATTCCAACAATTTCAGCTACAAACATATCTAAATCAGTTGTTTCGGTATCGAAACAAAATTCATTTTGATTATCTAATTTTTGAATCAATTCATCAATTTCGGAATCTGACAATATTGCTTTATAACTGTGTGGAACATCCTGAATTGTTTTGTAAACGGGTACAACAATTTCTTCTTCGTCTGATTCTGGCTGCGTAAACAAATCGAACATTGAAGTTTGTGCTGGATTTGATTTGGCAGCTGGTTTCGCTTTGGCAGGCGGAGTAGTAGGATTAGTAGATGTTGGTTCTTCTGTTGCAGTTACACCTAAAACACGTTTTAGTAAGGTTCTAAATTCCAATTCATGGAATACTTCGGTAATAAGTCCTGCATTTTTAGGTTTAATTTCCAAAGATTCAATATCAATATGAACGGGCACTTTGGTATCTATGGTTGCCAACCATTTACTTACTTTTGCTTGTTCAGAAAACTCTTCAAATTTTTCTTTCATTTTGCCTTTTAATTCATGGGTATGGGCCAAAATATTTTCCATTGTGCCATACTCTTGAATTAATTTTTTTGCAGTTTTTTCACCAACACCAGGAACTCCAGGAATATTATCAGCAGCATCACCCCACAAACCCAAAATATCAATAACCTGATCAACCCTTTCAATTTCCCACTTTTTTAGGATTTCGTTCACCCCTAAAATTTCATCAGGATTACCCATCCTACCAGGTTTATAAATATGAACCCTGTCTTTTACCAATTGCCCAAAATCTTTATCTGGAGTCATCATAAAAACGTCCATATTTTCTGCCTGCCATGCCAATGTGCCAATAATATCATCGGCTTCATAGCCATCCATTGAAATTACTTGAATGTTAAACCCATTCAATATTTTGACAATATAAGGCAAGCTTTTACGCAAATCTTCAGGCATAGGATCTCTATGAGCCTTGTATTTTTCAAATTCAATATGGCGCTGAGTGGGTTTATCCGTATCAAAAACCACAGCAATATGAGTGGGTTTTTGTTTATTAAGTATATCTAACAATGTGTTAGTAAAACCAAACATGGCACTTGCATTTATTCCAGTACTTGTAATTCTTGGATTTTGGCTAAACGCAAAAAAGGCCCGATAAACGAGGGCCATACCATCTAATAAAAACAATTTCCGCTCTTGCATATAAGGTAGCAAGTTAAGAAATTTTTTACCTAAAATTTGATTTATTTAATGCTTTTTTACAAAACCCAAAGACGCCCCATTGATGCAATATCTCAAACCTGTTGGTTGGTTATATCCATCATTAAAAACATGCCCCAAATGACCTCCGCAATTTGCACATACAACTTCAACACGTGTCATTCCGTAGGTTGTATCTAGAATTTCTTTAACCTTTGATTTATCAATTGATTGATAAAAACTTGGCCAACCGCAACCTGCATCAAATTTTGTTTCACTCGAAAATAATTCTAAGTTACATCCCTTACAAACATATGTTCCAGAATCCCAAAGCGTTTCATATTCACTTGAAAAAGGCTTTTCTGTTCCTTTTTCCCTCATCACATGAAATGAAAAATCACCAAGTAATGCTTTCCATTCACTATCTGTTTTCTCAATTGGAAATTTATTATTATTCTGATCCATAATCGTTACTTTATTTTTAGAAATTGATGAACATCCAACAAAATAGAATATTATTGCAATTATTAACCATTTCATATTTGTTTAACAATATAATGGTTTGATTGTTTTATAAATGATTCAAATCCGTGAACTTTGCCCAGTGAATTTCTTCGGACATTACCATCTAGACCACATACCCAATAATCCCAAACACAACTTTGGTATTATTACACCAGATTTACTTCGAAATTTCACACCAAATTTATACGATAAGCATTTGTTACATCATCTAAAAGATAGCGATTGGCAATCTGGTGTGATCAAACACTTTGAACGAGACAAGTATTTTCATCAGTCTATTTTTTTTAAAGAAACCTATCATGCTTGTCATGAAATAACCAAAAATACATTTCAAAAAAATAAAATTCCAAGATTCTACTTTGGATTGCATGTTTTGATCGAAATGATTTTGGACAAGGTTCTCATTAGTCAAGATGAAAATAAACTTCAAGAATTTTATGAGCAACTGGAATTGTGCAAAGATGAAATACCCCGATTATTGGAACAGGTAAATCATCAAAATAAGAATTTGTTTTTAGAGAGATATTTGCGTTTTTTAGAATCTAAATATTTGTTTAAATACCTTGATTCTTCAGGAATTGTCTATGGATTAAACAGAGTTTATATACAAGTAAATGCATATCATTTTGATTGGAATATTGAACAAAAAAACGAATTGGAAGCTCTTGTACCTATTATTGAATGTGCGATTCAACAAAACATTACAAAGTTGAATTCCTGAAGAGTGTATAAAGCAAAAATAAGAGCGTAGAAATATGTAAAAACTCTTTCCATTTCCTCCATTTATTTCCCTCATAAAAACCTGAAATAAATATAGAAATAGGAATTGACGCAACAATAAAATAGTGAGCGTAATCTTTAAATCTGATAAAAAAGATTGACAGAACATAGAATCCAAAAATTAACATTGCCAATTTGCTACGTCTAGTTTCAACATTTGATCTAAAATAACTACCCACTACTTGCAATACCCCAACAAATACAAAAATTAGCAATAATAACAACAACAAAATTTCTGGTCCATCCTTGAGCCAATGGAAGTCTAAAGTCTTATTTCTAATTACCCAAAATTGCCAAGTATTATAAAAATCATATGAAAAATTTGATAAATATCCGATTGCTGAAACTAAATAATAGGGCATTATCAGTCCAAATAAAATAGCAAATATATCTAAGGGTAATATAGGTTTGAACAATATAATCGCAACAATTAAAAAAATGATGACCCAATAATGTTCAGCAATACATAACGCACTCATTCCAAAAAAGAGTGCACTTAAAAAAAGCCATTTTCTTTGGTAATTATTCTTAATATATAAATAAAAGTAAGTTAGTCCAATTAAAACAAAAACATTTCCCAATTGAACATTCGACAAATAAAAATTCTCTAAAAAACATGAATTAACAATTGCAAAAAAATACAAAATCACATAACCAGGTTTTTCAACAATATTATACTCCCAACATAACTTATTTACTATTAATCCTTCAATGATAACTACCATGAACGACAATGCAAATGATATCCAACGAACTGAGTTAATTTCGTTGATAAAGTTTGATAATATTCCTGTGTTTAAAGTTGTACTCGGGTGGTAATTGGTAACAAAATAAATTGGAATTCGAATGAGCATGATTACCAGAATAACCAAAGTCAAAGAACCTATTTTGTTATCAAAAAACTTCCTAATCATTTCCCGTTAATTGCATCCAAAACCATTGTTTGTCGCGGAACAAAGGTACCGTAAATGTACAATAATCCATCTCTTTTCCATCAAATGGAACAGACAAATTATAGAAATTATCACTATTCATGACCACTTTTTTAACAATTTGGAAATTTGGCTGAATACAATAATCCAAAATCTGATTCTTTCTGGCTATATCATCATTAAAAACCAAATGGATACCATCTTTACATACATAACTTCCAAAACCCAATAAATAGGCATTTGAAATTGTAGCAGATTGATCTTTTTTAATTACCACACTACTATCCAAAGCAAAATCACGGTTCATAAACATCCCAATAATATCGCCATAATGATAAGATATTTTTGTTGCAGTTTGAGGAAGCCCGTTTACATAATAAGTTTCCAATTGCCTAAGTTCATTAAACTGCTCCATTAAGAAAAAACTACTCCCATTTGAATTCAAAACCAAACGCCTCAAATATAAATTGCGGGGCATTTCTTTCCGTTTGTTATTTCTAACTCCTAAAATTTGATCAATTGTATTTTGCTGAAATTCATAATCATGGTATGTTTTATGAGGGAAGTTATTGTGTAAAATTACTTGATCAAAGCAACCAATTATATCCAACCCATTCGAACTTGAATAAAGCCCACTAATGTGCCAGTCTTGCTGAATCGGATCTATTGTCAAGATTGAATTCATATAGGTTCCGTTATGAAGGTTTAGTTTGAAAATTTCACTCAATTTTTCGGAAAATGCACAAAGATATAACTCCTGATTTTTTTCAGATTTCATACCAAACTCTCTGGGTAAATTCGCCAAAATAGTTCCAACAAATTTTGCACTATCAGACAAAGATCCAGCATCCCAAATCAAATAGTCTTTTGGCATTTTCAATGTGTCCTCCTTTTGAACAACCCTATCACCTTTTAAATTATAAATGGAAACACCAACTAAACTGCTATTTTTTTTGATTTCGTTAATATATCCGAAAACCCACTGACTTCTATCCAAACAAAAATCAACCATCATATGGTCAATACTAATGTTAGGCATATCGAAATTTGAAATAATCTTGGTTTCTACAATGCCATTTAAATCGTTACCAATTTTATTTAAAAATAACCGCAAAGGTTCCTTTCTTTTTTTCAAAACACTCACCCAATAAATTCCAGAATCCGTTGTGAAAATTTTTAATACGTAAACCTTTCTTGCTATTTCAAAAAACCGATCTTCAATAAAACCCAAATCATTGTCATATCTTTCAATACTAAAACCACCCGACAAATTTTCTCTGGCATAATTTAAAAAATAATTCCCAAAGTAATTCTGCCCAATAGGTCTATGATACAAACTGTTTTTTTGATTTAATTGCGATTTATTTGATAAAATATATTGCTGTCCATTTACATCGATACCAATGAAAAAAAGGAAAATTACCAATAGTATTTTGCGCATATCCCTCAAAATTCGATTTCAAACACCACATTCGCAAATACAATCGTAATTTTGTAGCCTAATTTGAATTATTTTGATAGAAAACGAAAAACCTCAAGAAATTGCCATCATTGTGGGAGTCCAATCTCAAAGACAAGAATTGCCAGTAGATGAATATCTCGATGAACTTGAGCAATTGGTTTATACGTCGGGAGCAAAAAGCATAAAAAGATTTACCCAGAAACTTGAACATCCTCACGCCAAAACCTATGTTGGAAAAGGTAAAATGCAAGAAATTGCCGAATATTGCAAAAACAACAAAGTTGATATTGCCATATTTGACGATGAATTAAGCCCTGCACAAGTTAGAAATTTAGAAAAAGAAATCATTGATGTTAAAGTACTTACTCGAACCCATTTGATTCTCGATATTTTTGCTAAAAATGCACAAACTGCACAAGCCAAAACACAAGTTGAATTGGCTCAAAGCATTTTCTTGTTGCCGCGACTTACAGGTATGTGGACGCATTTAAGCAAACAAAAAGGGGGTATCGGTATGAAAGGACCCGGTGAAACCGAAATAGAAACCGATAGACGCACATTAAGAGCAAAAATCACTCTATTAAAAGAACGTTTACTTCATATTGAAAAAATTGGTATCACTCAAAGAGCTTCACGAGAAGGTTCCCTTAGGGCTGCATTGGTTGGTTATACGAATGTTGGAAAAAGTACAATCATGAACTTATTAAGTCGTTCAGACGTATTGGTTGAAGATAAATTTTTCGCCACTTTAGATTCTACAGTGCGTAAAATAGTATTGCCCAATCCTTTGGAAGAGGGTGCGAATGTTCCTATTTTATTGAGCGATACAGTCGGATTTATACGAAAACTGCCTACCCTTTTGGTGGAAAGCTTCAAAAGCACATTGGCGGAAGCCTTAGAAGCTGATTTGCTAATTCATGTTGTTGATATTAGCAACCCTAACTATGAAAAACAAATGCAATCAGTAAAGGAAACACTGCATAGCATTGGTGCTTCCGATAAACCAGAATTAATTATTTTTAATAAAGTTGATGCTTTTAAGGGACATGACGACGACTTTTTTGTTGGAACAACCGGTTTAACAATTGAACAATTTGAAAAAAGTTGGATGGCCAAAGAAAATGCTCCTGCAGTATTTATTTCAGCAACCAACAAAACCAATGTTGATCGTTTAAGAGATTCAGTCGTTAATGAATTATTAAAAGTTCGAACGCCCGGATATTGATTTTTTTACATTTCTATTACAAAAAAGAGCGGCATTTGCCGCTCTTTTTATAATTCATCTTCGTTGAAGAAATAATCATCATCCGTAGGATAATCACTCCAAATTTCTTCAATACTCTCATAAGGTTCTCCGTCATCTTCCAATTCTTGAAGATTTTCAATTACCTCTAAAGGAGCGCCTGAACGAATTCCATAGTCAATTAATTCATCTTTCGTTGCTGGCCATGGAGCGTCGTCCAAATAACTAACCAATTCAAGTGTCCAATACATAAGCTTTTTATTTTAAGATTTAATTTAGCGCGAAAATATATTTTTATTTGTATAAAACAACACCATTTTTGTAATCATTTTATTATGCACCCAGATTGGCAAGACAAACTTCATCTTTATTGTGAACTAAATAGCAGCCCAGAACAGCAATATCTCAAAGATGTTACTGCATTTACTTGGCGAAACATGTTAAATGCCAGACAATTGAGTGGAAGGCTGCAAGGCCAGCTTTTATCTATGTTAGTTGCACTTAAAAATCCCCAATGTATTTTAGAAATAGGAACATTTACAGGGTATGCTACAGCCTGTCTTACCGAAAATGCATCTCAAGAAACACAAATCCATACCATTGAAGCCGATTTAGAAACCGCTTTTAAAACAAAATCATTCTGGAAAAACTATGATTTTATGAAAAAAGTTCAATTTCATGAAGGCCATGCACTTGAAATTTTGCCCCCTTTGAATCTAAACCCAGATTTTATTTTTGTGGATGCCGACAAGCATAATTATATCAATTACTTCAACATGTGCTTCCCAATGTTAAAAAACGGTGGAATCATGCTGTTCGACAATACGCTTTGGAGTGGGAAAGTTTTAGAAAATGATTTTTTACAAAACGACAAAGACACAAAAAATATGCACGCGTTTAATCAAGAAATTGCAAAATGCACAAATTGGAAAACCCTTTTGTTGCCTATTCGCGATGGGTTAACAGCAGTAATTAAAAATTAACCGCGCAATTTATCGAGCAAATTACTCAAAATTTCCGCTTCATCTTGAGTTATAGATGATACTTTTTCATTAAACTCAAACATAATTGGATCAATTAAATTTAACATATTAAGTCCATCTTCAGTAATCCTGATATTCATTTTACGCCTGTTATCGCCGTCAATGCAACGATCAATTAGATTGCGCGTTAACAACCTGTCGCACAATCTTGTTAAATCAGGATTTTTATCAAGCATCACAGATTTTATATCGGTGGGATTTAATGCTTCTGGATATTTTCCCCTGAGAATGCGCAAAACATTATATTGTTGAGGTGTTATATTGTGGTCCTTGAATACATCGCGAAGATGATTGCTCAGCCATCCATCGGTGAACATGATATTTACTATTGCCTTGTGAATGGCAGATGTAAATTTATCTTGTTTTAACTCTTCTTCAATTTTCACAACAATACAAATGTAAATACTAAATAATTATAAATATAGTATCTCAATCAATCATTAATGATTATTACCTTTGTACTGTGAATATTTCTTTTCAAAATAGCCTCGAATACGCGAATGATTGCGACAAAAACGATTCACTAGCAAAGTTTAGAGATCAATATATCTTTCCAGTGAATGAAAAAAATGAAACCCAAATTTATTTTTGTGGGAATTCACTTGGTTTGCAACCTAAAACGGCAAAAGAAGCCTTAAATATTGAATTAGAAGATTGGGGAAAATGGGGTGTTGAGGGACATTTTCACGGGCGAAAACCTTGGTTTCATTACCATAAATTTTTAACAGAGCATGCAGCTGAGGTGGTAGGAGCCAAACCAATTGAGGTTGTTGTAATGAATCAATTAACCGTTAACCTACATTTGTTAATGGTAAGTTTTTACCGTCCCTCAAAAGAAAAATACAAAATTATTATGGAGGCAGGCGCTTTCCCTTCCGATATGTATGCCATTGAGAGCCAGGTAAAACATCATGGTTTCGATTACAACGACGCGGTTATCGAATTGGTTCCAAGAGAAGGTGAATTTACTTTAAGAACTGATGATATTTTAAAAGCCATTGAAGACAATGCATCGGAATTGGCCTTGGTTTTCTTTAGTGGTATTCAATACTATACGGGTCAATATTTCAATATTCCTGAAATAACTAAAAAAACCCATGAAGTTGGCGCAATTGCAGGATTTGATTTGGCTCATGCAGCGGGAAATTTGAATTTGAAACTACACGATTGGGCTGTAGATTTTGCGGCATGGTGTTCTTATAAATACTTAAATAGTGGTCCTGGAAATGTTTCAGGTATTTATATTCACGAAAAACATTGCACAAATCCAGAAACTCCAAGATTTTCAGGATGGTGGGGCTATCAAGAAAACAAAAGATTTTTAATGGAAAAAGGATATATTGCTGAAAATGGAGCTGCTGGTTGGCAATTGTCAAATGCACCCGTTTTTGGAATGGCTGTTCATTTGGCTTCACTTGAATTATTTCATCAGGCAGGAATTGAAAATCTCAGAAATAAAAGCATTGTTTTAACAAACTACCTAGAATTCATACTAGAAGATTCTAAAAACCAGAATGCCAATCTGTCATTTGAAATAATAACTCCAAAAATAGAACGTGGTGCTCAACTTTCCTTGCTCACTGATTCAACGGGAAAGGCGCTATTTGATCACCTTGTTCATAATAATATTATAGCAGATTGGAGAGAGCCAAATGTGATTAGAATTGCGCCAACTCCAATGTATAATTCATTTTTAGATGTTTATTTATTAGGAAAAGCAATACTTTCTTTTTCAAATAAATAGTTGCCATTTTAAAAATAATTGCAAATGTCAAACTGCCATTTTATCAGTTCTATCAATTTTTTTCTATTTCCTGTCGCCTTTTTTATTTCAATTGTTTGTAAAATTGTAGTTTTGCAGCCAATTCGTATTTTGGTGCGATTATTGAAACAACCTTTTATATTTTAGAATGACCGAAGAACGCAAAACCCCAGAAAATAAGCCAAGTGGCCGAAAATTTAATTATTATTGGATATACGGTATTTTATTTATTGTTTTTCTAGCCTTGAGCTTCTTGCCTAAAGGTTCAGGACAAACAACGAGTTGGAACGAAGTTAGAGACATGGCTATCAAAGGCGATGTGAAAAAATTAGTTCTCGTGAACGATCGTATTGTTGAAGTATTTTTAACACAAGAAGCTTCTCAACAAAAAAGTTATTCAAACGCGCAGAAAAAAGATGATCTTTTTGGTCAAGCCGAACCAAATTTTAGTTTCGAAATTGAAAAAGGATTCTTTAACAACGAATTCCAAGAATTAAAAGGCGACCTTGCCAAAGCTGGAAAAAATCCAAATGATTTAACATTACAGTTTGTTAGTCAAAGTGATATTTTTGGACAATTATTTCAATGGGTTTTCTTCATCGCAATATTCTTAGTTTTCTGGAACCTGATGTTCAAGAGAATGGGTGGCGGCGGAGGCGGAGGAGGACCAAATATCTTCAGTATTGGTCGTTCTAGAGCTCAATTATTTGATAAAGATACCAAAGTCAATATTTCTTTTAAAGACGTTGCAGGATTAGAAGAAGCCAAAGAGGAAGTTATGGAAATTGTAGATTTCCTTAAAAATCCAAAAAAATACACCGATTTGGGTGGTAAAATCCCTAAAGGAGCATTACTTGTAGGCCCTCCGGGCACAGGTAAAACATTATTGGCAAAAGCGGTTGCTGGTGAAGCTGGTGTTCCATTTTTCTCATTATCGGGTTCTGATTTCGTTGAAATGTTTGTGGGTGTTGGTGCGAGTCGTGTTCGTGACCTTTTCAAACAAGCAAAAGAAAAAGCTCCTGCCATTATTTTCATCGATGAAATTGATGCTATTGGTAGAGCAAGAGGTAAAAATTTAATTCAAAACTCTAACGATGAGCGTGAAAATACCTTGAATCAACTTCTTGCCGAAATGGATGGTTTTGGAACAGATTCAGGAGTTATTATTCTCGCTGCAACAAACCGTGCCGATATTCTCGACAGCGCGTTAATGCGTCCAGGTCGTTTCGACAGACAAATTAGTGTTGATAGACCAGACATAGTAGGTAGAGAGCAAATTTTCAAAGTACATCTAAAACCTTTAACTAAATTAAATATAGATGTTGATGTACATAGATTAGCTGCTCAAACCCCTGGATTTGCAGGTGCTGAAATTGCAAATGTTTGTAATGAAGCCGCTTTAATTGCTGCTCGTCATGGTAAAGATCAAGTTTCAATGAAGGATTTCCAAGATGCAATTGACAGAGTGATTGGCGGATTGGAAAAGAAAAATAAAATCATCTCTCCAGAAGAAAAGAAAATTGTTGCCTATCATGAAGCAGGACACGCTGTTGCAGGTTGGTTCCTTGAATTTGCTGATCCTTTATTGAAGGTATCAATTGTACCTCGTGGAGTTGCAGCTTTGGGTTATGCCCAATATCTTCCGAAAGAACAATATTTATATCGTACTGAGCAGTTAATTGACAGTATGTGTATGACACTTGGAGGACGTGTTGCTGAACAAATTTTCTTCGGAAAAATTTCTACCGGCGCGCAAAACGATTTGGAAAGAATTACCAAATTAGCCTACAGTATGATTACCATTTACGGTATGAGCAACAAAGTTGGAAATGTTAGTTTTAACGACCCAACAGGTGAATATGGCTACCAACGTCCTTATTCTGAACAAACTGCTCAAATTATTGACCAAGAAGTAAGAGAATTAATTGATAATGCTTACAAGCGTACTATTGAATTGTTGACTGAGAAAAAATCTGAGGTTGAAGCTGTTGCTTTAGAATTGCTAGATAAAGAAATTATTTTCAAGTCAGATTTGGATAGAATTATTGGCAAACGTCCATTTGCAGAAGATGAAGATATTACAGCTACAATTGCAGCGGCAAATTTGACTGATAACGAAAAGAACGAACCAAAACTACAAGTAGCTGAAGTTACCGTTTCTGAAACACCTGTTGCAATTGATCCAGCAAGTGAAACCGAAGCGAATAGCAATGTAAACTCTTCTGAAGAAGAAAACAAATCCGAATAATATCATTTAACTCATTCAAAAAAGAGGTGCAATGAATCAATTGCACCTCTTTTTTATTTATCACTTTATATCCGTCTAATCCTTCTAACCCAACTCTTGCAGTTGTATTAGTTTTGAATACAATCCACCTTTAGCTATCAATTCTTGATGCTTGCCAATTTCAATAATTTTTCCCTTCTCCAATACAACAATTTTATCGGCGTGCATTACTGTGCTCAACCTGTGCGCTACGACTAGGCTCGTACGGTTGCGCATTAGCTCTTCTAAGGCCATTTGGACAGCCTTTTCGCTCTGAGAGTCCAAAGCCGATGTTGCTTCGTCTAAAATCAAAATTTCCGGGTCTTTTAGCAATGCGCGAGCAATAGATAGTCTTTGCTTTTGTCCACCGCTCAATTTTCCACCACGCTCACCTATTTCAGACTCATACCCTTTTTCCATTTCCATTATAAAATCATGGGCATAAGCCGCTTTGGCTGCTGATTCAACCTGTTCCATTGTTAAATCTGGTCTTCCAAGAGCAACATTGTTACGAATGGTATCATTGAATAAAATACTCTCTTGATTTACAATACCAACCAATTGCCTTAAATCTTCTTGATTGAATTCACGAATATCAACTCCGTCCAATAAAATTGCACCAGAAGAAACATCGTAAAATCTAGCTATTAAGTCTGTAATTGTAGTTTTACCCGCACCGGAAGGGCCAACAAAAGCAATTGTTTCACCTTTATTAATTTTGAGGGACACATTACTGAGTACTTCACTTCCCTCAACATAAGAAAAACCAACATTTGCCAATTCTAACGTACTTTCAAACTTTGGATTTTTGGGATTTTGAGGATCTTCAACCACCACTGGGGCGGTAACCAATTCTTGGATTCTTTCCAAACTCGCCATTCCCTTCTGTGCAGCATATAAAGCATTCGAGAACCCTTTAAAAGGAGGAATAAGCTGACTAAAAATTGTAAAATAACCTAAAAAGAATTCTGGATCCAATTCACCACTGAATACCATTTTGCCGCCTAGCCATAAAAGAAGTGCAGAAACCGTAATACCAATGGTTTCACTCACCGGAGATGATAAATCATATCTGCGTTGAACCGAAATATTATTTTTGGTATAATCTAAATCTTGGTCGCTATATCTGTTGTAAAAAAACTTTGAAGCATTAAACGCCTTAATTACCCTTATGCCTCCAAGTGTTTCCTCAAATGAACTCATAACCCTTCCAAGCAATTGCTGATTTTTACCCGACTTTTTGCGCAATGATCTACCAATTAAAGCAATAATTGCCGCTGTAATTGGTAAAAACAAAAGTATATACATTGTCAATTTAGCAGAAAGTACAACCAATGCCATCATGAAAATGATAATATTCAAAGGTTGAAAATAAAGTGCCTCTAATGAAACCATCAAAGCAAATTCAATTTCTTTAATGTCATTGCTCATCTTTGAAATCAAATCGCCTTTTCTTTCATTATTAAAATAAGCAATTGGCAAATTCAAGCATTTCTCGTAAATATCCAACCTCAATTGTCTAACGCTCTTATTTCTGATAAGCACCATGTAATTCATAGCAGTAAATCGAGCAGCATTTTTAAGCAATGTAACAATAACCAAACCTATACTCAAATAAGCCAATGCAGTATATGGATCGCCTTTGGCAATTGCGCCAAACCAATCAATAAAAGATTGATAGAGTCCAGCAAACCATTTTCCAACATCTTTTTGATTTACATGTAAATCAGATATTTGTTGGTCTTTACTGAATAAAAATTTCAGTACAGGCATGATCAACAACAATGTAATCAAGTGGAATAATATGTAAAACAGATTAAATAAGAAATTCAAAAAAATCAATCCCTTATAATCTGCTGCATACTTAAGAAATTTTAATACAGCTTTCAAATTATTGCAAAATTACGGAATATTCTGATTGTTTTAAGCACTTCATTTTAGCAATTAAATTGCATAAAAAAGGCCCAAGTTAAACTTGGGCCTTATATTTTACCATCTATATGGCAATTGAATATGATTTATTTTACAAATAACCTGTCTACAAAAGATTGACCAGTTAAATTGGTAATTCTAACAAATAACATTCCTTTAAAATTATCCATTTGAACATTCAATTCTGAATTTGATAAATCTGTATTTTTTACGCTTTTTACAATTCTTCCAGACAAATCTATAAATTCAACTTTTGCAATATTTTGTGCATTATTAAAGTTAACAGTTTCAACAGCTGGATTTGGGTACATTTTGAAATTTCCTTGAGCGAAATCTTTAACTGCACTTGCTTCGTTGTCTTTAATTGTTAAGATCATAAGCGAATCTTTTCCATAAGCACCAGGTCCTTTAATATTGCGGATTGCAAATGTTACTAGCAAATCACCTTGATAAATCAAATCATCCGTAATATTAGTTTTAACGCTGAAGTAATTATTATTTTTAGTTACAATGATTGATCTATTTGCAAAGTCATAATCTGCAGGACTGGCAGCGGTACCACCAAGACAAACAACATCAAATGTAAAGTTCTCATCTGAAGGGAATACTGAAATATCCATTTTGAAAGAATCAGCCAATTCAAATACAGAATCTTTACCATGCATAAAGTTCACTGTTGGTAAGCTAGAAACTGTAATGTCTGAAATTTTTCGAGGTGTTAAATAATATTTACTTGTGAAAGGTGAAGTTGCATCCATTTGCATTCCAATTCCCACAATGTTTATATATCCAGTAGGTGTTACAGTTCCAGAAATATTGGTTTCAGCATCAATATTCAAAGTATCAACATTTCCAGAAGTACTAATTACGCGTACAAATTTATTTGTATTTGCACTCAATGCAGAAGTTGGCCATTCTGTAATATCAACCAATTTCACTCTATACAATTGAACCAACTTAGACTCTGTAGTTTCGTTGATTTTTGAAACAAGAGCTGGGGAAACTAATTTGTTATTGTTTGAAATTTTAATAATAGTATCAAGTTTATCCATTTGGGCATAACCTTGATTTTGATTTACAGAACCTTGAACCATAATTGAATCACCTTGATTTACTGTATAACCATAATTATTTGTTGCCGAGAATACGCCAATACCTCCGGTTTTATCCATCATGGTAAATTCTAAACCGGTAGATTTCAAATTAACACCATAAACAGTACCATAAACCCTGCATTTTACATTTAAAGAATCTGCAGTTTTATTAATACTTGTTTGCTTATTTATTTTTCCAATAGTGTAAACTGGATAATCGTCATCTTTTATTAATACATTGAATGTATCCGGTTTAGATGTGTAAAAATTAGACAAATTAGCCAATCCAAATTTCATATTTTCCGTAACTTCAAATAGATTGTCATCAACTATTGGAATTGTAATACTGAGTGTATCAGACGAACTGGAAGTAACGTTAAAAATTTTAGAGGCTGGGTTAAACTTAAAATCAGCAGGATTTTGAGCAGTACTTAATGCTGTATATAGTCTAAAAGTAAAATCACCACCTGCATCTTTTCTATTCACCAATAGCATTTTGATATTAACAGAACCTACATTTTCTTTTACGGTTATACCTGAACCTATAAATTTAACAGTTGATGGCCCATCATTATCCATGATAATAATTGTTCCTAGTGAATCTTTAGAAATCAAACCGCCTCCTGTAATTTGTCTAACAACAACAATCAATGAATCATCTTTATCAGACATGATATCATCAAATACTTTTCCTTTGATAATAATCGAATCTGGACCTGAAGTTTTACCTAAATTGAAGGTAGTATCATTGTTATTGCTGCTCAAAGAAAATTCTGCCGGAATAAAAGTACTATCCGCTTTGTATTTAACTAATAACCTCAATTTGCAAGCAGTTGTTACCGCCTTGTCAATTTTAATTTTTATACCAACAGTTCCTGCACTTTCTTTTACTTTGATTTTAGATGGCAAAATTGAAATATTTGCAATATCGTTGTCTGTAACAGTTACTGTATGCGCAACTTCCGTCCCAATTACACAATTAGCTGCTTGATCTAAACGTAAAACTATTGTTTCAGATCCTTCTGCTGTATTGTCATCATTTAATGTAATTACCGTTGTGTCACTTATTGCCAAGCCGGGACTAAATTTAATCACTTTAGGTTCCGCTACATCGTAATCAGCGCTAGCACCTTTGGTTGCAGTACCACCAACAACATACAATCTTACAGATTGATTATCTGAATTGCTATACTTTCTGGTTACATATACGTTGAACTTACCAGCACCTTCACCAACTGTGGATGTTCTTGTCCAAAATTCAATTTTTGGAGCAATCATTGGTGCATCATCTACTGTAAATATAATTGGGCTAGTTGCACCACCTGTAGGATTTTTAGTATTTCTGTTATTTACACCCCAAATTGCATTTGTATCGGTATTTGCATATAATGAAAATCCAGTAGAGGCTGATAAATTATCTATTCTCTTTACCCCTGAAGCCAAATCATTTGGTATGATTGTACCCCAACGACCAGATTTTCCAACAACACTATCAGATAAAAACTTAACTATGCTTGAATAAGAAGCTCCCGAATAAGAACTATTTTCAATATTGGCAATTGACAACGGCCTACCAATACCATTTGTATTGTCAAAAAGTCCTGCAAAACTCTTTGCAGAAGCCATGCTCTTTCCCCAAACTGCTGTTCCAGAATTTGATTTTGCACTTGTACCCCATTGCAATACAGTAATAGAATCTTGACAGAAATATCTCATTGTATCCTTAGGGTTACTAATTCCAAATAACGTTACAGCCATGTAAAGTTTATTACCTGCAGTGAATCTAGAATCACCATCACTCACTACAGAAAACCAACCCTCAACATTACCCATCATATCGCTACTCAAAGTATCACAACCACCAGTTGTTGTAAAACTAGTTGTAGTGGCATATCTAAAGTTACCTTGAGAATCAATGTATAAATCACTTCCTGCACCGATTGCTGTATTGCTATACTGATAAAGTTCAGATGATTTCATCATTTTAACAATATACTTATATCTAGAATTCGGTGTAAAACCATCCATTCTCAATTTAGCAAAAACTGGTAAACGCGTTGTAGAACCTGATGCCATGTACTGTGGTACTTGCATTCCAATAGTTTTCATTGATGTATATTGCGCTTTTGAAAAGCCAATCTGTAACACCAATAACATAAATAATATCTTTTTCATTATAATCTCTCGAATATTACAAATTTAATCAACTATTTCATATAACCAACATTCTTCAACACGCTCACTAAATTAGGTTTATATTACAAAGTAAATCCCAATGCGAGAACGCTCACTTTTATATCCCTAAAATGATGAACTGCCCTCACACAAGATTCTATTGTAGAACCAGTTGTAATAACATCATCCACAATAACTATGTGTTTATAATTATCATTAAGTTCATTCAAGGCATACAGATCCTTGGTATTCTCCCAACGCGAAAATCGATTCTTTTTTGTTTGACTTTCAGCATCAATATCTCTTTTTAAAACATTCATATCTAAGGGTATGCCCAATGAAACGGATAAACCTTTGGCAATTTCTTCAGATTGATTATATCCCCTTTTCTTCAATTTTTTTGGGTGCATGGGCACAGGTACCAAACAATCAAAATTGTTATCTAAAGTATGATTGCTTTTTAGCCAATTTCCATATCTGTTGCCCAAATCATTTGCCAATATCACCCCACCGTCATATTTAATATTTTTAATTAATGAGGCGTATTTAGAATCGCTTCGATATTTTATATAAGCGCCTGCAACATCTATTTTACAACGTCCCCAAAAAGTTTTTTCAACTGGATTTTCTGTGCCCAAATTATAATATCCAAATGGAATACCTCCCTCGCATTTTAAGCATAAATATTGCTCATGTCCATAAATAATTTTATCGCAAACCAAACAATATCTTGGAAAAATTACATCAACAAATGAATTGTACATTTCCCTCATGCTTTTATCGAATATTTCATCCATTTAAAACAACTTTTTTACCAATTCCCCCCACGAATTGAAATAAACACCGAAATTTGTTTTTTTAAGTATGGCATCACGACGATTTGAAGACAGAGATATTCCAAAAACGAAAATAAGTATGGGCGCAATTAAGCGCGCTTTTCGCTTATTTAATTACATTTCTACAACTAATAAATGGTTGTTTTTATTGGGAACGCTATTTTTAGCAATTACCGCAGGCGCTTCTATTTTATTCCCAAAACTATTAGGGAATATGATGGATGGTGTTTTCGTTTATAAACAAGGTTCAGTTTCTACTGCTCCATCAATGGATAAAATAACCCAAGTTGCAAATTGGTTTATTTACCTATTTATAATTCAAGCAGTGTTTAGCTTCCTTAGAATTGCGCTTTATGTCAAAGTTACAGAAAACATGACCTTCTCTTTACGAACGAGTCTTTTCAAATCTGTAATAAGTCAGAATATGGAATTTCACTCTAAAAACAGAGTGGGCGATCTATTGTCAAGATTTAGTTCTGATATCTCTCAAATTCAGGATACTTTTACAACCAATATCGCCATGTTTATTAGGCAAATATTGGTAATGATAGGAGGTGTTTTTTTAATCTTTAAAACATCCCCTCAACTTGCAGTTTATATGCTCGCTACAGTTCCAGTGATTATTGTTGTTGCATTGATATTTGGAAAATTTATCCGCAAAATCTCTCGAGAAGTTCAAGACCTTACTGCACAAAATAATATCATTGTTGAAGAATCAATTACTGGAATCATCAATGTGAAAGCATATACAAATGAACTTTTCGAACATACCCGATACATTAAAAATGCATTTACACTTCAAAAAGAAAGTGTTATTAGAGGATATTGGAGAGGTGCTTTTAGCTCGTTTATTATTGTTTGTCTTTTTGGAAGTATTGTATTTTTAATTTTTAAGGGACTTGGACTTGTTCAAGCAGGAGAGTTAGGAATCGGAGAATTATTTAATTTTATGCTATTAACCGCCTTTGTGGGAGGTAGCATTGGCGGAATGGCAGAACAATTTGTACAAATTCAAAAAACACTTGGTGCAGTGGAAAGAGTTCTCGATATCATTGAAATGCCAATTGAGTCTAATAACTCAAACAACGTGCCCAACTTTAATCAACCAATCGTATTTGAAAATATTGAATTCTCTTATCCCTCAAGACCAGACAACCTCGTATTAAAAGACATTTCTTTAACATTAGAACCAGGCAAAACCATTGCATTGGTTGGACCAAGTGGTTCAGGAAAAAGCACTATTGCAAGTTTAATCTACCAATTTTACAAACCTACTAGTGGAAATATTAAACTTGGCAATTCCAATATCAACGATATAAGCTTAATAGATTACAGAAAGAACTTCGCATATGTTCCTCAAGAAGTTGTTCTTTTTGGCGGTAGCATTTATGAAAATATCCTTTACGGAAATCCAGATGCAACAGAGGAAGAGGTTATCAATGCCGCAACCAAAGCAAATGCCATTAATTTCATTAATGATTTTCCTGAAAAATTCGAAACGCTAGTTGGAGATAGAGGGATGAAACTTTCGGGTGGACAAAAACAAAGAATTGCAATTGCCCGAGCAATTATTAGAAATCCAAAAATATTGATTCTAGATGAAGCTACTTCTGCTCTTGATTCTGAAAGTGAATTTGAAGTACAAAAAGCATTGGCAGAATTAATGAAAAATAGAACTTCAATTGTAATTGCACACAGATTAAGCACTATTCGTTATGCCGATAGTATACTTGTAATTAGAAGTGGTAAAATTATTGAAAATGGTAACCACCATGAATTAATGACAATTGAAAATGGCATTTATAAAAATATGATTGAAAGACAAATAGACCCTTCTGACTATTTTAGCCAAAATTAATGTACTCAAAATTTTATATTATTTTTGTTCCGCTCTTTTTATGGGCAAATATTGCTTCTTCACAAAACAAAAGTGACTTAGCAAATAATTTATTTGAACAAAATGAATATGAAAAAGCCACTATCATTTATGAAGATTTAACTTCTGAAAATCCCGATCAACAAATTTATTACGATAGATATGTTCAATGTCTTGTAAAAACAAATAACCAGAAAAAAGCAATAAAATTCATTCGCAAAAGATCCAAAAAACAGCCCGAACCCTTGAATTACATGGTTGATGAATGTTGGGTTTTAAGTACAGATAAGAATACAGAAAACGAAAGCAAAAAACTGTTTGATTTTATAAATGAAAAAATCAAAAATGACTATGGCACACTTATGCTGGCTGCTGATTTATTTGAACAGCATAATCTGAATGATTACGCGATAAAAATCCTTCAAGAAGGAGAAAATAATTTTGGATCAACCGCTGATATTATTAACCGATTGGCCAATTTATACCTAACAAATGGCCAACGAATCAAAGCAATGGAAAGGTATTTAACCTTAATGATTCAAAGCAATATTCCATTTGAACAATTCAAACAAGTTTTCGAATCCAACATTACAGATAGTGCTGATTTTATGGCTTTGCAACAACTTCTAATTGTTAAAATTCAAGAAAATCCCAACGTTTACTCCTTGAATGAATGGTTAAAATGGTCATTTATTAAACAACAAGATTGGAACAATGCATACATTTTCACAAAAGCGATCGATTCAAAACTAAATGAAGATGGCAAAAGGTTGTTTGATTTGGGAATTTTGTGCACTTCCAACAACGAACTTGATATCGCCTTAAAGTGTTTCGATTATTGCGTAAAACTAGGACAAAATAGCCATGACCCAAATTTGGTTATGTCATATTATCTAAATACCAAGTTTCAAATATTAAGCAAATCAGTTACTTCAACCGAAGAATGGAACCAACTAATTTTAGAACTCACCAAATTTGAGTCTGAAAACGGCCCATCTTCTGAAACACTTCCAATTGCACAAAATTTGTCATCTATTTTTATCCAACGCAAAAACAATCCCACTGAAGCTGTAAACATGCTTCAGAAATATGTAAACAATACTTCCCTCGACAAAAAAGTATTGGCAAATGCAAAAATTTCTTTGGCCAAAGCAGAAATCGCAAACAATGAAATGTGGAAAAGCGAATTGCTTTTGGCTCAAGTTGAAAAGGATTTTTCAGAAGAAGCCTTAGGACAACAAGCAAAATTTTACAGAGCTGAATTAAGTTTCTTTCGTGGCGATTACGATTGGGCCTCCATGCAATTGGATGTGTTAAAAGATGCAACAACCCAATTAATTTCTAATGATGCCATGGAATTGGCATTATGCATAACCGACAACGTTGGCACCGATAGTAATTACACACCACTTCAACTTTACTCTAAGGCACTGCTGTTTCAAAGGCAAAATAGATTTGACAGCGCCATTTTCTATGCCGAAAAAGTGAGAAATGACTTTCAAGGACATAGCTTGACAGATGAAATATTACTTTTAAAAGCAAGAATTTACGAAAGCCAAGAAAATTACCAAAAGGCCATTGATACTTACGAAACTTTAACTATTGCTTTTTCACATGATATTTTGGCCGACAACGCATTAATTGCTTTGGCAAATTTATACCAGTACAAAATGAAGAATTCGGATAAAGCCATTCAAACCTATAAGAAAATTATTGAAAATCACTCCAATAGCATTTTTATTACCGAAGCAAGAAAAGAATATAGAAAACTGCGTGGTTTTTAAGTTATTTGCAATATGATTTTAATCCCTAGGAATAATTTTATTGTTTTCATTTTTCTTCTTGGGGGACTTAATTCTGCCGTGGCTCAGTTGGATAATTTTATTTTTAAACGCCAAACTGACATCACATACGCACAATCTGAATTCAATTTTGGGCAATCTGATACAGCTATCAATGAAGATGATTCTTCAAATAATCAAAATTTATATATTCCTAAATCTGAAAAAAAAGAAATTCGCGTCTACAGAAGTGGTTTCAGTTTTGGCAATTTAATGTATTGTAAAAACAATGAATATGGCGAAAACAACAATCCTGGTCAAACTTTCTTTGGTAATCAATTGTGGTTTGGAGGAAAAAGTTATTTTACCCAAAACTTATCAGGAAGTATAGGTCTGTTGCTGCAATACGATTATGGCGACAATAAATTTCCAAGTAAAACCTTACCCATTTTCAATATTGAATACAAAACAAATAAATCTCATTTAATTGCAGGTACAATTTTAGGAAATGCCAATCACTACCTAATTGAACCGGTTTATAATTACGAGAATGTATTTACCAAACCATTGGAATACGGACTTCAATATTATACCCAAAATAAACTTTTTAGTTATCAAACCTGGTTAGATTGGCGCCAATTTGCAAAAATTGCCACATCCCAACAAGAAATTATTTCATTCGGGCAAACAATAAACATCCATCTGATTGACAGTTCTAAATATCCAGTTGCTATTTCTCTGCCATCTTCACTTTTGGTATACCATCAAGGTGGCGAAGCATTAAATATCCCTCAAAGAATACAAACATCTATAAATGCAACTTTTGGAATTCGATTGAGCGATAAATCAAAACATTTAAGAGCTGAATCATTTTATCTAATTTCAAATGATCCTTCCCCAACCTTAAACCACGCTTTTAAAAATGGCCAAGGATCAATGACAAATTTGACCTATTTTTTCTATCAAAAAGATTTCTCCCAACATAGAATAGTGGCAACATATTATAAAGCGATTGAATTTTATAGTCCTTTAGGAGCAACATTATTTGCAAGTGAGTTACAAGGAAAGCCATATTTTCAATCTCGTGTTAGAGAATTTGTAATGCTGAGGTATCAATTTGAAAAAGTATTTTATTTGCCAAATATGTCAGATTTCAAATTTGACATACGCGTTGAACCCATTTATCATATAGAGCAGAAATTATTTGCCTTTTCAACTGGTATATACTTAAAATATCTAATTGGAAACAGAATTAATTAAAAAGATAAGTCAACCCAAACTCGGCAAAGTCTGCAATCGTTTTATTGGCCTTTAAGCGCACTACGGCTTTGTAATTTGAATTAATGGCGTAACTGCACCCAATTCCCTCATAATAAGCTGTTTTCTTCTTAAAATCGGGCTTATACAAATAAATACCCAAATCTGTAATAATTCCCCATTTGCCAAATCTAGTTTCATAACCTGCTGAAACCGTGATTTCAGATGTTCCAGAAATACTATATTCAGCCAATTTCTCGAATTTCTTAAACTGATAAGTTCTGTCATGAAAGTAAGAAATACTATACCTGAAATTACTTCTTTTACTTATCCAATTTTCAAGTGTAAATTCCACAACCCCATTGATAAACTCCCTGTCATCATCCAAATCAATTTCCTTCTTTCCTAAACGTATTGAAACAGTTTTTCGCCATGGCAAAATAGACAATTGTTGATTTAAAATCCTTTTTCTATCTAATTTTTTTATTGAGGGATAAATATTCAGCGGATAGCCAATTCCAACTTGCAAATAAGGCAAATTCACTCCCAGATTTGGGAATTTCCAACAAGCATTTGAAAAATGAGCCAATCCAAATTCTAAAAACATCATAGAATTTTTATACAAACTCTTTTCTACACTTAAACCCAGTTGCATATAACCATTGATATGACTTCCGATTGCCCGATTTTCAGGATTAGACACAGCATCATATCGCTGAGTTATATAACCCAATCCCAATGCAAATTTCAAGCTACTTCTCCAGTTAATTTCTTTACCCTGATTGCTTACCAAATCATTACTTACAAGCAAACCTCCAGAATAAGCTCTACCCGAAATAGTTGTTCCCAAATCGATAGCCGAAATAATAAAACCCAAACGTTGGGCATATTTCAAATTCCCATTTTTGAATTTTTTAATGTTTTCCCAAGTTAAATCTGTAGATAAATACTGAAGTTGCACCCCTTGAATATGGGCATACATCTGCTGCATATCTTCATGGTGAGGCATTAAAAAACCCTTCATGATTCCAACCGATAAATGATTTGTAATTCTGCTCACGTTTAAATCTGAAGTTCCTAAATCTTGAGCATTTTGAAATTGAGCTACTTTCAGTTGAGTTGAATCAATTGTTTTAGCATCTGCGGAATTCGCAAAAAATAAAAGCCAAAAAAAAAGGCCTATGTAAATAAGCCCTTTTTTCATTATTGTCTTGTTTTGTCGGTAGCGAGTACCATTCGAATGCCCAAGTTGGCACCAATTTCCATTACATCAACCATTTGTTGAATTGTCAATGCTTTGTCTAAACGCAATACTACATTTAAACGATTATCGGGATTCGCAGCATCAAAAGATTGATCTCTTCTTGTAGTTAAACGTTTTGTCAATTCTGTTAACCCAACAGGTTCTTTTTCACTGTCAATAAAGTATAAAACTTGAGTTTTGGTTGCATCGTTTTCATCAAACTTTACAGTTAAAATAAATGGCTTTGTTTGTACCGTTGAAGTTGTTTTTGCCTGTGGCAACATAATTTTAATTACGTTAGGATTGGCAAGCGTACTTGCAATCAAGAAGAACAACATCAAGAAAAACATGATGTCACTTAACGATGATGATTCAACTTCTGCCTCTTCCCTTTTACGGCGTCCGAGTTTCATAAGCCTTAAATGTTAGACTTTGTTAATACTTCAAGTAAGTTCAAACTTTGCTCTTGCAATCTTTCAGCAAACCTATCAATTCTTCTCATGAATAACTGATATCCCAAGAAAGAAATTATACCCACCAATAAACCAGCAAAACTGGCTACCATTTTCACATATAAACCTTCTGAAATGGAAGCAATACTCAAATCATTTGATTGTGCAATTGAATAAAATATGTTAATTACACCCCAAATGGTTCCTACGAAACCCAACATCGGTGCAATTCTTGAAATCAAACTCAAATAGGTCAAATTACTCTCCATAGCACTTAATTCAACACTTGCTTTGGTTTCCATGGCACTTTCAATTTCTCTCATGTTACTACCCAAAAAACGCAAACCTGTAGAAATCATTTGAGCCTGAGCTGTTGGAACCCTATCGCAATACGCCAAAGCTGCATCTGGTCTATTTTCTCTTAAATTGTCTTTGATTACATTGATTAAATTATCGTCAATCTTCGCACGATTCTTCAAATAAATCAAACGCTCCACCATAAAGTAAATCGATAGAATTAAGCAAAAGCCCAATAGCCCCATTACAAAGCCACCTTTAGCCATCATTTCCAATATTGGAGCAGAAACATGCTCTACGGTTGCTTGTGCTTTTTCACCCGCAACTGGTTCATTTACCGCCGCAGCATTAGCAGCTTGAAGTAAAATGTTAAGTAAAAACATCATATCATGCGAATTAAGGTTTGAATAATTACATTAACGAATGTTTGATGGAAAAATTATCCCCAAAGAAATGCACTATTTCATTTCGGTGACACCACCACTTAAAATAAACTTGGTGATTTCTCCAGAATCAATGTCTAATTTCTCAACTTTTTCTTTTCGCACAACTAGGATTTCCCCTGATATAGCATAGCTATTTGGGAAATATACAGCACAAAACCCTGGCATTCCAAATTCATCCATTTCCTTTTGGGTCAAAAATCCAATTCTGTAGACATTCTCAGACATTTGAACTTTAACCGCAATTGTAAATTTTTTATTTTCACCCACAAAAGCCTGTGTCATATCTTTGGTTGTTCCAAAAATCCAATTTAATCCAGGTGCTTTTTCAATAATTCCTTCAAGGAATTCCAAAATTTGCTTTGCAACAACACCCTCTGTGAATTTGCCAATAAAAGTGATGGCAACAATACCCAAAATCAAATACAAAAATACGGCACCAAAACTCAATTTATCTAGGTGTAAAAACGAACCTAAAATTTGCAATACCCATATCAATATGCTCACAGTCAATGCAATTGGCAAGACAACCAATAATCCCCTCAAGAATAAATTCAACATTTTTCTTGCAGGTGGTTTCATTCGCCTATTGATTTGATCATCAAATTCATTCATTTTCATACTTTAACAAATCTAGTCCAATATCTCTACGATAAAATTTTCCATCAAATTTAATTGAATCTGCCAGTTCATTTGAATCAGACAAGGCAGATTTAATATCAGAATTTAAAGAAGTTACAGCAATTACCCTTCCGCCGTTTGTTGTAATTTCATCACCACTTTTCTTTGTTCCAGCGTGATAAACATATTGATTTTCTTTAATCTTATTCTCATCAATACGAATCACTTTACCCTTTTCAATATCTCCAGGATACCCTCCAGAAACCAAAAATATTGTGGCAGCTGTTCTATCATCAATTTCCATTGCCAATTGATCAATACCGCCATCGGCAATAGCCAATAACATCTCAACCATATCCGTTTTTAAACGAGGGAAGATGGCCTCCGTTTCTGGATCACCCATTCTCACATTATATTCAATTACCTTTGGCTGACCAGCAACATTCATTAATCCCAAAAACAAAAATCCTTTAAAAGGATTTCCATCTTTTCTTAATCCATCAAAAGTAGGTTTAATGATTTCATTTTCAACTTTCGACATAAAAACTTCGTCGGCAAATGGCACAGGGCTAATTGCACCCATACCGCCAGTATTCGGTCCTAAATCACCGTCAAAAATTCTTTTATAGTCTTTGGCAGAAGCCAAAATTCTGTAATTTTCTCCATCTCCAATGGCAAAAACTGAAATCTCAATTCCATTTAAAAACTCTTCAACTACAACCGATTTTGAAGCAGTTCCAAACATCCCACCCAAAATCATTTCATTTAAAGTGTCTATGGCCTCCTGATAGTTAGAAGTTATGATAACTCCCTTTCCCGCAGCCAAACCATCTGCTTTCAATACGTAAGGTGGAGTTAACGTTTTCAAGTAAACTGCAGATTCATGAATATTCGTTGAATCAAAAGTTTTATATAATGCAGTTGGAATTGCATTCTTAACCATGAATACTTTTGCAAAATCTTTACTTCCCTCTAATTGGGCACAAAATTTATTTGGACCGGCTATTTTTATTGAAGTTCCATTTGCAAAATTTTTAGATTCTATAAAGTCAACAATACCTGCTACCAATGGATCCTCATTTCCTGGTACAATTAAATCAATTTTATTTTCAACGCAAAATGAATAAACCTCATCCAGCTTCAATGGATTTAATTGAATATTTTGCCCGCAATTTGTTGTACCCGCATTTCCCGGTGCAATAAATAATTTTGTAATATGTTTACTCTGACTAATAGCACGCGAAAAAGCATGTTCTCTACCACCAGCTCCCAATAAAAGTATATTCACAGAGCAAATTTACTCTTTAAAGATTTATTCCCAAGTTCCAGGATCAACTTTTGATAAATCCATCGGTTTTTTAGGTTCTTTACGCTTCAATCTCTCAACGTAAGAAATTTCTTTTTCAGTTAAGAAACGCCATTTGCTTCTGCCTAACTTTATCTTGTCAAACTCACCAAACAATACCCTATCTAACCCAACAACTTCATATCCAAAATGTTCAAACATTCTACGAACGATTCTGTTTCTTCCACTGTGAATTTCAACACCCAATATCGTTTCCTCATCTTCTTCAACCCATCCCACTTGCTCAAAAGACATAAACCCATCTTCTAACTCAACCCCTTCAACCCAAGCCAACATATGATCTTTAGTAGGTTTTTTATCAAGTGTAACTCTATAAACTTTCTTGATTTCAAAACTAGGATGAGTCAATTTTTGAGCAAATTCACCATCATTTGTTAGTAATAAAACACCCGTTGTATTTCTATCTAAACGACCTACTGGGTAAATTCTTTCTTTACCAGGTAAATCAATTAAATCAAGAACTGTATCACGGCCTTCAGGATCACTCGTAGTTGTTATGTAACCTTTAGGCTTATTTAAAATAATATAAACAGGTTGTTCTGGAACAATTCTTTTGCCATCAACTTTAACCTCGTCTTTTGGCATTACTTTACAACCCAATTCAGTTACTACCTCGCCATTTATTTTAACCAAACCTTGCTCTATCATTGAATCTGCCTCTCTTCTGCTACAAATTCCACTATTCGCAATAAAACGATTTAGTCTTATTTCTTTGCTCGCAAGTTCTTTGCCTAGAGCCAATTTGTCTCCTGCTTGTTTAAAGTCTTTTTTACTGCCCTTAAATCCAGTAGTAATTTCAAAATCAAATTGTTTTTTCTTAGACAACGGTTTTACTGGTTTATCATTTGAATTTTCAGGTCTGTTATTTGAAAATTTAGATTTAAATCCACCACGATTATCTCTATTGAATCCGCCGCCTTCTGTACGAGGACCTCTATTATATCCGCCACCTTCCGGACGGGGACCTCTGTTGAATCCGCCACCTTCTGTACGTGGACC
>Ga0214923_10000448_pt1 | contig 62624 bp, 89 predicted proteins | sample LL1510_MetaG_FD_177993 | JGI IMG/M metagenome (GOLD analysis project Ga0214923, IMG submission 177993) | Freshwater microbial communities from Lake Lanier, Atlanta, Georgia, United States - LL-1510 | ecosystem: Environmental > Aquatic > Freshwater > Lake | place: USA: Georgia | collected...
AAATTATACTTTGATAATATGGGTTCAACTTGGTTCTACATGGGGTGGTAATGGACTCATGAGTATTGGGTCATTTGGTACTACAAATCAATCAAACGCATTCAGAACGGCTTCAACTAATGTATTATTAAATTATTGGTGGGCTAACGATTTAGCGGGAGTTTCCTCTGTGTCACCAACAAACTGGTTTAACGCTGTTGCGACTTATGATGGTACAACAAGAAGTATATGGGTTAATGGTAGTTTTGTTAGTTCAGATTCTCCTGTAGGACATAATGTTATTACAAGTGCATTACAGGTTGCAAAAACTGGAGGAAATGAATTTTTGAATGGTAATGTTGGGGAGGTATTAATTTATGACAGAGGATTAACATCAGGAGAAATTTTAGGAATTTTTAACGCAACTAAATCAAGATACGGATTATAATTATGGCAACATTTAAACCACCTTTTGCTTATAATACAGGAGGACCAATTGATGGGACAACCCAATATGGTGACCTTGTAGTTGGAAACGTTAACGTTGATTATGGCTCCGACTATGGAGGTGTAAAATGGTGGGCATCACCTGAAGAAACAACAGGATACATAATTGGAAATGCAAGACCTGGTGGACAACCAGTACCTTCAGGAGTTACAGGAACAGCTCAAGTTGGATTTTGGAGGTCAAAAGGTAGAACAGACCAAGCTTTTTTAGATTTAGCAAATTATATTGGTGCCAAAAATGGACAACCTCCATTTGCAACAACAAATGATGCCGAAGTATGGTTGGAAAGTAATGGGTATTATACAAGTTTCAATTTACCAACACCCACACCAACAGCGACTTTACAGAGTACAGTTACACCAACACCTACTAATACAATGACTCCCACGGTAACTCAAACTCCAACAAATACTAATACACCAACTAATACACAAACACCAACTTCAACAGATTTAAGTTCAATTACAACATACATCATCTCAGGATGTAGTAGTTCAAATGTTATTGTCGCTGATTTAGGACCAGGAGCATTTGCGCCAGGTGATGTGTTCTATTTAGATTTCACAGGGTCAACGGCCACTGAGTGTTACACAATCATCAATAAAATTAATGCAACGCCTACAGATGGAAGTAGCCCAATATCATACTACCCTAATTGTGCGGATTGTATTGATGGAACAACTACAACTTACACAATTTCAGGATGTACTAACTTGAATGTTTTAGTTGCAGATTTAGGACCAGGAGCATTTGCGCCAGGTGACATATTCAACATGACATTCACAGGTGCAACTCCAAATGGATGTTATAGAATTGTTAATAAGATTGTTGCAAGCCCAACAGATAGTGGAAGTCCACTTCTTTTCTATGTTAACTGTGCTGCATGTGAGGCAACTTTAGTAACACCTACACCAACAACTACAAGTACACCAACTCCACAGGTAACAAGTACTCCAACTCAAACACCAACTAATACTCTTACTCCAACACCATCAATAACTGCAAGCCCAACGATTACTCAAACTCCGACTAATACAATAACACCAACTAATACAACAACTCCAACAACAACTACAACACCTACACCAACTCAAACACCTCAATTCTTCTTATTATTTGAGGATAGTTCAATTGCTACGGCAGAAAATAACGATAATATTGAAATAGATATAATATAAAAAAATAGATTAAAATGGCAAATACAAAAATTAGTGCATTACCAACGTTTACAGGAAACTCCACAGGAGTTTATCTTGTTATGGATAGTAGCGGATTAACAGAGACATATAAAGTTACTAAAGAGACCTTCTTAGCTGGAAGCACTGGCATACCTGTGACAGGAAGTTGGACTTTATCAACAGGTGCAAATACTGTTAGTTTTACAGTTACTGCAGGTCAATCATATGTAATGTGGGTAAATGGAAATATTCCAAACGGTATTGTTAATTGGAATGCAACAGTAACACTATCAAACTCAAACGTACCTGTAATAGGTGTACAATATGGTTGGTATTATCTTGCAGGAAATGCTTTGGTGTTAACATCAATACCAAGTCAAATAATTGGAACTGCGGGAAGTATAAGTACCTCAGCACCAGCCGTTTCAAATTCAAACACCTTTACATTTGGTATAACAAACAACAGTGGTGTATCTCAAGTAGTTTACTACGGATATACTAAAGTAAGTTAATTTGAGAGTAGTATCTTAGTAAAGTTTTTGATATTTATAGTTAAGTAAATTACCAAATTATGAACAAATTATTAGCAGGAATCAAAAGCTTGTTTTCGGATGAACACGGAGTAGTCTCCATGAAACGCCTTTGTGGACTTTTATGTACACTGGCATTAACAGTTACTTTATACCAAAATAGTTTCAGTGAACAACACGTTGCACCATCAAGAGAATTGGTTGATGCAGTTGCTTTATTGGCATTTGGTTGCTTAGGTTTATCAAGTGTTGATAAAATCTGGGGAAAGAAACCAAAAGACACAAGCTCAGAGTCTGAGTAAAGAAATTAAGTCCCCACTCACAAGGTGGGGATTTTTGTTTATGGTTGGTATTTATAAAGGTATGAATATAATATTAAATGAGCAACAGATTTTGATGTTAGAAAATAACTACGAAGCGTGGGGGTGTTATTTGTTTGATGATAAGTCGGAAAATAGGGAGTGGTGTATGAATGCTCAGAGTAAAATTAAGAATAACAGGTCAAAAGTACAAGAACAAATAGATAGAGTAGGAAACCATCTTAAGGTAGATAGAGAAATACCTTATAGAGAGAAAGTTAAATACTATACTGAAGGTGACCCATTTTTTGATGAAAATATAGCCAATTTAAACTTAGCGGAAGAACTTATTATACCAACATGTGATAAGGCTAAGGATACTTTTGATAATTTTAAGTCCAATCTGGCTGAAAAATTTTTATTTGTTGATAAGGAAAACGACAAATACACTTATAATCAATTAACCAAATTAAATACTAATTATACTGCGTTAGCTTATCTATTAACAGATTTCAGAGAAAGAAAGTCGTTGGTGGGTGAATCATTTGACCGAATATTTACAAAGTATTTTGAAGCACCTCCTGACAGTATGGGTGAGAGTTCATTTTTTAACCTTATTATTGAATATTTTTCAGGTAGAGACGAAGCGGTTAACATAATGAATGGGGTTTTAAAAACCATTAAAGGTACTGGTGATATTGGTGCGGCATCCGAGTCATCGGCATTGGCATTTTTATCTGAACATTTTGGTGAAGAAAATATTAAAGTTTTTAGTGGTGATTTTTCATGGCCAGATTTTTTAGGTATTGATATGTTGATACACGAACAAGATTTAGGGTGGGGATGGGTTCCAGTTCAAGTTAAAACTAATATTAATGATTGTTATGCTAACAAAAAGTTTTGTAAAAACATTTGTATTGGAAAAGAGAACAAGAAAAATTGGAAAATTAAAATTTATAATGGAAAAGTTGAAATTCATCCGTCGCAAATTTAATTTTTTTCATATATTTGCATCATGGCAACATCAGTAAATCAAAAAGAAGTCGTAAAACCGACAAAATGGGAGGTTGTTTATGAAGATGAGGATTGTATATCCATTTGGAAATATAACTCAAAAATAACGACCGCAGGACCCGTAGAAGTGGAATACAAATGGAAGAGACACTTCAATCCATGGAATCAAAAGAAAAAGACTTTGGGGGATTTGGCAAAAGACGCCAAAAAGAAACAAAAATTAGAGAAGTCTCAATTTGGAATCAATTATTCTTCTTAATTCTAAAAGTGTTTTTCTATCTAAAGAATTAACAACTTCTGATGTGTTTTCAATTACAAGTCTATCTAAAATAGATTCAATTTTAGTTTCATCAACTTCATATACATCACCAAAACTATAATCACTTTCTTCAAAATTTTCATATTCAGTAGGGTTTGTTTCTTGACCCTCCCACCTGTTCCAGTTACCATCATTACTTTGTTGGATTGCGGAATCTGTTACCCAATCTTCATCATAAGAATCAAACTCTTGTACCATATAGTTGGTGTAACTACAACTACCCCACGAACTATAATCCATATTGTAACTTTTTGCCACAGGGATAACTAATTGTTCAAATAATTCCCTATTTTTCATTTGTTCCTTATTATTCGCAAAAAGGTCGGCAATTAAATCATCATTAATCTCTAAAAGTTTTGAAAAAAACTCAACATCTTCTTGAGTTGCACTAATACCAAAATATTTTGAAACCGATTGTAAAATTTCATACGCATTGTCAAAATCATCAGTATATGGATTCCCAATAGGAAAATCCTCATCAACTAATTTTTCACAAATGAATACTAATTGTTTTTTTGACAATTTTGAGAATTGACTTTGTTCTGCTGCCATGATTATAAATATAAAAAAGGTGAGATTTCTCTCACCTTTTAATAATTCAATCTTTCTTTGTGACTGTTTAAGATTGCTAATATGTTTTCTCTTCCTACAGGATTTGCCGAATGACAATTAAACTCAGGTATAGGTAAACCATTTTCCATACAATAACCACACATCCATTTTGCCGCGTCATAACCCGTTTTTTCTTCGTATTTGAAACTTTCGGTATAAGTTTTTGGGTCATAATGGATTTCAGCTAAATCATGGTCAAAAGACACTTCATCGGGTAATCCGTTTTTTGTTACCCAACTTACAAAATCATCGTAAGTTCTAACAATATCCCACCCTTCAGTTTTTGGACATCTTACATCATCAAGATATAATTTTTTCATTTTCATTTTGTTTTTTTAGATAATCCACAAGCTCTTGGAGCTTATTGGCATCGCTTGAATTGAAGATAAATTCATCCCAAGCACCATACTTGGACTTGTATCCAAATATATACTTCACTCCATGGATTAATCGTCTCCAAAAAGATTTGTATGTTGTTAAATGTACGTGTGCATAACACATATTAGATTTATGTCCGTTATCAAATTCTGTTTCATTATAGAATAATAACATCTGATGTTCATCCGAATGACATTCACACAAAAGAATGTCTTTATCCCAAATTGTTTTCATAATTATTCAGTTATAGTTGTTGAGTAGTTGCCTACTTCAATTGTTAATTCATCAATTCCTTCTGGTGCAATTTCATAGTCCACATCATCAATATCTCCATCCCAATACATATCCATTCCTGATGGTGCAATTTCCTCTTCTTCTTCAGTTAATGGTTCACTCCACTCAATATTGTAAACATCTGTAGAACCGTCAGAGGCTTGCCCCATTTGAAGACCGACAAAGTCACCAGCACCCATATTAGAAAGAGTCTTCTTTTTTAGAAGTTTTATTAATTCCTCAACGGTCATTTCTTCAGTATAAAGTTCACCACTTCTCCAATTTGTGGAGGCTTCACACGAGTAGTTTTTATCTTCCCAAGTTCCATTAACGTAGTTAACTTCATCTAAACATTTCTTACCACAGATGATGGTGACTTTTGCCTTGTCTTCAGGATTAAGTTTTTTAAGTTCGGTTACAACTTCTTTATTTTTCATGGATAATCAATTTGTTTTGTTTCAACATCAAAATCTACAACGATTGGTTTATTTTCATATTCATATCTTTCATTAAGAACGGATGCGTTTAAGAATTCAACACCATTGAAGTTTTTCTGACCATAAGCACAATGGATATGTCCACAAACATGAATTTTTGGTTGAACTTCCATAATTCTATGAAATAAGTCTTCACAACCAACTCTTTGTCCACTTGGAGTCCAATCTAACATTCCGTGAGCTGGTCCGTGAGTGATTAAAATATCAGTATTACCAGGAATTTTAGCCCACTTTTCAGCAAGTTTTTCTCCTCTTGGTAAATTGAATGCCCAATCATAAAATTCAGGTTGCCAAGGACTACCGTAGAACTTAACTCCGTCAATTACAACCTCACTATCAAAAAGATAAATAATACCTCTTTCTTTGAACTCTTCTGCGATGTCAGTGTGCATCTCAAAACCAAAATCGTGGTTTCCCGCAATGAAGATTTTGTGTTTAAAATCAGTCATACCAAACCAATTCAAGAAGTTGGTGATTTCATGACTCTTACCCATACTGGTACAATCACCAGCGTGTACAAGAACATCACCACTTCCAAGAATGTTGTTATAGGCATTACTTGTTAAATGATTATGTTTGTTATGTGTGTCACTGATGAATGTAATTTTCATAAAATATTTTTTTAACCTAACCAATCTTTGTCTTCATCATCCCAATCTAAAAAGTCTTCACCTTTATAGTCAGGATGGTTTTCTTTCATATAGTCAATTCCCTGAACCCAAAAGTACGAAATTATTGCCACAACGGCAACCATTAATAAATAAATTTTCCACATATTATAGAGTTTTTTTTAATCCCACCATGATTTCATTCCTGACCCATCAAACCAATCATTCCAAACACTCTCTTCTTTCTTCTCTTCCTCTGTCTTACTATTGTAAATTTTACTAAATTCTTTCATATCTTGCCCGTGAACAATTAACCATAGTTCTTTCCATTCAGACATTTCAATTTCTCTGGCTCTCTCATAAACTTTTTTATTATGGATTCTTTCTTCCTCAGTATCTTCTTTATCTGTCCATAACCAATCAGAGTTTTTTATTTCACCCAATTCTAATTCTGCCTGATTAACGTACTCATCACTACGAATGTTCTTAATTAATTGAATGGTTCGTTTCATCTTCCCAACCTTTTTCATTCTTGACTCTTCTACCTCTTGTCCGTAACGTTCAATTGTGTCAACAGTTTTTTCTAAAGAACGACGAAATAAATCTAAATTGAATGAATAGTCCCAAGAACGGAAAGCATATAATTCTTTTCTAAAATACCAAATATTTTCTAAAAAATACGGTAAATCTCTACGAAAAAATTCATAGGTTTTGTACCACCAAGTTTGGTGTCTTGATAATCGTTTTAATGATTTCCAAAAACTATCTGCAAATTCTACTTTCATAATATTATTTTGTTGGTCTTTTAAAAATATAATAAGTAATCCCAAGACCTATTATAATCATTGAAAGTCCTATTATCTCTACTAACATAATACAAATATATGAAAAAAATAAGACCCGACAAAATAAATTTCGCGGGTCTTTTGGAAAAGGGATATATGAGAACACTCCCGAGGAGCGATGTAAAAATAAATATTAGATAAAATGTAAAAATTATATCTTACAATATCAAGAGAAATGATTTTTTACTCTTTTTAACAAATTTTCGTCAAAATTTACACCATGTCTATCTTCAAAATTATTTAATAGGTGTTTCATTGATTCTTTCTTTCCTTTATTGTTTAATAGAATATATGCACCTAAATCAGCATCCATTTCTTCTTCATCATTTCTTGGACCATCATGACCCAATATAATGTGAGCAATTTCGTGAGCCTCAATAAATTTAAGAACGTTAGAGTCAAAATTTTCAACAATATTTTCACCATCAATTACGACCAAGTTTTTATTTGGTACTAAAAATCCATATCCATATTCTTTAAAAAAAGGAATTAATTTTTCGTATTGAGGACTGTCAGAAAAAACAACCGCAATTGTAATTTCAGGTAAAAATTCACTATTGTACGAGATTGGTTTTGACATTATGCTAATAAACTATAGTATTCTTTAAAGTGTTTAATTCTATCAGGTAAACCAATTGTACCACCATTGACTTTTTTTGTTATTTGAGTAACAACAGCATCTGTAGCACCACCATCCGCTAGTTTGTGTAATCCATTTTTAGTAAAAAACCAAGCAGCTGATAATAAAGGATAATGTGTAGAAACTTTTTCAGGATTTAGGGTTAAATCTTCATTGATTGATTTACCAAAGGCAACATAGTTGTCTTTTCCTGTCAATTGAATATATCCGCGACCACAATACTTAGAACCATCTCCTGAAGATTCGGGTCCGTTACCCATTCTTCCACCATAAACTCTATTTGCAATTTTTTCAGGTTTTCTTTCATATTGTTCGGCCAAACCAGCCTCTTTGAAATATTTTGCAAAAATACCTTTTAAACCTTTTGCAGAATAATTTAAATTTTCTTTAGTCAATCTGAATCCACCTGATTCGTGACCACATTGAGCCAAGAAATGCGCTAATCTTAATGGGGTATCAATACCAAATTTTGCGGCGGTTTCAGGAATTTGTGTAATTACTGAATCAGGGATATGACCTTTTAATTTAGTTAAATTTAATCCACTTGATGACGTTTGAACTACAGGTACAACGGGTGCAGGTTCTGCAATAATTTGTTGAGAACCAAATAGTTTGTTCCACGTACCTTCACCAACTAAACCATCAGGAGTAAGTGCATTTTTTAATTGAAAGGCTTTAACGGCTTCTTCCGTAGCTTTTCCAAAAACACCATCTGCTCCAAGACCCAATTTTGATTGGAGTTTTTTTACGTCTTCTCCTTTAGACCCAACTTTCAATAGCATAGTAATTCACTTTACTAATAAATAGTGGTTAAATTCAATTAGGATTGAGGTCTTAAAACAGCCAATGCTTCGGGATATTCAACATCTAAAGCCTCTTCATTTTTTGGTTTGTAAGGAACATTTTTAAGAACGTATCTAATCGCATTTAAACCAGATACTCTTTTATCTTCAGAATCAATAATAACCCAAGGATGATTTAGTGTTGATGTTTTATCAAAAAGTTTCTCTTTAAATTCTGTAAATCTATCCCACAAATCTTGCATTTTCTCATCATTAGGTGAGTATTTCCAATATTTTAATGGTGATTGTTGTCTAATATCAAATCTTCTTTTTTGAGTGTCTTTTTCAATTGAAAACCAAAGTTTAAATAAGTAATCACCTTCTTTAACTAAGTCTTGTTCAAAATCAGCAACATTTTCCATAAAGTCGTTATATTCTTCGGGTGAACCATATCCCATAACAGGCTCAATTAATCCTCGGTTATACCAACTCCTGTCAAAAAGATTTATCATGCCTGGTTTGATTTCTTTTTTATATCTTTCCCACCAGTTTTTTCTATCCTCAGGAGTTGGAATACCTAAAGCAACTACATTATAGTATCTTGGGTTTAAATTTTCTACAAATTTCTTAATTGTGGAACCTTTTCCTGCTGAATCTCTACCTTCAAAAACAATTATAACTGTTTTGCCTGTTTTTGATAACCATTCCTGCATTCTTAAAAGTTCAACTTGTAAATCAAATAATTCTTTTCTGTAAACTTTTTTTGGAATTATTGACGGTTCTTCAAATTCGTAATCAGACATTTCAGGTTCATCGGAATCAGACTCGGACCTATTTTTTAATGACACAATAATCTTTGAAAGATAGTCCACCACATTTTTTCTTTTATCTCCTTTTTTTAATAATACTTTTTTTAACCCTCTCTCTAAAAGACCAAAATCAATTATTTGAGACTTAGCCAAAAAACTAATATCCATCAATAAACTTTCAATTGGTTGAGTGTATAATTTAAGATATTTTAATACCTCTATAGAATTACGTAAGTCAAGATTCATTTGTAACGGAGAATCATCTTCTTTAACTAACCCCATTACACTACGGATTCTATCAATATTTTCAAAAAGATTTGACATAAAATTTTTAATCTATAGTAATAAATACACTATTAGTATGTATTTATCTATACCAAGATACTATTAGAATGAACAAGCTCATCCTAGCTGCAGCTATGTGTATAATTACCATAGTCCCGCACAACAAGTTTACAAAAGACATTTATGTGGAATCTGTTTCCAACAAGATTCAAATTGGAAATCTTGCAGGAAACAGAAACCTTGAGTTTGGTGTTCGTAACATTCTGGAAGAATTTTTACAGGAAAAAAACTATGACCTGAATCCAGAATCAAAATCAAAAGTTTTAGTTGAAATTGTCTATTTGGACGTTCTCAAAACAAAATCTAATCTTTCAGTTTTTCACAAAAACGAAGAATCGGTTGTTATCCGATTGAAAGGCATTCTAAAAGTTGATGGTAAAAAAATTAAAGAAGTAATCGTTGAGGAAGAATCCTCTGAGATTTCCATGTCAACACTTGCTGTTGATAATGGTGGCCAATTTAACCAACAATCACTTAGTAATGCAATCAAAAAAGCTTGTGAGAAGTTGGCGGATAAATTATTTGAGACAAAATAAATATGAAAAAATTTTTAATTTTAGGGTTTTTAATGATGTCCCTAACATCATTTAGTCAAATTAAATTTAAGTTTCCTGACACAAGAGTTCTTACCGATATTAATGGTGGCGTTATTGATAGAGGAGACCAATTTGACGTTATGGTTCATGCGAACGGTAATGGTAATGCAGCTACGAGACAATTATTGTTTGATTTTCAATACGACCAAACAAACTTTGAGGTAATTTCAGTTAATCATACAGGTACAGGAGGTAACGGTGGAGTACTTCCATCAGGTTCAAACATACAATTATCTTGGCAGAATTATCCTGGTTATACTTACGCAGGAAACAGTACTTTTACTGACGGAACACAAAGATATTTGTCAAACGCAACCTATACATATAATGCTACAGGGTCTAATGCGATTCTTAGAGCAACTTTAACATGGGCTACAAATTCGGCAATGCCGTTTAATGCTTACTCTCAAATTGTGATTGTAAGATTTAGATTAAAAGCGGCATCTACAGCGAATTCATTCAATCCTGTTAAATTAAATTTTGTTGCGGGTTGGAATGGCCAAGGAGTTGCGGTTTCAACATTTATGGATAGTCCATTATTAACTGAAGTTATAATGAACCAAAATACAGGTAAATTTGTGACTGCAAAAGTTGATGTTAACTCTAATCTATATAATTTAACAAATATTAAAGTGTCCTTTAGAGATACAATATCAAATACAGGACAATTATTTAGTGTGTTATCAAATGGTAACGTTGATGTGAATCAATCATTATTATCTGAAAACAAAGTTTATGAAGTGACAGTGATGCACAACATGGATAATACAAATGCAATATACAACGGAGCAATAACAATATCAGATTTTACAACAGCACAAGGGGAGTTCACATCAATGGGTTTAGATGGAAGTAATGGTCAAATATTAAGAACAGGACAGTCTTTATATGCAGCTGACATTAATAGAAATAAAGTTATTGATGGTGGGGATTTACCAAGACTATTAGGTCAAATTGTTGGAATAGATACTTTAGTGACAGTTCCTTCTGGATATGTCACAGGTAGTGGTGGATATATGAGTCTACCAACTTGGAGGGAAACAGATGCAATAAGTGTCGCGGGTCAAACTGAATGGTGTGTTGTTAATGTTAATGGATATGGACAAGGTCAAACAAGAGTCTACATTGATATGAGAGAATTTAGTGGTACAAACGTATTACCTGAAAATATCAAAAGTTTACAATTGTTTGATTTATATTCAGGACCTGTTGAATTCATGAGTAAAGATGCATCTTGGGCTTTTTACAAAGTACCGTCAACATTCACAACAATATCAACATCAACATTTGCACCTTACATCAGAAGTATGGGTAACAATGACTACGGTCTCAAATCGGAATTCACATTTAATCCAAACCCTTCTAATTCATGGGGTTCAGTAACAACAACAAATTGGAAAGACATTACATATCCTAAAACATACTTCAAAACGGGAGTTTTAGGAACAAACGAAATTTTAGAATTAAAATATCTTTTGTGGGGTGACGTAAATCGTTCACACTCATCTCAAGTTGTTGTTATCAATAATGGAGCAACAACAATTCAAACAAATGCTGTTAATAGTTTACAAACAAATACTGCTTTTATTACAACTGCATCAAACACAGGATTTATTAACACATCAACAGGTGAAGTTAACTCAATCAATGTTAATTTATCAAACATAACAGTAACATCCAACAGTGTTGAAATACCTATTGGGGTTAATACTAACGGAAATTCAGTCGGAGCGTTACAATTTGAGTTCCAATACGACCCATTAAAAATTAAGTTTGAAGAGCTAAAGTCTGAGGTTCCAAATTCTTGGTACATTTTTGTAAATTCAAAAGACGGTAAAGTTAAATTTGGAGCAATTGACCAAAACAATAAGACTTCAATAAACGGAAATTTGATTCCATTCAAATTAAGATTTTCAACAATAGGTAATGGTGTAGACATTTTAACATCAGTCAAAGTTTCTCCAACAATGGATGCAAGTAATTCAAAAGGAGTTCAATTAGGAATTGACTTGAACTCAACTCAAATAAAATTAACAGGTTATAATAATTTTTAATCATGAAAAAGATAAACAAAATTTTAGGTTTAGGGTTTTTAATTACCCTTTTAGCTCTGAGTTGTACGAAGATTGACATACCACAACCTCAAGTAATTGATTTAGGTGTCAAATCAACTTCAACAACTATAAAATCAATATCTCAAACGGGTAATATTGTTACCGCTGAGTTTGAAACAACGGTAGGTTCAAAGTATTCGGTTCAAATTATACCTTTTGGTGGCGAAATACCTTCAAAAAAAGAAGGGTTTACTGCGACAGAAGGTGTTACAAAGAAAGTATATGACTTATCGGACTTGTCAAAAAAATACTACGACATAGTCTTCATAGACATTAGTGGTAATGAGACAAAATATCCAATTTTAATAAAATAAAAAAATAAAAAAATGTCAGAAGAAACACAACAAGGTCAGGAACATAACGATGGTACATGGTCAGGACTTAAAAAAACAATCGTAGGTACTTTAGGTACCGTAGTTGCAGGTGGTGGTGTATTTTTAAGTACACTATTATTCGGTGGTCAAAAAGAAGAAGAAAAATCACCAGCACAACAACCATCAATAATAATCAACAACACTCAACAGCAACAACAAGCGGCTGCGGGTGGTAAAACAGTTGTAATAAAAGAAGCTGCAAAACCTGTACAACCAGCACCTGCTCCTAAAAAGAAAAATGGTGATGAGTTTAAGGAAGAAGCACCGAAATGGTAAAAAAGATTAAATTATGAGTACCCAACCAAGCACAGGATTCAAAGATTTACTCTTTTCAGTTATGAAAAGAAGATGGTTTATAACAGCCATCGTACTATTCACCTTTTTTGGTACAATCCTTGCCATTTTTATGGCAATTTTGATGAAGACACAAATGTCAGGTGAATGGAAAGAATTGTTATTGTTATTATTAGGAGCTTTCATTGGAAGTTATGGTAAAATTATTGATTACTGGTTTAGTGACCAGGATAAAGATAAGATGCTTGTTCAAAAAATGGACGAAGAAGATGGAATTACTCTATCTAACACTTTGAACATGAAAAACCAAGAAACTCCCGCTACACCAATTATTCCTGAAATGTCAATTCCAGTAGTTCCGTTACAAAGTAACCAAGTTAAACCCGTTGAAATAGACGAGGATGGTGATGGTGTAATGGACGGTATTGATAATGACGGAGATGGGGTTATTGATGAATATTTTGAACACAGAAATTGTCACCACGTTTGGGGCGATTCAGACCATGACGGACATGAAGAATGTTTAGTATGCGGTCTATTAAAAGAAAATTTAGAACAAAACTAAAACTATGAAAATAATAAATTTAAACAGATTAAGCGACCTAATAGTGTTAGGATTTGTAAAACTATGCTGCCTGTGGGTAGTATCCGCATTATGTTTTGAAATGTTTGTAATATATCTACAAGCATCTGGACAAGAACAGAGACAACAAGACATGATTAACAAAATAGAATGGAAATTTGATGGAACATTCAAAAACAATCCTGATAACATTTGGTATGAAGAACCTAAAAAATAATATTATGTCTAAAACTCAAGAAATTATAAGATTTATAGGGATATGTTGTATAGCAATATTTGGATTAGTAATTATGTCTTTTGGATTCAGTATGTTAATAACTCCTTTTTTAAAATAACTTAAAATGAAAAAAACAATGGTTTTCTTGACAGTAATACTGTTGAGCACGGGAGCTTTTTCCCAAACAATAGGTAAAACCAAAACAGAAGATTACAAAGCTTCGTTTGAAACAAAAAGTGATATCTCACAATTTTTGGATTATGACGGACCAAAAAAGAATATTCAACTTCTGAAATGTGGTATCAATGATGAAATGTATGAGATGTACCCTGAACTAAAAGAAAAAAGAGTTGGTTTGGGTGTTACAAACATTGTACTTGAATATCTTGATAATTTAAATCGTTTTGAATTTACAGAAGACAAAACAGAAATTAAAAACAGAATGGTAAAACAATTCCAAGCCTCTCAAGCGGGAATTTCTGAAAACAAATTAGACGGTAGAGGTAAGATTAAATTAGCTCACTACTTTGTTGAAATTGAATGTTATGACTACTCTGTTTCTGAAGATGAAACTGTGAATTTGAAAGACGGTGTAAAGAATATATTAGTAACACGTATTGGATTACAAGTTAGATTTACAGATGCGGAAAACGGTACAATCATAGCAGCATCTGGATTAGGGGAAGCAAAAACAACAAGAGAATTAACTTTATTATCTGACGCAACCGTTGACCCTGTTAAATTCAACCAATCTACAATTAGCATTTCAACTAAAAAGGCTTTGGATGTTGCATGTGCTAACATTTTAGGTAAAATGGTGAAAAAAGGAATATTCGTTAAGTAATGAAAAAATGGTTTGTGTTTTTATTCATATTCATGCAACTTGCTCTGAAAAGCTCAGGGCAAGTTGTTACACAAACCTATTTAGACCCATGTAGTTTAAAAACTTATGTGGTATCAATTCCAATACAATCTAATTCAGGAGTTCTGGTTATAGTTAGAGATAAATCAAAAGTATTCACATATTCACAGTTTGTATCAGGAGAAGTGGATACATGGATAAAAAACATTTTTGCAGCACCATGTCCAACAAGTCAAGTAGTTCAACAAACGGTAACAGCGACGGTGGCTCAAGCGGCATCACAGGCGGCTTCATCAGCGGCTTCTTCAGCAGCTTCATCTGCAGCTTCGTCAGCATCCTCGGCAGCGTCTTCAACTGCGTCTTCCGCGGCATCTACCACATCTTCACCACCACCAGCAACATCATCGTCTTCATCATCTACTTCCCAATCGTCCTCATCTGGTGGTTCTTCGTCTACATCAGAGAGCAAGAGTGAGACAAGTAGTTCATCAAGTGAAACAAGTTCAGAATCTAAGAGCGAGAGTAGTTCAGAAAGTAAGTCGGAAAGTAAAAGTAAGGAAAAAAAATCAGATGAAAAAAAGTCTGATGAAAAGAAAGAAGAAAAGAAGGACGAGAAAAAAGACGACAAGAAAAAAGAAGAAAAGAAAAAAATTCAAGTTGCCAACCCAATGTTGTTGGCGTCAGATTTAACTTCCGCACAAGGACCTGATTACAAATATAATGTAATATTATCTTTAGGGGTTAGTAAATCATCGGCACTGGGAAATCAAAGTTGGAGTGCAACAGGATTAATTTGGAGCTCACTTAATCAATTTGCAGTTAGCGGAGGATATACAAAAATGGATTTCCAACAAGGTAAGTTAAATGCAATTCATTCTTATTCAATGACTACGGCATATCTGACTGGAAATTGGATGACCATGGGTGGATACACTTACATAAAACCACATCCAAAACATGGTACTTACGGATACAACTTAGGTATCATTTCGCTTTTCTTGAAGAATGAGGAAATAGTTGGAGAAGGAAAATTTGTAAGAACAAAGACCGTGTTTTACACGTCAATTACCACTTCAGCAGTTGCGTTTTGGACAAAACCATACCAATATTCACAAAAAATTACAATATCGCCACAAGTTTTTGTTATGAATTCACCAATACTTTGGAATTCAAAAACAGGAGAAACTACAGTTGGAAGAAACTTTGGTTTTTTACTTGGAAGTTCATTTGATTATAAAATCACAAAGAGATTTGGACTCAGTTTGAACTATAAACTTTCTGCTTCAACGCAGAAAAATTCGCCGATTTTAAGTAATTTCTTAATCGGTTCAAGAGTAATGTTATGATAAAGAAAATATTAGATATTAGACATTTTATAATTTTGTTTTTATTAATTACGTGTCTTTTTTTACAAGACAATAAACCAAAGAAAGAGATTGTAATAAAGGAAGTACCATCAAAACCTGAATTAATACACGATACAATATCACAAGAAATTCCAGTTTATTTACCTGGTGAACCAATCTTAAAGGATACCACAATTTACGTCACAACAATTGAAAAGGTTGATACGTCAGCAATCCTTAGAGATTATTTAGTTTTCAATAAATTTTCAGACACATTAAAATTATCAAATAACCAAGGATTTGTTTATTTGAACCAAACCGTTAATGAAAACAAAATTGTAGATAGAAAATTCTCAGCAACAATCAAACCTAAAATTGTTAGAGAAACACCGCCACCCCCACCTCCAATAAGAAACCAAGTATTTTTTGGTATCAACGGTGCAGTGAGCAAAGAAGATTGGGTTAATTCAATCGGCTTGGGATTGATACTCAAAACAAAAAAAGACCATTTATTTCAGGTTAATCTTGGTGTGGCTAACAGAACTGTAGATGGAACAACTGGCGAGCTGAGACCGTATGTTGGAGGGGGGGTTTATTGGAAAGTAAAAGTTAAAAAAGACTAGACTATTTATAATAAAACAGTCATATGGGTTTACGTGAATTAATTAAAGAATCTCTTGAACAACAATTGAATAAGTCTCTTATTTTGAGAGAAAATTCTAATGTTTCAGATTCTTTAAAATATCACATAGATAATGGTCTTACATTAACCAATAATATATACAGAGTCTATTCTGAAGGTTACTTTGATTTGGTAAATGAGGTTAGAGAATTGTTTAATGAAGGTAAGATTGACCTTAATGAAGAGGATACTTTAATGATTGAATCTGATTTAGGGGTTAAAGTAAAAATTGGTAAAGAATACGTTTATTTGGACGCACCATATATCCACGAAAGTGAAGAGGATATTTTAACTGAATCCAAAATACCAAGAGGAAATAAGAAATTTGCAGTTTACACTAAGGCAAAAAATGGTGGGGTTAAAAAAGTGACTTTTAATAATTCTAATTCAATTATTAAAGAGAGTCGCATGTGTTCTCAAAAAACAGATAGAACAACTGCAGGATATTGGTCTTGTAATGTTGGTAGGTTCGCTAAACAATTGGGGTTATAATCTTCAAATTCATACTAATGGACTTAGAAAAAATTAAAAATTATTTACAAACTTATTTGGATGATGTATTAACACCAACAATCAATAAAGAGTTAGTTGGTGAAGAAGATGAGCCAATTACTCTAACAGTACATGCATTAAGAAAGGGTAGTTACCAACCACCAATTTTTCATATTTTTATTGATATTGACCCTAATTGGCAGGGTAGTCTTTTAAAAAGATTAGAAAAAAATATTGAAGATTTTATAAAAATTTTTTCTATAAAAAATAAAGTAAAAGTTCATTGGAACAAAAGACCGTTATTTTAAAATTATTTATCCGTGCCAAACAAATTGTTAACTGCCGAACAAATTTCAATTTCCAAGTCTAACTATAATCATATAGATATTGGGTATTTCAAATACAAATCACATACACCTACAATGGTAGATTGTATAAAAGAATATCCTATTACGGAGTTCATTTTAGAAAAAATTAAGAAAAAAGAATTGATTTGGGAATTTGAAATGGAAGAACAAAAACCAAAATTATACAACGGAAAATTAATCGTTTTAATATAGTTTGGTCAGGTCAAATTTCTTAACAAAGGCAGGAAATGCTTCTTTATAAGACTCCTCAGTTTCATCTGTAATCTTGTTTGTAAACTGCCAATTCCAATAAAAGTTATCGTTGGGTTTGAATCCGTAAAATGTGTGAACTCTTTTTTGAGTATCTACAACATCCATACCTTTCCAGTTTTGTCCAGTACAAATGAATCCACTTTGAATACCCTCAACAATATTTGATTCACCTAAGGTATAGTGTCTATTCTCAATCCAAGTTAATCTTTCAATTAGTTTTTGGTAGAACATATTGGCTTGACCCCATCTTACAGAACTAAAAAATATAACAGCATTTGAGTCAAATAACTCTTTTGATATTTTCCAAAGTTCATCACTTTTGTCATTTAAACTTGCCCAACATCTGTGATATCCTGTTGGATTTTTATCTTTGTCTTTAAGTTTGGCTTTCATTACTCCACAAGAGTTACCATCTTTTCTTGAAACATTACCCTCACAAGGTACAATGTTTAATTCAGGAACATCAATCAAAACTGATTTGTCATTTAGATATTCGTTGATAACCATTCCAAGAATTGTTGACTTGGGAATATCAACATCATTTGGGTCCCAATTATATCTGTTGGAGCATGTTAATAGTAATACCTTATCTAACTTTTGAAGTTCAGATATTGTCTTTTCAAGTTTTTTCAAATTACCTGTAGAGTTGTTCTTTTCGGTAACGTTGTACTTGTCAAATATTTCTTGTAATCTATTATCCATTCAATATAAATACTTCGTATAGTATAATAAAAAACCCACTTCTTAGGTGGGTTTGTATTTTAAGCTCTCATTGTTGGAACATTACTAATTTCTTCCCTAATATCCATATCATTTAGTAATTCACGTAATGTATTCATTTCTCTTTGATAATTAGGTGTGGGAGGCTCTGGTTGTTCCATTGCTTGTTCATCAAGTGGAACTGTTTCATCTGGTTGTCCCATTGCGTGTTCATTAACAAACTCAATCCTCATTTTTTCATGTGAACTCAAACATTCATTATGAACTTGTTCTTGAATTTCATCTGAACATAAATTTTTGTTTGTATCTTGAGATTTAAAAATTTTTCTAACAATTGGGAATAAATAATCATCAGCATCAATGTCAAGATAATCAACCCTAGAATCTTCCGCGTTCCAAAAACTAAATTCTAAATCACCATCTATCCCTTTATACCCCGCAAATTTATAACCCGTCTGTTTGTTAATGAAGTAAACTAAAATACCTCTTCTCCAATATTTCTCAAAATAGTTTTTTTCTCTTTGATATGTTGTACACCATCTTGTTGATGCACCATATTTTGCGGATGCTGAGAATGTTAAAGGTCTAACAACAACCCACCTTTCATCTTCATATTCTTTAATAACCTGACCCTCAAGGTCTTTAGTTAATTCTTTCATTGAAGCTAGGGTTACCGCACCTCTAACATCCTCAAGGTCTTTATAGGTAGAAACGTCCTTATTTTCAATTTGGTCTTTCTCCATATAATTCATAAATTCTTTTAGAGTTTGGTATGTATCGTTACTGTAATGCTCTGTAATGAAATTTAAAATATAATACATCTGACCATCATTAAGACCATCAGTTGAAATTCCCTTATTCATTAACAATGATTGAACTTCCAACGTACCTTTTAAGTAATCATTTTTATCTCCCCAAAATTTTTTTGGATTGAACTTTTGACCAAATATTTTACACAATAATGGGAGATATTTGTAAGACTTGGAAGTATCTAATCTTGTCATCATATCAAAAAATGTGACATTTAATTCAGGGTGTTGTTTTTTTAATTCATCTAAACGAGACATATTTTTACTTTTTATAAAATATAGGTAAAATAAAAGTTTGAGTCAAAAAAAAATCCATCATTTCTGAAGGATTTTAATGCTGTTAGAGCAGGAGTCGAACCTACAAACGGAGATTCAATAAGCGACATAAGTGCTTGCAAGCAGGTGGTCTACCCCAGTATCGCTTATCTATTTCTTTATCCGTACCCTCGGGACTGGAGGGTGTGTTTGCCAAGGTCATAACAGAGACAACCTAATTTCACCATCTAACAATTTTGGCGGAGAGGAAGGGAATCGAACCCCCAAAGCCTTTCAGCCCAGCTGATTTCAAGTCAGTGTCCTCGTCCATTCGGACCCTCTCCTTATTCGTACAATCTAATATAATCTTTCCCGTATTTATTTATAACATAAATTAGATATTGTTTCATATCTTTTTCGTATAATACATTCAGATTAAACTTAAACTGTTTAATTTTTTCTTTATTCTCGTCATCCATTTTCTCAAAACTTCTTCTCCCTTTTATTTCATAATAGGTTTCCGATATTAAAAAATCAGGATGATATTTTCTTTTTTTACCCTTATATTCATATTCAAACCCAAAATTATTCCTCTCAAATTTTATGTTGTGTTCAATATTATAAATCACCCACGCTAATTCCCAACTACTATCACACCAATATCCTTTATATCTACCCTTTTTACCTTTACCACTACCTTTTCTTAATCCACCAGACAATGGATTTTTTTTCATTGTCTCCGATATTTTTTCTTTCCTTTCAGCTTCTTTAATAGGGGTTGAAGCTTTTCCTGTTGCTATACCTTTTAAAGAATCGCTAATTTTTTTTCTATGTTCTTCTGTATAAACACCTATTTTACCTTTATTCCATGGTATAATAGGTAATCCTCTTTGATTTTCAGGAAGTGACCAATATGGGGTTCCTTTAAATTTTCCTTTCTTTTTTTCAGAGTCTTTATTTTTTTTTCCTTCACAAGAATTAGGTGATTTTTCACAACAACCATTTCCTGTTTTAAAAAAATATTTTGCCTCTTTTCCACAACCATATGAACAAATTATCATCTTTTCTGTTTATAATAAATATCACAAAAAATGTGAAAATCAAGACAAACTCAATAAACCAATTAGATTTTGTAATCTGATACAAATGTAGTATATTTGCCTTATGAAAACAACAATTATCTCAATATTTTTACTTTCTATGGGTTTATCCGTAAAAAGTCAGACAACTGATTTGATGTATGTACCTGACCAAAAAAGTTTGGTTGTTACATACAATAGTAATTATTCTCCGATTGGTTTTTATGTCGGAGGGTACTATACAAGTTATTTTCCACAACCTTACATCTATACCACACCATTATCCATCATGAATAGAATTGGGGTGAGTTTTTCAAACGGACAAGTTGGTTTAATGGTGGGTGCACAGGTAAAATCATATGTTGATAGTTTGGCGTTAGGACCAGATGTATGGTTTAAAGTTTATCCGTTAAGGTTATTAACAAAAACAAAAAGAGGACCTGATTTTACCATCGGAATTAATTGTGCCGATAAAGTTAGATATGCGGTTGGATTATCAATACCTTTTGGTATTTATTGATAATGAGTGAACTTGATGAAATAAGACAGGGTATAGTTTCTGCCAACAAATTTTTGGAGAATCATGTATTTGAAATGTATTATCTTGCAGATGCTGAAGGAAATTTGGAAATCCCAACAAATGTTAAGGTAAAATTAACAGGTATGAAACATTACCTTGATATGGGAGAGTCAAAACCTTTTGTTCAATTCACGGCATATATTTTACCAACAAACAAAAATTCTGACAAATTTAACTCCATATTAAGTGCACAACTTGGACGAGAAACTGAAATTAAAACATTTGATAATAATGCTTATTTGAATTTTGAGTGGGTTATGAGTAAAAAATTGTCAGAGTTGTTAAAGTATTTTTCATTACCAAATGCAATACTTACTAAAGTAGTAAATGAAGTAGAACCAATGAAGTTAAATGAAAGTTTAATCAAAGAAGCCAGATTTGATAATGCAGTTAGAACCGTTGTCCAAGATATTATTGCATTTTTCAAACATCAAAGAGAAGGTGATTTTGGATTACCTGAAGATTTGAGGGACGATGAGTTAACGTATAAGTTTCCTGATATGGAAACTGAATTTTCAATATTTTTAGACTTACAATTGGATGATAGTGTTCAAGGTGTTGATGTTGATGCCGATTATTATAGGGATGATGATTTAATTTATCTTACAATCATTTCAAACCCAAAGGACGGATATACAAATTTGAAAGAATTAACAAGTGAATTAAATGAGGTTCTTAGACACGAATTTGAACATATAAAACAATTTGAACAAGGATATAAGTTTCCAAAAAAAGAACCTAAAGACCCATATAAGTACTATACTCAACCACATGAGTTAGAAGCCCAAAGAGCTGGATTCAGAAGAAGAGCAAAAGGTGAAAGAGTTGATTTTGAAACATTGGTTAGAAATTGGTTTGCCAAAAATCCACACAAACATAATTTAAATCCTACCCAACAAGAAAAGGTGATACAAAAAATTATTCAGAAATAATGAATATTGATTTAAAGGACAAAGAGTTAAAAATATTTCGTAAAGTATTGATGGACCATTCTTTTAATAAAAATGGTTATGAATATCACTTTTTATCTATTGAACCTGATGAAAAAGGGTGGGCATTTAATATTGTTGTAAATGTTGTTTTGCCTGTTAAGGGTCAATCATATGCAACTCCAGTATTCAGTGGACATATTCACGATATTCTCAGCAATATTTGGAAATATGTAGGTAGTTCTTTTTCTTATTCAGAAAAAATATTAGTTGACGGTAAAGAACCTGTTGATAGAGGTCTTTTTATTAGTACAGAAAAACAAAGAGAAGTTTTATCTACGATGAGAAAGGAAATTAAAGAAGTAACTTTAAAAACTGCAATAGGTCCGTTGACTTTTGATGTATATTGGAAACCTAATGAAAAATTTTATTCATTAGATGATGTATATATTGATTTTGATTTTGATATTGAAATTAAAAATTTTATGTTAGATAGTCATTACGCGGTACCTAATTTAGACATCGCAGATGATGTTGCTGGCGCTATTTTGAATGTAATGTATGATTCTGATTACCTAAGAGACGAAATGAATAACGTAGTCTATGATGTGATGAGTAATGAAATTGATATTACTAGTATTGATGATTTATATTACCAAGTACGATTCTATATCACTAAAATTGATGGATTTGGGGTCAGTGGAAGGTGGGGTAATCACTATGACTTGGAAGACGGAATGTTTATTTAAATCTTTTAACAATCTTTTTAAGTCCAGCACTTATAATCTCCTTACTTAAAACCACTACACTAGATGCAATTAATCTTTCGGCAATTAAAATTGCCGCATTAGTTGGATTTGTTGATTGTGTTGATACCGAATAAATATCCGCAATAATTGGAATTAAAAAACTATATGCGACAGTATCCAAAACAGCACCGCTAGTTATATTACAAGATTCTAAAAATCTTGAAAAAGAATTTTTTAATTGGAATCCTTTTGTTAAAACTTTATCAAAAACTTCTTGAAGACCCTCTTCTTTAATTTTTTTCAAAATTGAAACAATCCCTCTTTTATTTTCAAAAAAAATTGTGAAAGCAACCCCAGCTAAAACTAACATTCTTTCTCTTTCTGATAAATTAAAACCACCTTCTTTTATAAAATTATCTAATGGCATTACCAATCCACCAACTGCGGTACCCCACGTCAACAACATTTTAATGTTAAGTCCGTAGTTTTTAATTACTTTGTTAACCATATTGTTTGTGAACGAAAATAGTTGTTTCATATTACTTGTGAGCTTTGAGTCACTTTGTTCTAGTAATATTAGTTGTAATTGAGATTCTGTTATTAAAAAGTCCATATGTAATATAAATACTTATAATATATTTATTGTTATGAAAGGTCAATTAAATCCTGAGTTAAAAGTTGGTGATAGAATAATGTGTTTCCATATGGAAGGAGAAACGGGTGTTCCTCCAGGTACATTAGGAACTGTCACAAGAATATCAAGAGACCCATTTGAGTCTGAAAATGATAGTTTAATAACCGTTAAATGGGACAACGGGAGCACTCTCTCTCTTATAACATCAACAGATGCTTGGAAATTAGCACCACAAGAAATTAAAGAACAGGTAACTGGTTCTCCTGAATATGATTTTTTTAGTAAAAATCCTGAGGTATTTGAAAATTTTGATTATAAATTTCTGAAAAAATTCTTAGTAAAACTTAGAAATTCTGGTGTTATTAATATGTTTCAAGCGGCACCTTTTTTATATTCAGGTAAAGAATGGATAGACAGATATCATGGAGAACATGAGGAAGATAACGAATCATTTCAAGAAGTATTGGAAATGGCTGATGAAGCTAAAAACAAAATGATTCAAGGACTTTTAAAATATATGGAATCAAAAAACCTTGATTTTGAAGATATGGGTAGAGTTAATAGTTTGATGCATAAATTTGCAGTGAAAATTAACCAACTTTATGTGACTTTTCCTTTATCAAACAATTAATTTAACTATGGTTTTGGTTTCTTCTTTTATTATTTTATAATCTTTTAAGTAACGATTATCTAAATATATTGCATATTTTTTTAAATTGATAATTGGTTTATCAATATTTTCCCCTTTAATATTTCCTGTAATTGATTGAGGTCCAAAATCAATTCCAATATTTTGCCATTCATCACCAATTATTTCTGGCAGTATTATTTGGTATTCCATTATTTTAATTAGCCTTTTGAATTTTTTCTATTGTTCCATCTTTCCAATGTTTTACAATCCAACCATCTTCATCTAAATAAACCATTGGTCTATCTTTACCCCACGTTTCTTCCTCAACTCGTTTTCTGAAAGATTCTTTGAATTGTTCAGACATTATCGCTTTTGATATTTTATCTTCTTCTTTGTCCATGTTAGTTGCTCAAGGGAGCTTTAATTTTTGGGTGTGATTCATATCCGATTAATTCAAAACAATCAGGTCTATAACTTTTAAGTTTTTCATCAAGAGTTTTTTCACCTAAATGTTCTTTAACTGCCTCATGCATGTACCAATTACGTTCAGTTATTTTAACTGTTGGTAGTTCATATGGAGTTCTTGAAATTTGTTCTTTGGCTTGTTCAATATGATTTTTATATAAATGAACATCACCAAGGTTTCCAATCAATTGGTCAGGAACCATGTTAACTTCTTTAGCGATAATCTCAAGTAATAAACCGTAAGATGCAATGTTGAATGGTAAACCTAAGAATGTATCTACGCTTCTTTGATTCCACATTAAAGAGATAGCTCGTTTAGGGATATTCCCTTCATCAAATTTATTATGTAACCATTTTCTATCCTCTATTGACATATCACTATTTTCAATACTATTCCCAATATTGAAACTACCATGTATATCATAAAACTTATCTGGGTTTGGATGTTGTTTTGCTCGTTCATCCAAATTCAACTCTCTTGTATAAATTTGGAATCCATAATGACAAGGTGGTAAAACCATTTGGTCTAACTCACCTACATTCCAAGCATTTACCATCAATCTTCTACTATCAGGATTGGTTTTGAGTTCGTTGATTAAGTTTTGAATTTGGTCTACTCCGTTCATTAGTTTCTCAACATTTCCCAAATTGTATGTAATTGTGGGTTCTGTTAGTTTACCCCAGCTTCTCCATTGCTTACCATAGATTGGCCCTAAATCACCCCACTTACTACAAAACTCTTTATTATTTTTAATTCGGTCAATGAATTGATTCATATCCAAATGAGGTTCCCATGGTTGAACATTATTTGAATAATTCTTATAAGCATCACCATCCCAAATATGACAATCGTAATCCAATAAAAACTTGATATTGGTTTCTCCACGAAGGAACCACAATAGTTCAACTACCATAGTTTTCCATGCCATCTTCTTTGTTGTGAGTAATGGAAATCCATCAGACATATTATGTCTGAACTGAATACCAAACAATGATTTGGTTCCTGTTCCTGTTCTATCAGATTTGTTAAAGCTTTGGTCTTCACTTATTAGTAATGAAAGTAAAGCTTGATACCATTCGTCTAAATAATTGCTATTCATATCAATATCCTTTTTGTATTGTTAAACCATATGCCCAACTTATCCAACTAATTTGTAATCCAAACGCTGGTGATGTAACACCTGTTTCTAAAAAATATTCTTTATCGTACCAAAGACTTATACATGGAATAATCCAGTATTTGCCTCGGATACGATAAAAATTATTGTGTTCAATAAACCACTTCATTAAGAGTTTTTTAAATGTTTAAAAGCTAATTCAATTGATTCAACCCTACTCATTTTGGGATTTGAGTCTTGTAATTTTATTGACAAATCCAAAACTTGCTCCCTTATTTTCAATTCAGCGGATTCATGTAAAATTTCATCAATAATTTCTTCATTACTCATAGTAGTCCTGCTTCTTTTTTCCAATCTTCTTCCATTTGGTTTCTACCTGAATTGTAGTTACCATAGTCACCCCAATTCTCCAAAAGGTCTAAGAATGCTTTTTTGAGTTTATTATAATTTTCAATGTTCTCTTCTTTACCTAACATGAAAGATTGATACATGCAACTATCTATTGACCTCTTTGATAAAAAGGCCGAATGAGGTATTGTGTTTTGGTATATTTCTTCCAATTTGTCTTTCATTGTTACTTTTTGATTAACATGTTTGTGTTTGCAATTGGGAAACGAGCAACTGGTACTCTTTTTTCTTCTACTGAAGTTGCGTCAATTTGCATTACTTCATAATAACCCTCTATAATTTTTACTGTTGGTACTGAGTCAAAAGTATAAAGGATTGTAGAACGGTCATCTCCTTCATAAAATTTTGCTGATTTAGTTGTTGTGTTGAATACTAATGTTTGCATGTGTTTGTTTTTTATAATTTTTCAAAATTTATTGTGTCGTCTTTATTAATATCGTCAAAATTACTCCAATTTCCAAATTTTCCGTTAATTCTTGGGAGAAGATGGTGTTCTCTATGTCCACACCATTTACATTCTCTTACGACCACACGAATGAATTCTCGGTTATTTGGGTGCCCCTCAACTTTATGTTTTTCTCTACTGTATTCCCAATTATGTGCTCCTATATAACAAAAAGGATTTTTCATCTTCTATCAATTTTCTATTATGTTATTATCTATATTCCAAATATTAAAAAAATCAAATTCATTTTCTTTTTCCCACCCATACATCCTCATACTAATTTCGTTTCGGGTCTCCAAAGATAATGCTTTTGAAATGAATTGTCTACTAACTGGATGAATCATTTGTACCATCATCACAAAATCACAACCTTCATTTTTTAAACTTTTTATTCTATTAATCTTTTCATCAACATATTCAACTTCATCAAAAGTCCTCCAAAAACGAATGCAAATTGTTCGTAATTCTTCAAAACATTCATCTTTTGGAGGAGTATAAAATAATTCTACCGTTGTCATTACTTATCCGAATTTAATAATCTTTCTAAGTGGTGGTCAGCAGGCATCTCAGATAATTGTTCTCTGTGTCTCAACAAAGGTACGACTTCTCTGTATACATTGTACGGTCTAAATTCAGGGTGACCATCCATTCCTACATCCATTCTCTGGCCTCTACCAAACCTCATGTGGGTTGGAAGGTGACAGTGACCGTGTAAGTGCATAACAGCCTTATTAAGACCATCCCAAGAACTTATAGGGTAGTGCATCAAACGGAATTTAAATTGTCCCATTTCAAGTGTATTGTAGTGAGACACGGTTTTAAATAACCCTTGAGACCCATCTCTATTATTTTCTATGTGGTGGTCATGGTTTCCAAGTATCAAATGTATGTTTTTACATATAAGTCTATCCCAAAATTCACGTATTTGGTCAAATCCACCAAACGACCAGTCACCAAGGTGAATTAATATATCATCTTGTCCAACGTATTCGTTAATGTTATTAACAATTGTTGCATTCATTTTTTCTATTGTGGAAAAGTCGCGAGTTTGGGATATAGGTATTTCACCTTCTTGGGTTCTCCAAGCTGTAACTCCCCTACATATATTCTTGTGAGAATAGTGGGTGTCAGAAGTAATCCATACATTAACTTCTGGGATATTTTTGGTATCTACAGGTACTTTTATCATAACACAAAGATAAGGAATTATTCTGAAATTAAAAAAACTGGATTTTGGTCTCCAGCAAATAAACCTAAAATGTTGTATTCGTAGAATTCAACAGCTTCAATAGAGGACATCCCGTCCCTTTCTTCAAGAATATGAAGAACTTTGTTTTTGGAGTATAAGATTCTCGGTCCATTACCGAATTCTTCAACAATACCGATAATTGCATCATCCAAACCGTCCAAAATAACGGCTCCTTCGGCAAATTCGTGTATATCGTAGTTGTTGGTTATCATTTAAAGAAAAAAAAAAGAAAGTGGGATTCTTATTCAAGGCGAAAGTAAATTACCAAGATACTATTCAAATGAATTGGAGAACCCCACTTATTTTACAAATCTATAGAATAAGTTCAAATTAGTCAAACCTAAATTTAAAATTTTTTTGAAGTATTTATAGAAAAATAAGTTTATGAACGGATATTTTGCAGCAGGTAGAATCTCAGAAGATGAAAAAAATGATATTCTAAAATTACACAGCAGTGTTTACAATGGTTATAGAACTATGCAACCAAAGGTTAACAATGAACAACCATTATATGTTTATGACCCAGCACAAGATAAAGTTGGTGCGGTTATGAGTAACAAAGGAGTTGTGAAACCATATACTAATGTTGGAATCAATGAATCAACAGAACAAAAAGAAGTTTGTGATGAGTGTGGTTCAATGATGATGGAGGGAGAATGTTCTGAATGTGGATGGAAAGGTGAAGTTGGTGATATGGATGAACAATGGCAAGCGGCAATTGCACCAGCACTTGAAAGAATGGCTGCTGGATATGTTGCAGACAAAGCTATTGATAAGGTTTCTGATATGTTTTCAGGTAACGAAGGTGAGATGGAAGAAGGCATGTTAGGTGATATGGGAAAAAAGGCTAAAGATTGGATGAACAAACCATTTTCACCCGATGTTGAAGATTACATTAGTAAAGTCATTGATGTTATTGATAACCCTGAAAAGAAAGATGATGATGAAAGTGATGATGATTTTGAACCAAATAAGAAACACAGAAGAGGTGGTAAATTCAAAAGACACGAATATGTAGAATCTGAAGTTTCAGAATACGAAACAGGTCATTTAGATGACATTTACGATGAAAGTGATTTAAATCCAAATGCTGAATTTGATTATGTTAAAGGTGCGTCAAACAAGACAAATGCTTTCCACATGAAAGAACAAGCTGACGATTATGTTGATAATTTTGAAGACCCTGATAATGAAGATGATGGATTTGAAGATATTAATTCATCAGAAGTAACAGATGAGATTGAGGAGCAAGGTGGAAATGCACCTGATTTTGACATCAGTAATGTAGATTCGGCATATAATTTCCAAAGTAACGGACCAATGGCAGGTGGAGATGTTTATCCTGTTTATGAAGATTCAGATGAAGAATGTGATGAATGTTGGGAAAAAATGGAATCAGCTTGGTCTGAGGAAATTGATGAAACAGATGTTTCTGGTGTACAAGGAATTTACGGAGCGATGGAACCAGCATTTGATTTTGATAGTGAAGGACCTGGTAAAGCGGGACCTTACCAACATAGTCAATATAATGAAGGTTCATATGTTATTGGTTCTGACGGAGAACCAAGAGGTATGAAACCAGGTGAAAAGTTAAGTGCTTTTTCACCAGAAGATTTTGATGATGACGATGATTTTGACGAAGATGAGTTGGAAGTTGATTTTGATGAATTTGACCCAAGAGACAAATCGTGGGAAGAAATTACAGCTCACACAGGAGATGATGAGTTTGGAGGTGTAGACGAAGACATTAAAGAGTCTTTAATCTTACAGAAAAACAGAATCATGGAAATGATGAACAGAATGAAAGTAATTAAATAAAAAAAACCCCTCTTAGGAGGGGTTAATTATTTCTGAGAACTTTTGATTTTTGAAATTTTCCCATAGTCCCACAACATCATCAAATCCTTTATAAATTATTCTTATGCTGTCTTGGTCTTGAGGAAATACCGTTTCAATAATTTTTTTAATTTCATTTTTCTTATAATCATCGTGAAAATCTTTTAAAGGTTTTTCACCATATAAAACATTTGTAGGAAGATGAAGAATACTTTTATAAACTGATTCACCAATATTTTCGGCAATAACCTCAGTTAATTTGTCTGAAAATTCAATTATTGATACAGTGTCATATAATTTACTAACCTCATTGAGGTTAACAGTATTACTTGATTCCACTAAAAATAAATGCTTTTTCATATAATCTCTTCCAATTTTATTATAAGCTAAGATACCGACATTTTTTGGTAATTCAAAATCTGAAGGTGTTTTTATTAATTTATAAGTAGTTGCAAAGTTATAATTAGTACTTGGTAAAAGGTTTTCTCTAGCAAAAACCTCATCCTCAGTTGGTTCATGAAAGTTCAAAAATTTCCAACCGTTTTTTATTTCTTTGAAGTTGGATTTATTTTTTCCAAAAAATCTTTTAAAAATATTTTTGTGAGTTAAAAATTTTGAGAAGGTAAAAACATATGCCCCAAAAAAAGTATCTTTTGTAAAATAATCAGTATTCCAACACAATGTTGTGTGTTCAATAAAAACATTCCTAATTTTTGTTTCATTAATAATTTCATCAATATTATTAAAATCAGGAATTTCATTTTCTTTTGATATAAAAATTAAATCATCAAAACTTTCATAATTCGTACTTAAGAATTCTTTTAATAAATCATAAAAATGAGTTTCGTTTTTAAATGTTTCAAAAAGTATGACCCTGTCTTTGAATCTTATGTCAATCTCACATTTAACCTCATCCGATAATGGAACAAGGATGAAAAAATCAACAATATTATAGAATTCAGAAAATCTAAGATTTAATAAATCTTCATTACCTTCAAATAAGATAATATCAAAAATTTTAAAGTTTTTTTTCATTTATATTGAAATAACATTTACGTTAGATTACTATTAGTATAACTAAATTCAACGCAATGTCAAAACAATTTTTAGCAAACGAAAGAAATAACGTTAATCATTTTAACTATTACTATTTTACCAACGCATTCACACCTGAAGAATTGGATACGATAAAAACAATTGGAAACTCATATCCTAAACAATTAGCTGAAGTCGGAGGAGGAGATGATTCTCAAGTAAGTGATTATCGTAAAAGTGAAATTTCTTGGATTCCAGAAGAACCCAATAATCAATGGCTTTACGATAAAATATCTCAATATGCTATTTCTGCTAACAAAGAGATGTGGAATTTTGACATTTGGGGATACCATGACACCCTTCAGTTTACAAATTATTATGGTGATGGCGGTCATTATGATTGGCACGCTGATTTAGGTCCTGGAATTTCTAATAGAAAGTTATCGGTTGTTTTACAATTATCTGACCCTAAAGATTACGTAGGAGGAGAATTACAAATGAATACTGGCGGAGGTATTACATCAGTTAAAAAAGAATATGGTTTATTATGCTTTTTTCCGTCATTTGTATTACATAGAGTAACCCCTCTAACTTCAGGAACGAGAACTTCTTTAGTTACTTGGTTATGTGGTGCAAATCTTAGATAATGATTAGGGAAAGAATAACAGTAAATGATTTTGAAAGAATAACAAAAGAAAACGAATATTTTATTTGGCATTTTGTTAATCCAAAAAGTGCGACCCAATTAAAATCAATATTTCAACCAGACAACCCATTTACTCCGAACCCATTCATTCCAATTTTAAAATCAATATCTATACCGTATTTTGAATCTGACAGTCAAGAAAGTCATGATTTTTTAATTAATTTAAGTACACCATTTATAATTAACGCTTATAAAAATAATACCTACAATCCTGTAGTAGTTTCATTTAATAGAAAGAGAATGGTAAACCACACTTTTGGACCATATTGTTATTGTATTGAAGGGGTAATAGAATTAATTGGGGAACTTAATCCCCAATTTATATTAGATATTAATTAACGTTCAGTGTTGAAGAAAAACACTTGGAACAATCTTCCATCATACATATCTTTTCCAAAATAGTCTAATGATACATGATAATTGTCTGCTCTGTACATGATTAGACGATTGAAAATATTACCAACTCTATCTACCATATCCCATTTTGTGTAGTCTTGCATATCGTCACCTGAAGGAGCGGACTCTTTATAACCTGGCTCGTTCTCTCTTTTGTAATCATAATGCATCCAACCTGTTTCTTTATGTTTAAAGATTCCTGTTCCTGCACTAATGGGTGCGTTAGGTGTTAAATAACAAACAGCGGCCCAATCTGTAGTTGAGTCAGCATGAATCCAAGACCTATCTTTTGCGGTTGTATATTGGAACGACCCAGTATAGTCACCACCCCACCAAGTCACTTCACCAGCGAATGGATAAAGGATGTCTCTAAGTTTTTGTCTAATAGAATCGTTTAAGAATGATTCAGTTCTTAACCCAGGGTAGTTACCTCTCACCTTAAATTCTTGTTTTAGTGCAAATTCTCTAACTTCCATTGGGTTTGAATAAAAGTCGTCAATCGTTAAAGAGTTAAATCTCATAATAAAAGTTTTATAAACAAGTATAAGAATAAAATGGTCTAAAAAAAATGATGTTTAATAATAATTTATGTGACTTTTGCTTCTTTTTGTAATATTTCTTTATAAATTGTTTTATTATGGAGATAAAAGAAATCGTATCATATTTTTTGAATGCTGAAACAAACATTTTAGAAGTTTCATTCAGAACTATAGATGACAATGAAGAAGTTTTAAGAAACGACAATATTGATTATACAATTGTTGGAGATTATGGATTTGATTTAGTTACAGAATCTTTTGATTTTTTTGGTGAGGAGTTTGAAGATGAATTGTTTGAAGAAGAAAAAGTTGAACTTGATGAAGATGAATTAGTGATTTTCTTAAATGAATATTATACAATAAATCCTGATACTTTACCAAGAGCAGAATTCTATTAAGGTCCTACACGAGTAAGGTACAATGTCATTACTTGTTTTTCACCAAATTTACCTTTGAACCAAGCACCTGAACTCTTTAACTGAAGAGATTCAAACCCATCGTCCTCAATCAGGAACGTTAGTGTCCTTACGTCATTTGGTTTGGCTTCATAAGTAAATTGTAAGAATCCATTGCTATAAGAATTATTGTTTAAAATACGATAAAATATCTCATCTGGTGCCATACCATATTCCCATATGTCTCTACCATCCGCGGTTAAGGTTAATTTACCCATTTTTATTGAGGAGTAATCCAAGTGAATATAAAACCTATTGATTTTAATTGAGTCAAATGGTGACGGTATTAATGGGTTCTTATAAGTTGTACCTAAAAGATATAATGAGTCTTTGTATTGATTTTGGTCAACACTTGTTATATCTAATTTAGAGACAACATACTTTCCACTTAAAGTTATGTCACTATTGTTTAATACAAATTTTTCACAACTTGTTAGACATAGTAGTATAAATAAGAGATATTTTTTCATTTCGCAAAGATATGAAACTTTATTCAAAATTAAAAATATTTATATCATATGATTTTAGACGTAGATTTTTTAATTAATTTTTTTGACAAATATTCAGGTAAATCTGATAAAGAAGAAATGGGTGAACAAGAAGATGCTGCGGCACCATCTGCACCATCATCGGGTGGCTCTGGAAAAGGAGTTCCAAAATGGGCGGATTCTTATTCTTTGAAAAGAGGGAAATCTAATATGTTGGGAAAGGCTGGTGAAAAATGGGAAACAGGACTCACAAGGGGTGCTGCAAATCAAATTTGGTAATTTAAATATATTTATAAAGAAAAGTAATATGGTACAACCTAAATACAGCCCCGAAGAAGCTCTACAAAGAGTGAAATTAATGATGGGGTATGATACAAGAAAAACTCTTAAAGAGAATAAAGAAACCATTGAAGAACAAACATGGTGGAAATCAATGTTAGCAGGTGCTGCTACAGGTGGTGCTGCAGGTGCTGTGGCTGGTCCCGCGGCGATACCAGGAGCCGTAGTTGGCGCTGTTTTAGGGTTAGTTTTTGATTTCGCTGGAGGGGATGCATCCAAAACAAAAGTTGTAGAATTAATCAAAGCTTGTTCAACAAATAAAAAAGAAGTTGGAAAAACTATTCTCTCTGATGATGAATTGGATGAGATGTCAGATAAATTATACACAGCAATGAAAGGTATTACAACCGACGAAGACTCAATCAAGGAAGTTTTTTCTGGTATTCAATCTGTACCTGATTTGTGTAATTTAGTAGAAAATTTTAAAGATAATTATGGAGATTTGATTGAATGGTTGAACGGTGATTTAGAAAATGATGAGGAATGGAGAGATTATGTTGCTTTACCTTTGAGAAAGGCTATTAGGAATAGTAAAAAAGCGTCTGAAGAAGGAACAGGAACTACGGCTATACGACAAAAAAATATTAACGCAGTTTGGTGTAGTGTTAACTTGAAAAATATCATAGAATTACCTGAAAATCCATACAACGGTAAAACATGGGAAGAATTTATTATAAGTGAAAAAGTAACACAAGAAGAATTGGTGGCTGCTAAAAATTCTTGTCCACAAAAAGGTGGTGTAGTTAAAACTGGCGGAGGTGGTGGATATAAACCATGTTCAGGAACATATTCTTATGGATGTAAATCTGATGTTATTGCTAAAGTACAAGGTTGTTTAGGTGGATTAGTTCAAGATGGCAAATTTGGACCTAAAACAAGGACAAAATTATCTGCAAAAGGATTTACAACATTTACAGATTCTGATATTGAAAAAATATGTTCAGCGGCTGAAACTAAATTAACAAGTGATGTTGAATCCTCTGACTTAACACAAGGTGGAGAATCAAATGTAACACCAGCAGCAGGTCAAGGAGTTGACCCTAATGCTAAAGATGGAATAAGTTAATAATATAGATATATGAAAAAATTTATAATAGACGAAAGTCAAAGAAATGAAATATTAAAACAACACGAAGACTTAAAAAAGTCTTTGGTTGAAACTGTAACTAAAAAAATTAAAGAATCTAAAGAGGTTTTAGCAGAACAATCAAATCCAATTTTCATTGATACAAGAACAATTGAAAAAGTCAAACAAGAGTGTACAAAACCAGATGTTAAAAGTCTTCTTACCTTATTCAAAGGTAAGCCAGCAATTAAGGTTGTTGGTGGACCAGATGATATTAAAATATATACAAACGAACCAAATACAAATTTTGGTGGATACAACTGGTATATATTAAACACGGCAGAAACAAAAATATTAAAAGGACCGTTCAAATGGACATGTGAGGCAAAAAAAGGACCTGACCCAAATGCTGGAGATGTTACTCAAGAAGTAGCCGCAGGATGGACAAAAAGAGAAGATTTGAAAAATGTTTCTGATGCTGAATTGGCTGATTTATACGACCCACATCCAAAGTATAAAAATTTGTATAAATTAAAAGTTGGAAAAGATAAGAAAGGTGGATTCACTGCAGACCAACAATCGTTTATAAATGCTTGGACTGGCTCAACACAAGAAATGAGAGACAAATTTTCAACAGATGCGTATAAATTTAATCCAAGTGCTGCGGATTTTGCAACAGGTCAATGGACAAGAAACAATTATTTTATTGCACCAGGAAGTGAAGTATATTTTCCAGCAGATGAAAAAGGTCAAAAAGGTTTAAAAATATTTATCAATGCTGCTAAATTAAGTAAAGAACCTAATAGAGAAAATTGTAGAGCGGCTATTAAAACTTTTGTTAATATGTATAAACAATCTCGTGGAGGTTTAGAACCAAACGCTCAAGTTTTTGCCGATACTAAAGCATTAGTTAAATTATGTAAAGCAACTATAAAATTTGGTGGACCTTTCAGTAAAATAGATGATGATTTGAATTTATTGGCTGGACAAACAGTTGATGGTATCAAAGGACCAACAAGTTTAGATTCTCAAAATAATCCAAATCCTTGGAGAATAGATTAAAAAAAATATTATGAAATTAAATAAAGAAATTAAAAAGGCTTTAGTTGAAGCTAAAGAACAAAAAGAAAGACGTTTGATTGAAGAATCTTTAATCAAAAGTAAAATCATGATGATTGTTGAGTCTGAAGAAAATATCAAAAATTTTGATTCATTAACAAAAACTAAACAAAAAAAGATTGCTAATGGTATATTGAAAGAAATGATTTTATCTGATGACCAATTACTCAATGAAGGATTGTGGGACGCCCTTAGTTCTTTATTCGGTAGTTCTTTTTCAGGATTAGCTCAAATGATTGGTGAACCTATTGTGAATTCTATTTTAGGTGCTTTAGGAATGGAAGATGGATACTTTAAAAGTGTAATGATTTCATTCTTCACTAAGAACTGGGGTAGATTAGCAAAGGCTCTAAGGGGTGATTGTAAAGAACTTACAGGGTTAGTCGCAGAATCATTGGTTGAGGGAATGGTAATACAATTATCAAACTCAAAAGGAATGAATGGAGCTGGTTATACTTTCTTAAGAAATACTCTTGAAGATGCGATACATAGTACAAGTTTCATCCAAGGATTAGAAAACTCTTTAGAGTCAACAGTTTGTGGGTTACTTAATAAATTTACAGGTAAAGCAACTGAAGTTGCTTCAAATTTAAAGGCTAAGCCAGCGTTGGCTGCCTCATAAAAGAATAAAAACAAAAAGGGGGTGTTCTAAATTCTAAAAAAAAGAAGGGTTATTTACCCTTCTTTTTTGTTTTAACAATCTCATCAATTATTCCATACTCTAAAGCCTGTTCACTATCAAGCCATAAATCTCTTGAGGCATCATTTTTAACAATTTCCGCATCTTTACCACAATACTCACCTAATAACTCAAATAAAGTATTGTTGATTTTTTCCCATTCAAGGAATGAAATTCTTGCGTCTTGGATATTACCTCCAGCACCTCCAGATGATTGGTGTAACATTGTTCTTGAAAATCTTAAAGAACTTCTTTTACCTTTTGTTCCTGCCCCTAATAAAATTGAACCCATTGAGGCGGCCATACCCGTATTTACGGTTCTAATATCACAAGTTATATAATTCATTACATCAACCATAGATAACCCTGATTTAACACTTCCGCCAGGTGAATCAATATGCATTGTGATATCGGTCTTATCAGACGAATCTAAGAACATTAACTGTGCTTGAACCACAGTTGACATGCGGTCATCAACGGGACCTGCAACCCATAAAAGACGGTCTCTCATTAAACGAGAGAAGATATCCATTTGAGTTACTCTCATCTCCCTTTCTTCTAAAATGTAGGGAGTCATTGAAGACTCAATTTGGTTTTCATAATAATGAAGGTCCAAAGAACCTTTACCTAAATGTTTCGTGTAGTAATTTTTGAAATCTTGACCAATATTCATATTTGATAATTTTTACAAAAGTATGTAAAATTATTCAATACACAAAATATCATTAATAATTTCTTTGCTGGAGAGAGAAGTCCAACATCTTGGGTGTTCATATGACCAAAAAGTTTTCCAATAACCAAACCATAACACTCCTTCTTTTCTTGGGTCTACAGTCCTCCAGTCATTAGATGATTTAGGGTATCTACCAATTTTATATATTTTATAAAAATCAATATCTTTTGTTAGATATTTCGTATTAAAACTATTGTTTAACTCATCAAACTTTGATTCAATGACAATTTTACAATTATGCATTGTTTGATATTTTTTAATTTGTTCAATCCAAATTTCAGCTTCTTTGAAGTTTGAAGTATCTAAAACAAATTTCAATAATTTACCATTATCGTTATATCTGTGAGAAAATATTTTTTGTAATCCTGAATCTTCATTAAATCGGTAAACGTTAATTTCAAAATCAAAATAAAATTCTATTGGTAGATTAAAATATGAGTTATTTCCTTTTCCAGGTTTAGTTGTTATATGATATGATTCCACAAATACAGGAGAATCATTATTTTTTTTAAATTCGTTAATTTCAACTAAATAATACGTTTCAGGACCATCAACATAAACTTTAATACCTGATTGAAAATTTAGTCTAATTTTTTCATTATTTATTTGTGTAAACATAATTTTCAATAACAAGTTTATCTATAATACCATTTTGTAGACTAATAAATGCATCTTCTGGGTTATCAATAATTGGCTGATTGTGTGAGTTAAATGATGTATTTAAAAGTACTGGTATTTTTGAAAGTTTATGATACTCGTTTAGTATTTCCCAAAATTTTGGGCAATTGTCTTTTTTAACTAATTGAGGTCTGGCGGTTTTATCAGATTTTTGAATCACAGCAGGAATTTTTTCAATCCATTCTTCTTTGGTTGGATAACAAATTGTCATAAATTCTGCACTATATTTTGATTTATTTCCTTCAAATATATCATCAAAATATTCTTCCATCACTATTGGTGCAAATGGCATTAATTCATATCTCTTTAGTCTTGTATTCAGTATTTCATGAGTACCAATATCCGTTGGTCTAACTAAAATACTTCTAGCACCAAGTGCTCTTGGTCCATATTCAAAACCATCTTGAAACCACCCAATAATTTTACCTTCATTTAAATCTTTGGCAATTGCGTTTGATTCATAAAATTCTTTATTAAAATCAAAATTTTTTGATATATTAAAAATTTGATAATCAGAATATTTTAATCCAAAATATAGGTTTTTTAATTTTTTTGGTTTTGTCCATTCACCTAATTGTACTGCTTTGTAAATGCAGGCACCTAATGAAAGCCCCTCATCACCCATTGCAGGATAAATATAAATCTCATCAACCCAATCAAGTTCATTTATCTTTTGATTTAATTTAACATTGGCAAACAATCCACCTGAAAAACATAATTTTTTGTATTCAGGAAACCTTATATGTAAATCGTTTAGAAATGACAAAAACAAATCTTCTGTTATTTTTTGTAAATTGTATGAAAAAATTTCTCTTTTTGTTTTTGTGTCAAAAAAACCTTTTTGGTACATTGAATCAATAACAAGTTGGGTTTTTCCCGCGGTATTTGAGGGAAAAAATTTTAAGTTTTCATAATCAATGCATGAATTAAGAAACTTATATATTTTTTCATCATAGTAACCATTTGGCGCCATTCCCATTAGTTTCCCTTCATCCTTACACATTTTCCACGTGCCTTCAAACTTAGAATTGTGTCCCATTATACCATTTGTGCTAAATGCCCACAAATGTGCTAAACTTCCTGTGTTACACATATCGTAACTGTATAATAAGTTCATTTTACCATCTTCACACATGTAGACCTTCATTACTGACTTATCTCCACCACCATCATAAGAAATAGTTAGAACTTTTCCATCCATTCCACTTGTGAAATATGAACCATAACAATGAGCGTCGTGATGACTTACTCTTTCGTAATTGTTATTTGTTATTTGGTTTGCGAATCTATCAGTCACAGGCTCAACAAATACCCTATGGTCGGAATCTAATATTTTTAAATCACAGTAGCTTTCAACAACTTTTGATGATAGTTCTGCAACCGCATCAAAATTATCTCCTGCTTTAATACGAGTAATTCTTTCTTCTTCAATACAACAAACAATTTCACCATCAATTACAAGTGATGTTGCTGGACTGTGAGACCCACCAAAAAAACCATAAATTGAACTCATGTTGTCTTTGTAATTAAAACATTATTTAAAACTAAGAAATCCAATCCGTTTTCTATAAAACTTTTTATTGCGTCTTTAGGTGTTTCAACCATTGGTTCTCTTGGTCCATTGAAACTTGTATTGAGTAATACTGGTACACCAGTCTTTTCGTGGAATTTTTTAATTAACGAATAAAATCTTGGATTGTTTTTTTCGGTAACTGATTGATGTCTGGCAGAATAATCTATATGAGTTACTGCAGGGATTTTATTTCTCCAATCTTCTTTTACTGTTGTAGTTACTAACATATATGGTGAGTAAACATCAGATTCAAAAACTTCTGATTGATGTTCAAACAAAACAGCTGGAGCAAATGGTCTGTACCACTCTCTTTTCTTAATATCTGAATTAATATGTCCTGTCATCCAAGACTTAATTGGTGATGCAAGTATTGAACGGTTACCTAATGCTCTCGGACCAATTTCAGAACCTCCTTGGAACCAACCAATTACACGGTTTTGAGTTAACCAAAAAGAAACATCTTCAACTAATTTTTCAAAGTCATCATATTTTTCAAAAACTAAATGAGGAAATTCATTTAATGTTGAATTTATTTCCTTGTCAGAATAGGGTTTTCCTATATATGGACTTAAAGGTTCAACAACATCAATGTCAATAAGTTGTTGGTATGCGTACCACGCACATCCTAATGGGATTCCACTATCATCTGCTGGAGGAATGAAAAAACAATCTTCAAATAATCCTGAATTTAATATTTTTTCATTTGAGTTACAGTTCAAGAATGAGCCGCCAGCAACACATATATTTTTAGAGTTAGTCAGTGTTTTTGCTTTCTCTGCAAGCATTAAAGAAACTCTCTCTTGTTCTCTTTGATAAATTCCCGCAACACAAGCTCTTGAGAAAAAATCTGAATTGTAATTAACTCTTGGATAGATTCTTTTGTTAGGGATAAAAATATCACCGTCTTTTTCAACAATAAAATATGGTGCTTCGTTTACAATATCTTGGTCAGCATATGATGCAAGACCCATAAGTTTACCCGCTGGCCACGTGTTATGGTTTGGTTCAAAGATTAATTGTAACGACCCTTCAGAATATACCGTACCAACGGAAACACCGTCTTCAGTTTCCAAAGGAACTGGCCACTTAATCCATTTTTTGTAAACTTCAGTATATTCATTTTTTTTAATGTGATATATTGAAATTCCCTCACTCCAATCTTGACGAGTTTCTATTTTTTCATTATAGACATCTTTATACCAAAGGGGTAGTTTATTAAGATGACTCAAAATACTACCAGACGCATCAGCAACAACAACCGCAGCTTCGTCAAAACCTGAGCTGAAGAAAGATGAATATGCGTGAGCTAAATGGTGAGGTAAAAATTTGGTTTTATTTGTTAAATCAACTTTGAAATGTTTTCTCATTTGTTCGTCTACATCATCAACCATTTCGGTTGTACTGTATACAAACAAATCAATATCTTTATAAGTTATTCCCAAATAATCTAAACAATAATTAATTGAATCATAAGGTATGGTTCCGCCCTGATATGCGCCGTCGTGTTTTATTCTTGAAAGTCTTTCTTGGGTAATCCCCACGGCAACTTTTCCGTCTTCAATTATAACTGCACCCTTATCATGGCCAACAGAAAATCCTAATGTCCTCATTATTTTGATATTTTAAAAAATTATTCTTGTTCTTCCTTTGCTGCGCTTGTATCCATATTAACAGCGTTTCCTTCAGGAATGTCATCATCACATTTGTAGATGTGAACTTGGTTTTCAAATTTGAAAACAATAACTTTTTTGACCTCTTCTCCTAATTTAATGTCTCCAACAACATCAACAACAATTCCTTCGTTTTCTTTAAGGATTAGTCCCAATGCTCTTGCAAATAGTAAAGATGCGTTTATTAAGTCTTGAGGGCCGTCTTGAAACCCTTCTTCGTTTGGTTTTAAATGATTTTCTTGCATTTTATTCAGTTTGTGTGTTTTTTATTTCTTCTATTTCATTAACAGCCTTTGGATTTTTTTCTTTGTAAATTTCCAAAGCCGCTTCATATCTTCCAGCCTCAATGGAATTTTGAAATGATTCATCGTAAAGACTATCAGATAAATTAGTTAAACTATCAATGGTTTTTTGTTGGTTAATAATTTTGTTACCCGAATTACCCCACATTACAGACATCCATATTGTTAATAATGCTGATACGGTCAAACCTGCTTTTAATTTAGTTTCAGTTGTCATGTTTTTTAAATTTAATAAAAAATTTTATGAAAAAAAGGATTTTTGATAATCATTCCAAACCATTTGTAATTTAGGATTTTCCCCAACTAAAGTTGGAACAAAAGGTTTTTGTCTCATTATTAATTTTGCCTCTTCAGGAGTTCTATTTCCCTTCCTTAAATTACATTTAAAACAAGATGTAACAAGATTGGTCCATTCGTTTCCACCACCTCTTGATTTGGGTATAACGTGGTCTAATGTCAAATCTTTATTTGACCCACAATACACACACTGATAATGGTCACGCTTATAGATTCTTGGCCTACTTGCCCTGATTGTCCTTGTTTTGTGTTTGATATAATTTAACAATCTGATGATTAACGGGCGTACGAATGTTTGATAGCCAGTGACAATAGGATTCTCATCTGATTTTATAATCTCAGCTTTACCCTTGTCTACAAGTACAAATCCCCTCCTAATACTCGTAACATTTAGTGGGGTATAATCGTAATTCAAAACCAACACGTTACTCATCATACAAATTTTTATAAAAATAGTTTATTTTTTACTTAAAAACAAAAAAGGGGTCAATTTTACTCGACCCCTTTAGATATACTACAGATTTAGCAATAGTTTATGGTTCGAGACTGTTTAATTCTCATTACATCTACGTTCTCATACGTTGTCGTTGTTCCCAAAAGACACTGTTTATTTCTGTCAATCATAATAATAAATATCAACAAAATTTTTGTAGAATCAAATTAATTATTATATTTGTCATAATAAAATTAAAATTTATGCCAGATTTTACACCAGACGACATTGAAATTCAACCCTACGAATACTTGAATGCATGTGGGCCGAGGGACATTGAAGAACTAATTAAAGAGTTAGTAGATGGGGGGTATCTTCCATCGTCAGTATTAAAATTAAATAAAAAGAATAAGCCTGACAATGGACTCGGAAGACTTCAGTCTGATTTTGCTGAGAAGTTAGAAAAGTTGACTAAGGTTTATTATTCTTTATCAAAAGAAGATGAGCAAATTTTGGAATCACTTATTAAAAAATATATTTAAACAAAAACCATGAAAATCAAACAACTTATCCTTGCGGTGGCGGTAACCGTAACAGTAGCATCTTGTACAAAACAGGACATTTCAACCCCTGAACAAGTTAGTCAGGTTCAAACTAACTCTGTCGCTGCAGTAAGTACAAACACAGTTCTAGAATCTACAAATGTTGCTTACATCTTTATTGAACCGAAAAATAAACAGAATCTTATTGTAAAATATCTTAAAGATTCGGTTTCTCATTCCGTTGGAATTCCTTTCTTAGGTTTTAATATGGGTTACGGTATTTCTGCTACTAACAAAAATGATGTATTGAATTATATTAACTTAAAATATTGGTATAATGGTCAGTTACCTCAAGTAAGAACTGTAAACATTTCCCAAACAAATTTTAAGATGGACTCTATTTCAATTGTAAACTCTTCTATCAATGATAATAGTTCTTGGGTTACAATTTTGATTCCTGTATCTGCCATGAGTAATGATACCTACAGACAATCTCGTGTCACAATTGGTGGTACAGGTCTTAGAACCTCTGATGTCACAATGAATAGTACGATTCATGGATATACCTTTGACTACACAGGTAACTATCTTCCAAAGACAAGATATAGACTTTATACAACTTTTGTAAGTCCTACCGTAAGGTTTGATTTAACAAAATCTGGATTTATTTACCTAAAAGGGTGTAACTAATTGACTTTGGAACATATTTATAATATTATTACACTATGAGACATTTGAATTTAAATACAGGAAACAGACCGACAACACCTAATGGTGATGCGGGCACTCTATGCTTAGATTCAGATACTGATGTTGGATAATTAAAAAATGAAGCCAAATATTAAAACCCTGAATCTTGAAAGTTCGGGGTTTTTTTATTACCTTTGTTTGAGAATTAGGGAAGTAGCGCAGTAGGTAGCGCACTTGGTTTGGGACCAAGGAGTCGCAGGTTCGAGCCCTGTCTTCCCTACATATGAAAAAAGATATACATCCGTTTTGGAGTTTGACAACTCTATTGTTTACTTGTTTGGTGATTTTATTTTCACCATTAATTTCTGGATTGTATCTTTGGATGTATGTTAGAGTCTCCTTAGCTCAGCGATAGAGCGATTCGCTGTTAACGAATAAGTCCCTGGTTTGAATCCAGGAGGGGACGCAAAAGCGGGAGTAGCTCATTCGGTAGAGCGATAGCCTTCCAAGCTATAGGTGGCCAGTTCGAGCCTGGTCTCCCGCTCAAAGTGGATAAAACGTGTAGTAACCACAGGAAAGGTACCTTTCACTACACTCCAGCGGAAGTAGCTCATTCGGTAGAGCACAACCTTGCCAAGGTTGGGGTGGCCAGTTCGAGCCTGGTCTTCCGCTCATCTGGATACTAATGTGTAAGACAGAAGAGTATCATCGGTTGGAAACTTACATTTCACGAACCGAGGTGTGGGGACTGACCCATCAGTTGGAATACCGCAAAGTTCCAATATTTGCCTCCTTAGCTCAGCAGGTAGAGCAACTGATTTGTAATCAGTAGGTCGTTGGTTCGATTCCGACAGGAGGCTCAAAAATTTTTATTTATGAGTATGTTTGCGGCTTATTACGTTATATGCGTAATTTATTGTCTGTATCAATTGTTTAAAAACCTTAATAAAAGGTATAGTGATGACCCAACAGGTGCTTCACCTGAATTGGATACTATTATGGTTGTAATGATGGCTTGGGTTTTAGCACCGATTGATGTGTCTTTAACTTGGATTAGATGGTACAAAGAGGCTGAAATTGCTAGAAGAAGACAAAATAAAGTTTTTTAATGAATTACTCAGATACTCATAAAGTCATTTGGGCAACACCGATTAGGACGGCGACTAGGTCTTGCAGACCAATTCAAGAATTTTTTGGATTTGATGTTGTTGGTAACCATGAATTAGAAATTCCAAAAAATAAAGAAGATTATTTTTTTGTTTTCAATACAAGAAATCCGTATACTAGAATGATTTCAATATATCATCTTTATTGTATACAATTTAAATTAGTTCCAAATAATTTTAAGATATGGATAACAAAAAAGTTGGACGAAGAAGTGAATCTTCCCAACCAAACTTTAAATTATCAAATTTTTTTAAAGAAAAAAATTACTAAGACTCCTAATTTAATAATTAGATTAGAAAATTTGTATTCAGACGTTTTAGAACTACCATTTTTTGATAATAATTCTGACGAACTTTTTGATATATTCAATGATAATATTATTAAAAATGTTTATTCATCGGGATATGACTACAAAGAATATTATAATCAAGATTTAGCTGATTATGTTTATTCTTATTTAGAAGAAGATTTCGTATATTTTAATTACAACAAAGACTCTTGGAAAAATGGCACACCCTAACGTACACGCAAAATCATCCGCCAAAAAATTCGGTGGAAAACCAGAAGACTATATCCATCTACATGAATGGTTAGATGAGACCAAAGGATGGTTTGGAGATTCTTTACACAGAATGTTTAGACATCATAGTGAAGGTATTTTTGAGATGGAAAAACGTTTTGGTCCTGAATTCCTCAATAGTGATGGTAAAATAGTTTACACTAGATATGTTGGAGAACAACATGTTAAGGAAGATTGTAATAACTACATTCCATCCGCAAAAGAATGGGTCAATAATATTACAACAAACCAAAGACCCCAATGGATGACCAGAACACTTAAACTTGAAGACTAATATTTATTGTTATGAAAAGAAAAAAAGTGAATTCATTTAATGTATTAACCCTTGAGGATAAACAATATCTTAGAAGAGTTTGTAGATATCTAGCATCTCTTGGAATGCAAGACGGAAGTATTGAGATGGATATTGACAATGGTGCCGATTTTGATTTTAATGACATAGATTGGGAACATGAGGGTAGTCATTTTTCAAACAATTATAGTGCCGAAGTACCTGATGGTTTAATACCAATATTGAAAAAAATAGGAGATTATATTCAAGAAAATGGTTTATTCCAAGAACCCGATGAAGAAGATTTAAATTACGAAAGAATTGATTTTGATATTGATTGTGAAAAATCAGAAATATCAGTAAACCATTGGTGGACATTTTACCAAAGAGGTGATGGTAATAGTATTGAATGGGATGGTGAAGAAGGAAAAGATATTTTTGAGGAATGGGAAAAAGATGGTGTTTTTGAAGACCTTGAGGTCCCAAATAATGGAATATTAACCATAAGTTACAATGGTTCTGGTGATTCAGGGTATATTGAAAGTAGTTTTAATGAAACTAATGATGGAGTACCTGCTGCGATGGAAGATTGGTGTTATAGTCAACTTGAAAATAACTTCGGTGGGTGGGAAATTAATGAAGGTTCAGATGGAGAATTTATATTTAACTTCCATGAAATGACGATTGAATTAAATCATACCTATAATGTAGAAGAAAATGCTCACGATACTATCTATGAAGAAAGTTTTGCCGAGTAATTTTTTGATTTTCTAACTCAAATCCTTTATCTTTGTTTTATACCTTGGTGGCGAAATCGGTATACGCGCAAGACTTAAAATCTTGTGGACAGAAAATGTCCGTGTGGGTTCAAGTCCCACCCGAGGTACGTTTAATCGGTCCCGTAGTTAAATGGATATAACTACTCACTTCTAATGAGTAATTCGTGGTTCGATTCCACGCGGGACTACATATATCATATCTTCAGGTACCCGTACCGCTAACGTAGGGTTAAATAAGATACAATTTCGTGCTTGCGGGAAGTAGAATGCCTGTCTGATGTGATTAATACCCCGATGGCGTAATGGTAGCCGCGAATGCCTTAGGAGCATTTGTCGTAAGACGTGTCGGTTCGAGTCCGACTTGGGGTACACTTGATACTTTAATTAAAAAGTATATATTTATAATAACATGAACACTACAATGCGTCATATAGTCTTTAGTAAACAACAAGAAATTTGTTGGTATGAGACTATGCCTTGTAGTTCAGACGTGTAAATGATTTGGTAATTCCTGAAGAGAGTTATATATACAGACCCTGAACGACAGAAATGAAGTTCGGGGTTTTTTTATTTGGTTCTTTGAAATATTGGTTGTAAATTTGCTAAATGCTCGGTTCGACTATCGGTTAGGTCATCAGGTTTTCATCCTGAAAAGACGGGTTCGATTCCCGTACCGAGTACAAGATGATGGCATAAGAGAGGACGAATTCCGAAAGGATAAGGTTACTAATCCCTGCCGTAAACGCATTGAGAGAGTCAATGGTGTCATCATTTATAGTCTCTTAGCTCAGTTGGAAGAGTACTTGGCTTACATCCAAGGTGTCGTAGGTTCGATTCCTACAGGGACTACAAAAAATGACAAAGTCGGAAGTAAAACCCGTCCAAAGTCAGAAGTAAAAACAAGACAAAATCGGAAGTTATGAAATATATTTTTAGAGGACATACTGTTTTTGAATATAAAGCAGATGATAAAAGGGATAAAGTAGTTCAAGGTAAAATTCATGATGCAATTCCAGCGTTTGATTTTTGTCATATGATTCCTGAGGACTATAAATTGTTAGGAGAATTTTTCAACACAGTTTATAGACACACTCAGGGAGAAGATGTACCTTTGGAAGATATTGAAGTGTATTAATGGTGACGTAGCTCAGTTGGTAGAGCACTTGCCTGAAGAGCAAGGTGTCGTCAGTTCGATTCTGACCGTTACCACAACAGACCTTGTAGCTCAGTTGGTTAGAGCACTTCACTTTTAATGAAGGAGTCCCGAGTTCGAATCTCGGCGGGGTCACAAAAAATATATATTATGAAAGCAATACTTGAATTTAATTTACCTGACGACCAGCAAGATTTTGATTTGGCAAATAGTGGTCTCAAATTTTGGAGTGTACTATGGGAATTGGACCAGTCTTTAAGGACTAAGACAAAATATGCGTCTGATGATTTACCGAAAGATAAGTATGATGCTTATCAAGAAATAAGGGATGAACTTCGTGAGTTAATGTCAGATAATAATCTTAGTTTTGATATGGTTAAATAAAAAATGGATATTATGGAAAGAACATTTAATAGTGATGATTTGTCTTGGATTGCATTCAGTTTAATAGAATATAGTCGCTCAATGGATTATGAAGGTGATTTAAGTGATTGTGGTAATGAAATTGGGAATATGGTTGGGAGTAAATATAAAAATATGACTGAGGGTGAGATTGAAGATTTTATCACAGGAATAAGACATGGGATTTCATTAACAAATGGAACCCATTAAAATAAGGTCAGTTGGCCGAGTGGCTTAGGCGATAGTCTGCAAAACTATTTACACAGGTTCGAATCCTGTACTGACCTCATGAGAAAAAAACAAATAGACCAAATGGTCAAGGCAATTAAAAAGGTGACGAAGAAAGCCTGTAAGAATAAGAAATCTGCTCGTAAGTTTCTTGTTAAGGCTGGAATTATAAAAAAGTAACGCGTGTGTAGCTCAATTGGTAGAGTACTAGTCTCCAAAACTAGGAGTTTCAGGTTCGAGTCCTGACATGCGTGCAAAGGTTGATTGGGGAATGATACAGGTTAGCCTGTTGGTGGCGCTCAAAAAGCATTGGCCGACTGTATCGGAGTTTAAACCATCATTAGTAATGCCAATCATAAAAGGGGTTGTCCACTGAACCATCTTCTCCTTTCCTGTTTTTGGGAGTGTTGTCAATGCGGTAATTGGCACCTGACTGTAAATCAGGAGTCTTAGACTTCGGCGGTTCGAATCCGTCCACTCTCACAATTTTGGACTTGTAGCTCATTCGGTTAGAGCGGCACACTCATAATGTGAAGGTAATAGGTTCGATTCCTATCTGGTCCACAATTTTATCCTCTGGTGTAACGGTAACACAATTGGTTTTGGTCCAATTATTTAAGGTTCGAATCCTTAGGGGATAACATCGGTTCCATAGTTTAATGGAAAAACATTTCGCTACGGACGAAAAGAGTTGGGGTTCGAATCCCTATGGGACCTCAAAATTGCGGTGTAGTTCAGTGGTAGAACACTTGATTCATATCCAAGTTGTCAGAAGTTCAATTCTTCTCACCGCAACACATGGTGGCTATAGCCTAATGGTAGGGCGGAAGCTTGTGGCGCTTCATGTGAGAGTTCGATTCTCTCTAGTCACACAATGAGGTAGAGAAGGATTCAGTAGAAACTGATGCGGCCGTCGCACAATATCGGGGTTGGAGCACAGGGCTCCTATACGTGATGTAACCCGAGGCTAAACCCCTTTTGGGTGCTTCTACCTTATTTTATTGGAGTATAGCTCAGTTGGTTAGAGCGTCATCCTGATACGGTGAATGTCGGTGGTTCGAGCCCACCTACTCCAACAATGAAAACTAAAATACACGTAAATCAACACCATATAAGGTCAAATAAGACTAAAGGGACTAACTTACCTGTAATTACCATAAAACAGGGGAGAAAGAACACTTATTGTAATGAGGTTGAAATTTTAGGACCAAGTAAAATTACTTATTGTGGTTTTGGCGATGAAAAACCTATTTTGAGTTGTGGCGCAAGGGTTGTTATTGAAACTGAAAGTGAAATAAACATTATAAGTTAGGAGAGTTGGGAGAGCGGTTTAATCCAACAGTTTGCTAAACTGTCGTACTTCTAAAGGGTACCGCTGGTTCAAATCCAGCACTCTCCGCAAAATAAATTGTTATAGAAATTGACTAATTAGATAAGTTTTTATATATTTATAGTCTAATAAGTTATTTAAACATTAACCTAAAAAAAAAAGAACATGAAAAAAATCCTTGCTATCTTGTCAATCGTTGCATTGGCATCTTGCGGAACAGGAACATCAACTGAAGTAAAAACTGATTCAACTGCTGTTGTGGCTGATTCAACTAAAGTAGATTCTACAGTTGTTTCTGTAGATTCAGCAAAAGCTGAAGCTCCTAAGGCAGAAGAAGTTAAATAATATAACTTTCTGTAAAAAAATTAACCCACCAATTGGTGGGTTTTTTTATTTTAATAATTTTTTAATTTTTTCTATATTTTCGTCAACTTTTTTCTTTTTTCTTTCTTCCTCTTCTTTATTTTCTTTTCTAAATAAGTCTCCGATTTTTTTGAATGGTGCAACTATTGCATCTTTAACCCATGGGTCAACTCTTTCACCAGAATATCCAAATCTTTTTTGTTTTAAATTTCCCGAATCATCATACTTGTCTTTGAATATTGTCAGTGGTGCTGTTAGGATTGCCCCCATTAATGGGTCTGAGAATGTGGGTTCTTTTGTTCTTCCTTTATCAATTTTTACATTTTCATTACCTACATAATATTCAATAGTTATTTGATTGATACAAGAGCTATTATATTTGGTACTTACAACTCCTGAAACTGGACTTTTTATTTTTGTATTATAGTCTTTTGGTATTGTTATTGTACCTAAATAATCCTTGGTATTTTTACCTAAATCAATATCCCCTTTTTTTAATTTAATTTTGGATTTGTTGCTGTCAAATTGGTTAACTGTGACATCGGTATCTGTTTTTCCTAAAATAGTTCCTGAACTAACTTGTTGTCCGTTTTTAACCGATAATTGTGAAATGTTACAGAATTGTAAATAAAATTTTTCTTTACCTTTAATTGATTGTTCTTTGATACCAGCGGCTGATTTAATTTGAGATACTAATGGGTTTGCAATATCATTCATAAACGTTGGGTCGTTTGTTTGAAAATCTAAATTTCCTTTTGGTCTAGTTGTACCTGATATTGAACTTGATGTTGAACCTGTAATTGTTCCACCACCACATTTTAAACTACCATCAGTATTTAAAAACTCAGTAATTTTGTGACCACTCTCAACCCCAATATGAACATGGTCATAATTTACGGATTGAGGAGATTTCATCACGTATCCAAGAAATTGTCCACACTGAATATTATCTCCTTGTTTTACACTTACGGTTGTCAAATGAGTATAATATACGTCAGGAAGATTGTTGTCACTATCTACAGTAAATCCGTATCCATATAATCTTTTACCTTCAGTTTCAATAACATCTGTACCATAATCTTTTAAAGTAATTACCTTACCAGAGGCTATTGCGTAAACAGGAGTGTTTGGTGCTGCTGCTATATCCCAAGCGTTCCCACTTTGCCAATCTGATTGACCAGCATGTGCTCCATCTGCAGGAATTGTTACTTTATCACCACCAAATAACGAACTACTTGATGCCGATGCTTCATTAACGAATAGTTTATTTTCATTAAGAATTTTATCAAATGATTGAAGTATTTTTTTAATGTCTGTGTTCATATATCATATAAATATAACAATTTGAAATAAAAAAACCGAGTTAACTCGGTTTATCTATTAGATGAATAATTTAATACTTTTTTTCCTGTAGGTTGAACTAAATTTGTTGGTTCTTCACTTAATGGTTCAGATTGAACTTTTTCTAAGACTTTAGTTTCTACTTCATTTAATTGAACTTTTTTTGGTTTAGGTTTCTTTTCTTCAATTAATCCAAACTTAATCCATTTGTACCATATTCTTTCGTGAATATAATATTGGATTGGTTTGTAGACTAATTCTACGATTCCAAATGCGGCACCAATTTTAATACTTCCTGTTGCCCACCACATAATTGCAAAACCAATTCCTGTACTAACAACTCTATAACTAATTGTTTTAGCTACGTGTCTTTTTGCGGTTACTTTATAATTCATACGATTTAATATCTGGGATTCCACCTATTGGCTCAAATCCACCATCTCTAATAAAGTTTATTCCAACAGCCCTTTCAATCGGATTTTCAGGGTCCATATCGTTTAGAACGACTCTTGTACCTCTTCCACAATCCATAACAATTTGATGATATTTCACACCAAGAGTTTCAAGTTCTTGTTTGGTCATCAATTCATAACTTGAAGGACGTGCTGTAGTTATAATTATCACCGACCCTGAATTGTAATGGTTATTTACATAATCAATTACATCTTGGATGGGTGTTAATACTGCTGTGGCTAATTCATTAAATTTACGATACTTAACAATTGTACCATCTATATCCACAAATAATGTGGGGTTTTTCACTATTTTACTCATAAGATTTTGGGATTACAATCCACCCTATCAGGTAGATTGTTATGATTGGGAATGGGGTAAAAATTAGGCCTGCAAAAATCAATCTAACGATTGTTTCATCAATATTGAAATATTCTCCCAATCCTGAACAAACACCAGCAATAGCTTCGTCGTTACTTCTATATAATTTTTTCATAATTTTAATTTTATAGGTCAGAGGTTGGTGGTGAAATACCTAGGAGCTAGCTTCCGTTCACCACTGCAGATGGCTACACCAACTTGACCCTGTTTTGAAACTTAAGACTTTTTACACTCCTCCATCTCAATTCTGTTTTTTAAATCTAATTCAACAATTTTATTTTTCCACTCTTTCCAAATTTCAAAATCTTGTAAATCTTGAATTGTCTTTTCATGAAGTAGTACAAACCCCTCAGGAGCAACTCCTACATACCTTCCTTCAACTATCTTATTTATATCTATCATCTTTATTCATTTTATCTCCCAACCAAAATGCACCCCCTGCAATTGCTGAAATTATTATTACAATAGAAACAAGTCCTATTATTAAATTAAATACCTGATGTAGTATTGTCATCATTTAATAGTTTTATGATTTTATCTTTTAATCCTGTTTGTTTAATCCCTTCACTACTTTTTGGTGTGAGTACAAAATTGGTCAAACCCCAGTCCATTTCCATTTCACCCCAACTCTCGTGAGTCTGTGGTATTCCCATATTTAAATCATCTACAGCAACCCATTCTGTGACTTCTGGATGGTCTTTAAGGTATTGAAGTATCTCTAAGGACCTTGACTGTTCTAAATTCCACTGACGAGACCATGGGAAGTTTTCAGGTTCTTGAAATTGACCTAATTTTTTGGTAAATCCAATTGGTTTTTTTGAGATTCCTTGGGATAAATAATACTCACCTAATTCTTCTAAAGTCGCATGAAATCTCCAATCAGAAGATACCACAATCTCCGCTCCTGTTTCTTCTATGACTTCATTTAAAATTTTAATAGATTTCTTATCAAAATCATCAAATCTTATATCAACGGGGGCTTCTCTGTGCAAATTACTTGACTCAGGATTTGAGGAGCGATATTTCGCCCATTTTTTTGTACGACCCCCCCAATTATTTGATAAACAGATTACTCCATCATTATCTAAAAATATGACTTTCATAGTCTACAAAGATAAATAAATTATTTTTCATAGCCAAATAAATCAAAATGGTCTGAAGAAAAATTATAAATAATTTCTTTAATATGTGGTGTTAGATACTCATCAGGGTTAAGTTGGTTATAACTTTTGTTTATTTTTTTATCACAAAAGTTTTTTAGAACACCAGAACTGTTTAAATCAGAATCTTTGATGAATGGTATTTTTATTATGTCTTCATATAAATTTTCAGTTCTGATTAAATAATTGGGCATTCTATTTTTAAAAAAAGATGAAAATTTGAATATAGGTAAGTTAGTATTTTTTATAACCCTTTCGTCTATAAATTTTTCAAAATTTTCAACACTTGGGTCCTTTGCATGACTTTGATACATTGATAGTACTCTACGATAAGGATTTCTTATTGCACAAATAAATGACAATTCCTCATGATTTGGTGGAAAAATTGTATTGTGCCCAAAATGAGTTGTTTGATTTGGCATTATTTTATGAATTTGATTAGTTTCTGTTTCCATAGCGACGGACGAAAATTCAAAATAACCTAATACCCATGATATTAAATTAGTCGCACATTTGGGAGGTAACCACACAAATGTTTTGTGTTTTTCTGATATTGTGTAAGTTTCTATTTTCATTTAAATAAGTATTTATGTTAATTAAGATAGGTCAAACGACATAAATTTTAAACGTTAAAATATGGTAGATGGTGACAAACAGAAAAACGTGGAGAAGAACGTTTCAAGACAATCTCTCCCAAATATTTTTAATGCTGGCATTATTTTTCAATCCTTTTGGGTTCGATGCCGTTCAGTATTCCCTAATATTACTGACAGGAAGTTTATGGAAAGCGAACTTCGTTTTGTATTGTATTGCGGGACTTTTCTTTGGATTATATATCTACTTTCGCAAGTTATCTAAAGAGCTTTAAGCTCACCTGATTTGAATGCGTCAAAATTAGGACCTTTAACTAATAAGAAATCCTTACCTACTTTTCTATAACCTAAAATTCCTGCATTTTTAGCCGCAGCAAAAAAGGATGCAAATTGACCTCTCAAATCCCTTGGGTTATACAAATAATTCCCTTTTGTTTTTTTATATTTTGTTTTCCCGTCTTGTGTGACTTTTTCCAAATATCCAACGTCAACTAAAAAATCCAATTTTGTTCCTATTTTACCAGAGTCTAAATAATTTGTAAGTTTTTTAACCCATCCTTTATTCTGACGGAAAGTGTATCCATAAGTTGGTGTAAATACTTTTGATGTTCCAGCGACAATTTGTGTAAGTTTTTGATTGTTTACAATACGGTCTAAAACTCTATGTGCAATGTGTTTTCTAACGCCTTCAGCGGTTTCTGCGGGGGTTTTACCAAGATAGTATGTTACATCAATTCCCCACCCTTCAAGGCCAAGGTCTTCAAAATCATCACCAGCAACTTCGTCAGTACCCATAAAACCTATACTAGCGGTAAAGTTTTTTTCATCTTTAGATTTGTATGTAATAAAAACTTGATATTCGTCAATTAATTTATTTTCTTTATCTGAATCTAATGATATTGATAAACGAGCTTCCGAATGACCAAACCCTAAATCAGGAATATTTTGAAACCCTCTGACAAGTATTGATAAATCATAACTTGACTTTAAATAATTTTTATTATCTGCGGAAGTTTCACCCATCATATTAAAAGATTCAGTTAAAAACTTATCGGTCATTGACCCTGCATATTTTTTATAATCATCTTTAATTGATTCAATCATTTCAGGAAATGCATATTCAAATACATCAATTTCCCTTTGGCTCATTGGTGAATCTTGGGAGTCCCAATATCTCATAAATCCTTCATCATCAAAATGAATTGCAACTTTTGAGTAATTTTTGTTTGTGGACTTGGCTTTGTTGATTATAAAATATAATCCTTGACGACCTGCGGTGTATCTACTAAAATGTCCTGAGTTTTTTGATGTTACACACCATTTTGTATTTGAACCGTATTTACAAGATGATTGTTCAGTTTTTGGTTGAATAACCACAAAGTCACCTTTTTCGTAAATCTTTTTTGCTTGTCCTTCTAATTCTTTATCCTTGTTTTTAGTTCGTACAAAATTAATTACACTTTCAAGTTCATTTAAGGACACGTATTGATTGATATCTTTTTTAGGGAATTGACTTTGATATTTATCAAAATCTTTTATAAGTTCTATGAAATACTCTAATTCATCAGTATCCAATTCTCCATCACCATCTGTATGTTTTAATACAAAATCAGTGTACTTGTGATTGAAATCTTTTAAATCAGAAATATTCAAAATAAATTCTAAATCTTCTTCATTGAATTTTGTGGAATATTTTTTCTTTAAATCTTCTTTCCTGCCTTCCTTTAATAAGATACCCATGAATTTCATATTCATAAATACCTTTTATTTCCAAAACAATTGAATTCCAAGAATAATGAAACTTAATAAAAGACAAACCGATGTTTTAAGGGTAACAGGTTCTTTTAACATAAACCAAGACATTACGCTAAAAACAATAACTCCAAGACAAAATCCAATTATTCTATTTGGCCAAGTTTGACCATCCCATAAATTAACCATTTGTCTGCTGGCTAAAATAACGTAATAGCTAATTGGAATACCAATCAGTGTCATCATAAACGGATTTTCTTTAATCCATTTATTCCACAAGTGTCCTTGTAATTGATAAAAAGTGAAAATTTGGGATATTGTATATATAAAAAAAATAAATAACCCGATAAATAATTTGTTCATTGTAACAAATATAGTAAAATTTTGTTACAAAAAAACCCCCATCCGAAGATGAGGGTTTAATATTATTCTTGATTAGATTATCTACCGAAGATATATCTGATACCGAATTGAGCTGTCCACACATCAAATACTGATGAGTTTCTGCTGTAAGTATCTTTTAACAAAACTGTAGAACCATCAGCTAATTTTTGAGTAGCTAATTTGTAAACAGGTTCGTTGTTAACTACTGATGAATAAGTTAAAATAGTTGGGTTTGTTGCTCTTTGAGAAACACCCCACTTATCGTTAACCATATTACCAAAGTTAAGAATATCAAATCTTAATTGAATTGTATTTCTTTGACCTTTAACGTTAACAAAGAAATCTTGTACAACTGATAAATCAAATCTGTGTAACCAAGGTAAGAACATAGCGTTTCTTTCAGCATATTGACCTTTACGAGATGAAAGATATTCATCTTGATTGATATAAGCTTCAAATGCCGCTTGTTGTTCTGCCTCTGTATATGTTCTTGTACCAACTACTAATGGTGCGAATTTGATATCAGAACCTTTGTTAGGAACGAAGATTAATTCGTTGTTGTTTACTCTATCACCGTTTAAGTCACCCGCTACGATATAAGAGAAACCACCATTTCTTTGACCTACGTAACCTAAAGTTACTGAAGTTGCTGCACCATATCCTTTTTTACCGTATTCAATTCTATATCCTAATAAACCAACTGCTCTATCAGGAACTACGAAATCTGAATTTGATAATAATGGGTTATTGTTACCGTTAACACTTCTGATAGACTGCCATGAACCTGATGCAATTGAACCACCACTCATGTAATCTTTAGCGTTAGACTTAGTGTAAGCAATACTACCAAAGAAACCTTTAGAATATGGTTTCTCTAATTTAACACTTAAAGCGTTGTAGTATGTGTCATCATTGTCAGTTAAAACAGCACCCATAGATACGTTGTTATTAACTCTAACACCAGCATCAGTTCTTGCATAAAGTGCTCTTGTATCAACTCCGCTGAAATTACCAACTGGAGCTTTTAAGTTTGCGTTGTAGTAATGAACTGCGTTAATGTTTTTGTTATAAAGGTATTCTACTGAACCAATTAATCCTAAAGGTAATTTTTGGTCAACTGCGATATTAGTTTTCCAAACCTGAGGGAATTTGTAATTAGGGTCAGTGAATGCTAAATCAAATGTAGATGGTAAAGTTGGAGTTGAAGGAATAAAGTATTTCTCAGGGTTAGCTGTGAAACCGTATCCTGCAGCTGCAGCACCACTTACATCAATAAATCCTGTTAACACACCGTTGTTACCAACTTGGTTAGAAACAAACACGTATGGAGGACGACCTGTGAATACACCTGTACCACCTCTAACTTGTGTTTTGTTCTCACCTTTAACATTGTAGTTAAAACCTAATCTTGGTTCTAATAACTTTTGTGTTTTAGGTAATACACCTGTGTTGAATTTTTCACCGTTAGCAAAAGTCATTGCAGTTACTGCAGGGTTTTCTAAAGCGGTATTTTGAAAATCAATAATCGCGATTCTTAAACCACCAGTAACTTTCAATTTGTCATTTACTTGGTATTCGTCTTGACCATAAATGTCTAAACGAGTTGATTTTAAAGTTTGCATTGGGTCAACAGCTCCAGGTAATGCAGAATATCTGTATTGGAATCTGTATGGTGCCAATGTTGATGGTTTTCCACCGTTAGCTAAAGATTGATTAGCTGCAGTGTAGAAATCAGTCAAACTGTTAAAAATGTAGACACCGTTAGATGCAGGATAGAATAAGTTATTAGATTGATATTTTTCAAAATTTACACCACCTGTTAAAGTGTGCTTGTTAGCATACTTTGTTAAATTGTTTGTAATGTGGAAAGTATTGTAATCTAATTTATTTCCTGGAGTGAACGGGTCAAATCCTGTTGAAATATAGTTAATTCTTGCAGATGTTCCATCAGCGATATCTATCGTTGGGAATACACCTGACATATAAGCTCTATCCTCAATTTGTTTGTCATAACCAACAATTAAGTTGTTATGTAATGTGTTTGATAATTTACTGTTCAATTCTAAAACTGCTGAACGTGTATTATCCATAATAATATAACCACTGTTTTTAAAACTCATAGAGTTAAATTGAGTAGTTCTATTACCAGCACCTGCTGATGATGAGTTAGAAATATTAATTTCAGCTTCAGAGTCGTGGTGAATATAACGAGCGGTTAATTTATGTTTGTCGTTAATATTCCAATCCATACGAACTAAGAATTTTTTAGATGCATTTGTGTTAGAATAACCTTCCCAAGGACCTGTAACATATCCAAACTTATCTTTCATAAAGTCAGATAGTGTTTTCATGTCATTGTATTGAACTCTTGTAGGTTGAGCCCCACCTAATGGAGAACCTGCAGATGTCCAAGTTGTACCTGGTTCAGTTTTTTCTAAAAACTCATAGTTTCCAAAGATGAATAATTTGTCCTTGATAATTGGTGCACCTAAACGAAAACCTCTTACAACTTCATCAAATTTTGATGCTGTCACAGGAACTCCGTAAGCAGAATTACCAACATAACGAGAACTATTATCTCTTTGTGTTTGATAGTATGAACCTTCAATTTTGTTTGTACCTGAACGTGTTACGGCATTAATTCCTGCCCCAACAAATCCACTTTGACGAATGTCAAAAGGTGCTATGTTTACTTGAAGTTGGTCAATTGCATCTAAAGAAATTGCAGTTGAGCCTGTTCTACCACCAGCTTGAGCTGAAGAACCCAATCCAAAACCATTATTGAATTGAGAACCATCAATTGTGAAGTTGTTTAAACGAGAGTCTTGAGCTCCAAATGAACTACCATCACCCAATGGGTTGTACTTAGTAATTGCATTAATAGTTCTAGCCCCTGTAATTGGAATAGTTTGTAATTCTCTTCTTCCGAATTGTTGACTAGCCCCTGTTTTGTCTTTTGAAAACACATTATTTTTTGTTCCAACGACAACAACTTCTTTTAATGATTTTGAATCTTCCACCAAAACAACATCAATATTAGTTGTTAAACCTAATGATGTGTTGATATCAGAAACTTCTTTAGTTTTGTAACCTACGTAAGTTACTTTAATCACGTAAGGCCCACCAACTCTTGCCGCAGGGATTACATATCCACCTTGAGAGTTTGTTGAAGAACCGTACTTTGTACCTGTTGGTTGGTGAACAGCGTTAACTGTTGCTCCGACCAATTTTTCACCTTTTTCATTCTTTACAACACCTGACAGGGTAGAAGTTGTAATCTGCCCGAAAGATGCGATTGTCACGAATAAGGATAAAAGTGACATCATGATTGTTTTTTTCATGTTTGTTTGTTTTTTGGTTTATAAATAAAAAATCCCGAAGACAAGAGTCTACGGGACTAGATTATTAAAATTTTGATATATTATTTTCGTCTGGTAATAGTTCATAAAAGATTTTTTCACCTGTATATAAGTAGTCTTGTTTTGTTACAAATATATTAATAAATCTTTAACAAATCAAATATTTTCCTTCAAGTAGTCACACATGTAGTCTTGACAAGTTTTTGGTCTAATATCGTAAATAGAACACGCTTTGATTTGTGTGTTATAAAAAATACACGGTTTTTTCATACTTGAAAAATTAATTTTTAATGCGGGATATGAGTTAGGATTTTGCCAAGTTGATTTATTTGGGAAAATAGTTTTCCCTTTTTCGTAACTATAAAAAATTTCATCAAATTCAAATTCACGACCAAATTTTTCATTTAATTTAGTTAAGAATTCTTCTGAATCAGGATGTGGACCAATAATGAAATCACGGTCCTCAATTGAGCAACAACTACCGTGATAGCCTGGACTACCCCAACATTTGTTACTACATATATCGCATATTTTACTCATAATTAAAAAAAAATGGTAATCTTTTCAGATTACCAAGTGGTGGAGATGACGGGAGTCGAACCCGTGTCTTACAAAATTAACATAAACAGACTACACGTTTAGTACAACATCGTTTCTCAATGTTCCGAAATATTAGATTTGATATATGTGGGAAACCAATCTACAAACAACCTGGTCTCAGAGTTATTTTAAAGGAGCTCTGACCTGTGACCCCTATAGCGGACTTCTGTTCCTAGGTTATATGTCCTAACCGACCCGAGTAGTTGTTGCTTATATTAAGCTACAACTGGAGCTTCTTCAGCGATTAAGCCTAAAGTAGCCATTTTAGCAAAAGTATTGCCGTTTGAATTTTTTCACCGTGGATTTAAGTCATAGATGAATTCTGACTACGTGCCTGCGTACCCTAACTATTGCAATCAATACCAAGCATCCCCAATATTTTAAAGAACTTGAACAAAGATAAGTATAAATATGTTATTTACCAAACAAATGTGGGTAGTATTCCTCATAAAAAGGGAATATATCATCATCTTTTGTAACTTCTACAATACCAATACCTAAATAAGTTCCTTTAACAGAATCATATTGGTCTGTAAATTCATATGTTTTTCTATGTTTCTTTTTAATATCATTCCAAGCGAGCTTTGATGGTACTGAAGATTGACTTATTATGTCGTGGAATATTATATATTTTGCACCCAAATTTAATGCTCGTTGATAATCTTCTTTGATACACCAATATAGGTGACAACCATCAATAAAAACACAATCAATTTGAGGTTGTGGTTTGTGTATTTTTGGCCCTAAATTATAAAACAAAAAAACATCGCTTGAATCATGTTGTAGATATGCAAATCTATTTCCCGTAAATTTGTTTTGATAAATGTCCAGTATTTCTGAGGGATTAATAAAATCATTGGCGTAAGATTCAATATGTGGATTAGATGCTCTCAACACCTCATTTATTATAATGAAAGTTCCTCCCCACCTTACACCGATTTCAAAATAAGAGTTAATTTCTTTATCTCTTAGATAGGCAATTAGTTTACTTAATTGGTTTGGGTATTGCCAAAACTTAATTCCCCAACCCATGTTAGGTTCAAATTCTTTTGGCATTTCAAACAATTGTTCGTTGTTCATACCGAAGGAAGGTAAGATATTTTCAATCTCTTCTTGAGTTGAATTTTTCCAATCAAAATCTTTAACTAACTGTATTGATTCTTCAATTGTTTTCATTTGTGAAATATAAATAATTTTTAGTATTTATAAACAATATGGCGTCGTTTGATACATTTATGGCTTTGAGAGATTATACTAAAGGTAAAATCTCAAAAAGGGAGTTAGAGGGTTCTGACCCAGACATTTATTATGTTAGAGAGCAAAATTCTAACCCTGGACAAAGTGTTCTTAAATTAGGATTTAATGATGATAAATTTTGGAAAAATGTAGGTTTAAACGAAGATGATATATGGTTTATGAGGGCTATTAATTCACCTTATTCAGACTATGATTTCATGGACAGATATAGTATTAAGGACGATTTTGAAAATGGGTATATTATTTTTGACGAATTGGATGAGGATAATATTGAAAAACTAAAATTAATATCAAGATATATTTTTCCTAAAAAATTTGATTTAGGAGATGACGGATTTAGGTCAGCTTTTGCGGAGAAATTATTAAGTTCATTTAAAAAGCAGACCGAGGATATTCTTGACGACTATCACTCCGAAAAAAATTCTGAAATGTTACAAAGTGCTCAAGAAGGTGTCAATAAAGAATTGACTAACTATTTGAATGACTTTGGATTTACCTATATATCTGATGACGAATTCTCAACAACGGTAGCAAATCTTATGATGTGGTATATCAGGTTGAATGCTTTACAACTTCCGATTAAAAAATTATTACCTGAAATTTTTAAAGCAGACAATATTTCTGTAGGTGGGTGGGCTGAAAATTCTTATGAATATCAAAACAAGGATTATTTTGACAGTAGTTCATTTAACAATTACGTTGGTCGTAAATTAGATGAAATAATTGAAAAGATTGAAGATGGTGCGGAGGAGAATTTTAATATAAAAGACTACATTGATATGGTAGATAGAGTTAGTAAAAAGTTTGAGGTCGGCAGATGGCATAATTTACCAAAAAAGAAAGACGTTAGATTTTATATTGAAAATTTTGAAATGAATCCAAATAAGGTTATCGTTAAACTTTCTAAAGCGCTTCAACAAAGAACATTAAAATTGTCGGAAGAAAATTTTTACCATCTACTTTATCAACCTACATTATTTAATTTGGAAGAAATCTAATTTTTTCCTATCTTTGTGTTTATGACACAAAATCTACAATTACTTAAAGACGTTCTAAGTGTTCCAACTAAAACGTATCAGGAAGACCTTATGGTTGAATTCCTAAAAAATTGGTTGACTGAGAACAATATTGAATTCTTTGTTGACGAGTTCAAAAATGTCTATGCGACAAAACAAGAATCAGTATTAATCGCCCCTGACTTTTATTTTCCGTGTGTTATTTCACACACAGACACGGTTCACAATATTGACACAATCAATATTGCTGAAGAATATCTTCCAAACGCTCAAGGTGAAACCAAACTGGCTTACAAGGCTTATAATGACCTTGGAAGGTCTACGGGTATTGGTGGGGATGATAAATGTGGTGTCTTTGGATGTTTAACATTATTAAAAGAATTACCATATTTGAAGGCAGCATTTTTCGTATCAGAAGAAACTGGTTGTCACGGGTCCAAAAAAGCAAAAGAGGAGTTTTTTCAAAACGTTGGGTATGCAATTCAGTTTGACGCACCTGAAAACTGGATGATTACAGAAAAGTGTTTTGGTCAAGTTTTATTTGATAGAGATTCTGAATTCTTTAATACCGTTGATAAAGTTCTAACTGAAGGTATGGATAATGAACGTATG
>Ga0214923_10000449_pt1 | contig 62434 bp, 67 predicted proteins | sample LL1510_MetaG_FD_177993 | JGI IMG/M metagenome (GOLD analysis project Ga0214923, IMG submission 177993) | Freshwater microbial communities from Lake Lanier, Atlanta, Georgia, United States - LL-1510 | ecosystem: Environmental > Aquatic > Freshwater > Lake | place: USA: Georgia | collected...
CGTTGGGTTTCATCTATTTCATCGATATTGATATTTTTACCCATTAATATTTTATCTCCTTCACGAATCCATTTATCCAATACTTCGCGAGCCATTTTCTTGACAGGTGGTTCTGTATCATCATACCCAAACTCTTCATTCTCATCTTCAACTACAGCCTCCCCAACTCCCTCATCCATATTATCATTTTCATCTTTTATAATCCCTTCTTCATCTTCATTGACTTCATTACCGATTTCATCTCTATCTGTATCATTATCTTGTTCATTGTTCACCAAAGGAGTGATATTTTCACCTTTTTCAATAAGTTTTGTATTCAATTCTATTTTTGTAATCGGAATATCCAAGGGTATACCTTTATAATCGAAGTTTATATACAGAATACTTTTATCTATATTTACGATTTCCATCATATCTTCTTCAATATTGGATATTTGACCTACTATTATAATAGGTACATCCCCGTCAATATATATATTTACCCAATCGTATATTTTATAGTTGTTTTGTACAATCCAACTTGGACTTTCTGCACGAGAAAGAATATGTATTTCACTAATACTGGTATTAATTATATATCCATCATCCAATTCATATACAACAACATTACCCCCTTCGTTTCTTAGTTTCAAAAAAGAATCGTCTATATATTCTATCAAAAATGTACCATTATTAGATTTTTCGAATTCATCTACCAATTGTATAATATCACCTAATTGTAAACGTATATTTGAATTTTCGGTTGTTTCGTCTTCCAACATTTGTAATTCATTTTCCATTTCAATTATAATATTACGATATAAATATTTCACATTCCCGCCTTCGATTAATTATAAGAGTTATTTGCAGATTTTCATTCTGCTACTATTTAATAAGTTTCCGTCTCATACTACCTCTTCACCAATTTGAGCGCTTACTGTGAGTTTGTTTAATATTTATTACCCGATATTCTATTTCTACATTATTTAATAATTCAATAATCATATGAGGTGGAAATATAACAACATCAAAATTTGTAATATGTCTTGATGTTGTTAAAATTATTCATCTGTATTTTCTTAGATTTTATTGTATTTCTTATGAATTTCTTACGATTCCTTTCCAGGATATAATGTTCCAAAAATATAATCTACATAATATTCACTATAATTATATTCTGGATATTTATGATGTAATAAATGATGATTACCTATTAACCAACAACATCTATGGTCGTGTCTCATAGAACCGCGTATAGTTACAATAAGTATCGACACGATTAAAGATTGAATGTCGGTGTAAAATATACAGGGGAATAAAAGGCCTAGTGGTTGAATTATATTTTCTATAATGTGTCCATCTGATGCATTATACCATTTTAATTGTTCGTATGAAACTGCGTGGTGTATAGAATGTATATCCTTTATACTTGAATGGCGAATTTTGTGTAACATTATATGCGATATATAGAACCATAAATCATAGCTTACAATATGGAATATTAGAGACAAAATAAACATAAAAGAATATCGAACAATAACATTATATCATTTTACAAAGATGAATTTTATTATTAATCTTGAACAATATATTGATTCAGAATATCTTAAAAAAACATTCTATCAAGATAGAAAAAAATGTAAATCAGATGAACTTGAATATGAGTATTCGATTAGTCGATACGATAAGTCATTGGTTGATATGAAAGATTATACCAATGTTAAAACACTAGGTCATATTAGAAGTGTCGTATCAACAAATGATGGTAAAGTTGTATGTTATTCTCCACCCAAATCAATACAATGGGATGATTTTATGATAGATGTGGAAAATAATAAATTTACACCTATTATTGAAGAATATGTTGAGGGTACAATGATAAATATGTTTTGGGATACAATTACAAGTAGTTGGGAATATTCCACAAAAAATACAATTGGGTGTAAAAATCATTTCAAATATATAGATTTTGATATTAACAATCAACGTACCAAACAATTTATAACTATGTTTAATGAAGCGTATTATTATAACTTTTTACATCATATTTGTTTTGACAAATCATTATGTTATAGTTTTGTCTTACAACATCCGGATAATCGTATAGTTGGAAATGTAAAAGAGCCAAGATTGTATCTCATTGCATCCTACAAAATAGTTGATAATCAGGTATTTTATATGGATATGGATGATATTCGACAACAGGTAAATGAGTTGATTCAAGTGAAAAATCTTACACGAGTATTGAGTTTTCCATTGAAATATGATTTTACGACAATTGAAGATATAAAAGAAGCGTATGAAAATAATCCTGATTATAATATTATGGGTGTTGTTTTTAAAAATCCACATACAGGTGAATACACAAAAATCCGTAATAATACTTATTTGCAAATAAAAGAGTTATGTGGTAATCATACCAGTCTATTGTATAGATATATTACACTATCGAAATCTAATCAAATGGGTGTATATTTAACATATTATCCTGAACATACAAATCAATTTAATGTATATTATTATTTACTATCCAATTTCTATTATACACTAGATTCTTATTTTTATCGTATTTATATTACAGGTGCTGGTCGTATAAATTCATACTTTGTTAAAAGTAAACCCCATCACGTAAATATGGTATACCATCTGAAAAAATTGAATGATAATTATTTACGTGATCGTAATGTAAATATTGCAAATTATATAAATGAAATGGATGTTGGAAATTTATATTACGCATTGAAACAGTTTTCCCATTTCAATAACGACGTCGCGTAACATTTTTTCTTTTATTTTTTTTACTTTTATTGCTACTTTTATTCTTAGATGAATCGACCCTACCCTTTAATTTACTGAGTGATTTCAACTTGTTTAATATTTCATCCTTTTCATCTGGATGATTTTTATACTCTTTATACAATGAATGAAAAACCTTTTTGGATACTCTATTTCTCTTTGGAACAAAAAGGTTGTATTTATTCCATAGTATTTCCTCTGATAATGTTGACATTTTAACTTGATAATATAATATATCACGATATATTATATTATGTTTAATGGTATTTTAACTCGTTATAAAAATATTTTTGGAGAACCTGGTAAAGGTGTACATTCGTACAGAGTATTTAATTTGGCCATTGTTGATGTTATATCAACATTTCTTTTGTCATTGTTTATTTGGTCGTTTTTTAAAAATAGAACATTAAATTATTACATATACATAACTATAATCTGTTTTTTACTCGGTATTTTTTTACACCATTTGTTTGGAGTAAAAACAACTATTGATAAAGTAATCTTTGGTGAACATTAAATAATATGACTTGGTATTCCTATTTCTTTACAGAATTCGGTATAACTTTTCATTCCCATTGAGGAATTACACGATTGACATAAAGGTATTAAATTATCCAAAACAAGTAACCCACCACATTTTTCACTAACAATATGTCCACAATGAAACGAAAAAGTGGATATTTGTGACATTTTACAACAAGGACATTGTGCAATACCATTTTGTTCTCCAAAATATTTATCCCATAATTTTCTCTTCAAAACGAGAGGTATACTTTTCTTTTTATAATTGGATTTATTACCTTTCATTTGATTACGCTCTATATGTCGCTGTATATGTTGTATATTTTGTATGGGTTGTTGTATGGGCGTGGTTGTGGGTGTGGTGATAGTATTTTTTGTAGTTATAGATGGAGTAATTATCGGATTTTTTTTCTCAGGATCTTCACAAAAGATATAATTACTAAATGGATTATTTTGTATAATTGGTTTACTTTCTACAATCGAAGATTCTACCATATCTAAAAGAATATCTACTGTAGGTGGTAATTTACTTATAGAATCTGTAGATTTTGTTAATTCGATAATATAAATTCGAATAAGTATATCATTTATCTCATTTATACTAAAATAATTGTTATGTATTATTTGTTTTTCATTGAAATAAATATTCATTTCTTGAATGAAATCAATGAATAACGATTTATTGTTACGAAGAATACCTAGAATGTTGTTTAATGTATATTTATTCACCTCTTCTTTCTTAGAAGAAATTGAATAAATATAAAAAATAAATCCATCCACATTATGTACAGTTTTTTTATACTTTGTACTTGAATATTTACTAAAAGGAATAATAATATGTGATTTCTCATACACTAATTTATCGTATTGATTATGTTCAAATAAACCATATTTATGTAATGTTAAAAGTTTGTCAAAAGATGACATTAATGTAAAAACATTACATAATATCTTTATTGTTATATTATATTTGGCGTTTGTAATTACAGATACATAAATAAGGTTTATCTACCTGTCCAAATTTTTATTATTGGTAAATGACTATAATTATCAATTTCATTAAAAGTTATTCCCCAAATACAATATTTATGTATATCCCCCAATAATGACACATTATTATCCATATTTTGAAATATTTGTAATAAACAAGCAATAACTCTTTCAAAATTACAACGACTATTTCTATTTAATACGTGTTCTAGTAATTTACTAATATCATATTTGTTATTTACAAAGACTAAATAATCGTGTTTTATAATACACATTCCCCCAAAACACCCTTTCCATAAATGTTTATTATTGTAAAATGATAATAATACAGGGTCGTTAAATACATTTATCATATTTACCTCTTTTTCATATTCATCGAAATAATGCTCAAAATCCCATAAGAATTTATAATTTTCAACGTTGAAATCTATATGTTTATTTATAAACACCGAATCGTGAATTATTACTGCAATATCAAAAAGTTTATTGTGTAGATAATAATAATAAGGTAATAATTCACCTCTCCCTGGATACTCACTTTGTATAACAGTAGTTTTGTAAAATTCTTCATCAGTTACAAAATCATAATTACTATTGTCATCTATAATAAGAATGTTATTTTCCGGATAATATTGTCTAATCGATTTAACACAATAAATCCAATATTGATTTGTTAATTCATTATTTACGTGTCTAGTTATAATAAATCCTATTTCGGTCATATTATATTATACTATTTACACACTTTTAATTGATGTTATTTATAATAAGATTAATATAATTTACCGGTTAATATATCAATAAACTTATTATATGCCAATAATGTATGTTATTTAATAATAGTTTGAAAATTATCCAAATCATAAAGGAATATTATGATGGTGAAACTCGTGAATCTTATTCAACCTGTCCACCCAAATTAACAAAAAAAATGTTATTAGATGAGTTATGTATAATCGATTCATACAGAAAATCTGATGTATATTCACTCCAACAATTATGGAATATGTATTGTTATATGAACAATAATACAAATAGTTTTGGGTTGAAATATTCTCAAAACTATGACTCTGAACGTAACTCAATAAAAACTTCAAATAAAAAGTCAGTGACTACACGAAGTTCTAGTCGAAATAAAAAATATAATATTGTTGTTACTCCCAAACGAAAATCAACAAATAAAAATAAATTCATCGATACATCTCATTTTTATACTCATAAAAAGGGTAATACTGTAAGAAGGTCGGTATATATTGGTGGTAATCAATTATCCAAAACCATTGAAGTTGTCGAAGGAATGAATAATGGTACTATAGTACCAAGTTGGCATCGGGGATGGACAACTTTAATTAAATTAAAAGATGTTGCAGGAACAACGTTATTTTTGAATGGTACGGGTATACCTAAAGATGATGAGGATGAATGCAGAAGTACACTTCTTTTTTATAAATATATAAAGGGTATTAATCGGATTATATCGTTAAATGGGTGTAATTTACAATGGATACGTGATGATGGGTTACAAGTAAGGGAACCCAAAGGTTGTGGTAATAAAGAAATAGAAATATGGGAGTCAATCTGTAGAGAATATAATACATCGGTTGATAAAAAGGGTAGAATGTCATCAACTCACCACCCTTGTGATTATAATGAGTATCACTGGATAGATATGGATGGAGGATATTTTGATGTATATGGTGCATTATCAAGAATGGAAGTATCCCATTCTCAACAACATACATTAATACATTGTCTTGGGGGGTTGGGAAGAACCGGTACAGCACTATTATTATTTATTTGTAAATATTATTATAAAGATGAAAGTAATAAATTGTTATTTAATGAACATTTTGGTATGAATGAATCCGATTCTCTTGAAGAAAGAAAAAGGAGAAGTTATGAAATTATGAATCATTTAGAAAATGAAATATTTTCCAAACATATAACTTTTGACGGTAATGTACCCGATAAGTTTATAGAAAACTCCAATATCTCTTTGGTATTATCAGATGCTGTACGTACAAAAATTAAAAAGGATATTCTTGTTTCAATGACTGTCGATAAAATGAAGGATGAAATATTTACTTATTTTTATAAAAGATTTAGTCGAGGTGGTCAAATAAGTATGACTTGTATCAATACATTTATAACTAGAATAAATAATATTATTTATTTTACTGCAAAAATAAATAACATCGAAGGAAATATTACACTTTATAATTTGTATGGTAGTAACAACCAGAGTATCCCGAGTTTAAATAAAGGTGATTCATTAAGAATGAAAAGTATGGTTTTTATATATCCTAAAACAACAACTGTACAAGAAATAGAATTAATGATGATGAATAATACAGAATCAACCAGTCAAGGATTTATATTATCAAGATTGCCATATTTTTCATATATTTCAGATGCATTTGTTCACCCGTCTAATGATTATTTATCCACCGTCATAGAAGAACCTGAAAATGAAGAAGAAATTCCCGTTCATAGAGTTAGTAGGTCAAAAAGATTGAAATCGATAAAAAAAGTATCTGATTGTACAATATCATAATTGAATAGGGTTTTATTTTATTTTAATTATTCAATATTTATAAAATTTCTCTAATGCAACATCCCAATCCTCTCTTGGTCTCACTTCAAATAATGGATCATCTGGTATAATTGAATTTCGTATTTTTTGAAAGACATCAATTAACATTATAATTGATGTTTTACACTGTTCCTTTATAATTTCGTGTCCAACGCTTTCTTTGTATGATACGCGAATAATACTATATGAATCATCTGGATGCATTTTTTTGTATCCACAATAATTCATTACATCCGGATAATATGTAATATATAAAACATACTGAAGCATTGAACCGATTGTATAATCGTCATTAAATAAAATAATATCATAACTATTTTCAGTTATATTGGGTGACATTTTTATTTCTAATTTATCTGAATCAATTGAATAAATCAATAAATACAATCTTTCGATTATTATTTCGCAAGCTTTTATCACAATAAATTCATTATCAAAAACGCCTATACTTTCTATTATAAAGTCGAATGAATTGGGTAGAAATATTCTTTTTCTTTCCAAAAGCATCCAATTTTTACTCTCTCTTTCAACCTCTTCTGGATTTAATGTTGCAGCCCATTCACTTTGTTTTTCTTGTAATTTCAATTCTGCTGCTTCTTCATCTACACTATTTCCATAGGAACACGTCTGTACAATAGTAAACGATCCATCCTCTTTTGCACTCCCATATCCAAATTCACAACTCATTTGTATGGACTCACCTGGAATATCATCTGTAATTTTGGGTCTAAGTTTCACATATAATATATAAAATTCTGTATCTTTGTTGTATGGTATAAATGGTGGGAATATAAGTTTTACTTCTTGTTGGGATATATATTTGTTCTCACTTTTATTGAAAATTTTAAAATGTTCCGTGGTTACATTCATCATAACATCACTTGTATTTGTTTCATCCAATTCAAGTAAATAATTATCAAGTATTTTTCTCGTTTTTAATAAATTATCTACATATCCAATATTGAGTGAATAAAAATCTGCCATTGTACTTGACATAAAATTTACTGGAATACACGATAGACGTTGTTTTAGAATTTCATTATGAAATCTTGTTGTGTTTTTTACAAACGTTGCTTTATTTTCTGCGAATGGTGTAGTTCTAAATACTACAGTCGGTATATCTGAAATTATTGTTCTTCGTAATGCATTTGCTATTGTATGATTTACTCCCGACAATCGAAATTTCATTGTCGAACTAGACAATTGTTTATTACTTATTACTGGTTCCATTGTGCAATTATATATTATGATATAATTAATTATATCATTAGTTCATTTTTATTATTTATCTTTTATTATTTATCTAATAAATATTGAATAAACTATGAAGAGTTATTGATATTATTTTATTTTTCTCAAGGGGTTTTGAAAACTGCAAAAAACGTGAAAAAGAATCAATTGAATATATTTTACTTTTTTCTTAGATGGAATTGAAAAAATGAAATGAACTAAGAAAAAGTTATTGATATTATTTTATTTTTCTCAAGGGGTTTTGAAAACTGCAAAAAACGTGAAAAAGAATCGAATGAATATATTTACTTTTTTCTTAGATGGATTTGAAAAATGAAATGAACTAAGAAAAAGTTATTGATATTATTTTATTTTCTCAAGGGGTTTTGAAAACTGCAAAAAAACGTGAAAAAAGAATCGAATGAATATATTTTACTTTTTCTTAGATGGATTCGAAAAATGAAATCAACTAAGAAAAAGTTATTGATATTATTTTATTTTTCTCAAGGGGTTTTGAAAACTGCAAAAAACGTGAAAAAGAATCGAATGAATATATTTACTTTTTTCTTAGATGGATTTGAAAAATGAAATGAACTAAGAAAAAGTTATTGATATTATTTTATTTTCTCAAGGGGTTTTGAAAACTGCAAAAAAACGTGAAAAAAGAATCGAATGAATATATTTTACTTTTTCTTAGATGGATTCGAAAAATGAAATCAACTAAGAAAAAGTTATTGATATTATTTTATTTTTCTCAAGGGGTTTTGAAAACTGCAAAAACGTGAAAAAGAATCAATTGAATATATTTTACTTTTTTCTTAGATGGATTTGAAAAATGAAATGAACTGAGAAAAAGTTATTGATATTATTTTATTTTTCTCAAGGGGTTTTGAAAACTGCAAAAAACGTGAAAAAAGAATCGAATGAATATATTTACTTTTTTCTTAGATGGATTTGAAAAATGAAATGAACTAAGAAAAAGTTATTGATATTATTTTATTTTTCTCAAGGGGTTTTGAAAACTGCAAAAAACGTGAAAAAAGAATCAATTGAATATATTTACTTTTTTCTTAGATGGATTCGAAAAATGAAATGAACTAAGAAAAGTAAATATATTTTGATTAATTAATAATTATAGTTATAATGTAAAAAATACAAAAGAATAATAATACAACATAACATAATGTCCGATATTTTATATTATTCAAATTATTGCGATAATTCAAAACAATTGATTAAGGAATTAACAAATACAGAAGTAGCGAAAGAAATACATTTTCTTTGTATTGATTCAAGAGTCCAAGAAAATGGTAAAACGTATATTGTAATGGGGAATGGTAAAAAAATGATATTACCACCAAATGTTGTAAGAGTTCCGACATTATTATCACTTGAGGAGAATGGGAGATTGTATTCGGGGATGGAAATTAAAGAGCATCTCAAACATAAAATAAAACAATCAGTTAAACAGGCAACAATGGAACAAATGGAACCAATATCTTTTTCTTTTGGCAGTGGATCAAGTGGAATTGTTTCGGATAATTTTAGTTTTTTAGATATGGATGCCAATGATTTAAATGCAACGGGTAGTGGAGGAATGAGACAATTGCATAATTATGTACCGATAGATGATATGGCAAATATTTCAGCACCCGCAGAATCATATGGAACAAAACAAGAAAATACAAAATCACAATCATTAGAAAGTATTCGTAATCAACGAGATATGGATTTAAAAATGTTTTCAAAATAAAAATTATGGCCGTGAATTATTTGTCTGTTTTTAATGATCAGTTTATGGAATTGATGGAAGATATTGTTCGATTATTTCCTGACCGTAAAGGGTTGCAAACAACAAAAAAAGTATTCGAGGCAGCTCGAAGAATGAATCCTCGAATTATTTTAGAAATGTTAAATACATATTTGTTAAAAAAGTATGAAGAACAGATATTAGCAGAAGATTTTGATTTTTTTGTATTAAAAGATTATACTGAAGAAGTTCAGACCGTTCCTAAATCAGATGCTATAAAGTATTCGAATGAAGATATATTAAAAGGGATTGAGAAAATCAGAGAACCGTTAAATGAGTTGTCTGAAGAAAATAAACAGCATATTTTTCAATATCTTAAGAATCTCATACGATTAACACAATTATATGAAGAACATCGAAAATAGATAATATGAATAAAAGAAAAAAATGTAGATAAATAAAGATAATATGTATTTAAAACTTCATTATGGTATTTTTAACATAATGAAGTTTATCAGAGAGACAAATATAGATAATATTCCAGAAGAATTTACCAGAATTATAAAAGAGTTTACAAATGAATTGCGTATGACCTTTCCAGAGTATAATAATTTGTTGTTGAAATATACGTTGAATGAGAATTCATTAAAGTTATATAATTATATTGGAAATGTAATTATCGAAAACCATAAAAATATTTTATCTAAGAATGAAGAACTCTTTGTGGAAGGTACATCAAAAAATACAGAATTTCTCCCCCGCGTTATATTTCACTATTTATGGAATAGTGAAATATCTAGTAATACGCAAATGACAATATGGAATTATCTAACATTACTCTTTGTAACATTTGCTAAAAATTCTGTTGATACGGTAGAAGATGTAAATATAGATGATATTCTTTCTCAAATAACTGTAAGCGAAAACGATGATTCGAATAATACAAACGCTACACCAAGTATGGGAATATCAGAAGATAATTCAATACCAGATGATATTCCTGAAGCAATGAAAGGATTAATGAAAGGTAATTTGGGAAAATTGGCGATGGAGATGGCAAAAGAAACAATTAGTTCTGGTGCAAATACAACTGATATATTTGGAATGATGAGTAAAATAGGTTCAACAATTGATAATAAAATAAAGAGCGGTGAGATAAGTGAAAGTGATTTGATTCAGGAAAGTATGAATATGATGAATAGTTTCGGACCAGGTAATATGAGTGCAATGTTAAATATGTTTAAAAAGCCTAATACAGGAGTAGCTGACATAGATATGTCCCCCCTACAAGAGTTGATGGATCAGAGAGATAGAAAAACCCAAAAAAGACAAAATAAAAACCAAAGACAAAAATTAAGGAGTCAGAATCCAAGGAATATGACAACCGGTGAATTACCTGAATATGAGTTCCCAAAGTTTACAGATGAAGAATTGGAAAAAATATTTGCATCAAAGTAAATGGTAATATAATAATGATAGTGAGATAAACCTGTAAATAAAGTACACAAAAATAATTACAAGTATTAGATGAAAAATTAATATACTATATTATATATCCCGATAATAGAATGACTTTCAGTAAAAATATAGCAAATATGAATAAAAGTATGATTACTGTAAATGAAGAGTTTTGGTTTAAGGACCCTATGGCTTTGTTACGAAATTATAAAAATATTTTTATAACGAATGATATGAAATATTCTACAAAATATAATACAATTACACGTATTGTAATTTTATTGACCATTATAGGATTTTTAATAACATTTTCATTTCGTTATATTTTAATTGGGTTGATTACAGTAATACTTATTGTAATTGTTTATGAAAGTCAAAATAAAAAACAATCAGAAGGTATGGTCAATAGATGGGAAGATAAAAAGAAACTAAGAAAATCAGACGTACAAGATGATGTAAGTAAATTACGACCAAATAACGAGCAAGTTGTATTAAATGAATCGGAATTTACAGATTTAATAAAAAAGGATTTTTACATACCTACATCTAAAAATCCATTTAGTAATGTATTATTGACAGAGATAAATGATACACCGAAAAGAAAACCAGCACCACCATCCTTTAATGATAAAGTGAGTGAAAATATTACCAATGTTGTTAAAAAAACAGTTCAAACATTAAATCCTTCAATAACAAATACAAATCAGCAACTGTATGGAGATTTATGGGATAAATACGAATTGGATCAATCAAATCGTTTATTTTATTCTACCGCAAATACAAAAATAGTAAACGATCAAGGTGCATATGCTCACTTTTTATACGGGGATATGCCGAGCGGTAAGGATGGTAGTAAATCAGAATTATTGGCAGATAGTTCAAGGTATTTGTTATTGGGATGAGACCATAAATGGTGTAATATAATTTCCTAAAACTACTTAAAGACAATTTGCATAATATAAGTATAACCCTATTCCATTTTCATCTAAAATAATGTTAGATGAAAATGATTTAAATATGTTTAAACCCAATCGTAAAATAGTATATTCTTATCTAGGGGATAATGAAGAAGATGATAAATATTTTGAAAGATGTTATGAAATTGAAAGAGAAATTTTTGAGAAATTTGAGAAATATTTGTATGTAAAAATTTTTATTGATTCATCTGATGAGAAATTTATAAAAAGTTACGATGAACATATTTTTCATCACAATAAAAATATTATGGAAAAATCTGGCTTTGGTTTGTTATGTCCTGAAGATATAAATATTCCACCATATGATGAAGATGGTGGTGATGGGAATGATGAAATTCCTAATAATGAATATACAGCAAGGATAAATTTCGATATTAAAATTCAATGTCATATCATAAGAGCCAACGATACAATATGGCAACCTACAGTAGTTATGGTACACCCTATTCCGATGAATACATTACCGAATATTTTTAGACCTATAGAAACTATTAATCCTGATTATATAGGTAATTTGAGAGTTGATATAAACCGACACTCAAATAAAGAGGGGGTAATCATAAACAAATATGATATTATTTACCAGTTAATAAATATAGGTTTAGATCCTATATATGTTGAAAGAGTTTCGACCATTGAAGAATTATATACAACAAAGTTGAGAGTTTAATATAATGGTGTGTGTGTTAGAGATAATTAATATTTTATATATATATTAAGAAATATCAATGTCAAGTCTAGCATTTTCAGCTGCATCATTTGATTCAGAAGAACCAAAGTCTCAAAGTATGATTCAGAGACGAAAAAATAAAACTCATAAGAATATGAATAATATGACTGACAAGTCATATTATTCGGAAAAAGTAAATAATGTATTAAGTAAAATACATAGTAAAATATACAGCGATAATGGTGACGAATATGATGATAGTTATGAAAATTTTGAACCCATTTCTCCACCCATTCCAATGAAAGTTCCTAAGAAAGAATCCAATCCCTCTACTGAAGGGTATAGTAATTTCGGAGATAATAATACGAATAAAGTCATTTCACAAATGCAAACAACACCACATTATAAAGTTTCATCGCAATCTGAAACTGATCAGGATCCACAATATCCTTATTATCCATATCCTGATACAATGGAAACATTGAATCGTTTTAAAAAACAAGAAAGATTAGATACATTTCCAATGGTAGAACAATCACTCCCATATGTTACACCTTACGAGAGTAATAATAAATTGTTGATGGAAAAATTAAATTATATGATACATCTATTAGAAGAAACACACGATGAACAAACAAATAATGTGATAGAAGAGGTAATATTATATAGCTTTTTAGGAATATTTATCATTTTCTTGATTGATAATTTTATCAAAGTTGGAAGATATGTTAGATGAATAAAAATTTCTTAGATTGTACGGGTTGAGAAATATAATTATATAAAAAATATGCAGTTGATGACTTTGATATACAATCACCCAATATCTCTTGATTGTTCAGAAATGAATTATGTGATATATCTTCTATAAATAACGAATGAAATAAATTATCATTTTCTTTTTGGATAATATGAAATGATTGTAAAAATCCATCGAAAAATAAAGATTCTGACAATGAATCATCCTTTATAGATGCAAAACAGGATAATGTCAGTTTTTCTGAAATTTCCATTCTTGTATTACGGAAAAAATAACAAGCAAGTATATTATCTTTATCCTTTGTCAAAAAAATAAATATATTCTTGGTTTCAATCAATTCGAGTATATTTATTATAGATGAATAAACCATAACATCAAATAATCTAAGAGAATGTATATAATCATTTAACAATTGAATATTCTTTTTGTTTATTTGAATAATACCCGATTGTGATGGTGTATTATATAAAAGTATATGTGTTGGTTGAATAGTTGGTATGGGGTATAAATAAGTTGTATATTTAACGAGGGGTACGATTCCAGTCAATTCTCCCTCTCGTTTAAAAAGGTGTATTTGAATATTTTTATTATTATGTCGATTCGCATATTCGTGTGACTGTATCATCATTTCAGAATATCCTAATTTACGATATTCTTTTTTGATACAGAAGTAATCGACATAATAAACATATTTTGGTTCTACCAATCCTTTGAATTGGATATGTAATGGTTTTGACATAATACATCCAACAATATCATTATATTTTATGATAGTTCCATCATTTTCACCACCTACATCCTTTATAAAAGTAGGTGTTACAGATAATGTAATATAACTATTAAAACAATTTTTCACAAGATATGGTAATACAGATTCGATAGTAGGATTGTATCGACCTTCTCTTGTGTGATAATATTCATTTTTCAATAAATCAATAATATATTGAAATGTTTCCTTTGATAGGTCTTCGGGTTTTACCGTAACAACTTTTTCAAATGATACATATGAATTTATCTTAGGCAAATCTTTATTTATGATTTGATTGTTATAAAATGCATAATGAAAATCATAAAAATGGTAGCACGGTTGTAAATACCAAAATTTTGATTTTATTCTGAATACAACAACAATTACAATATAATAAATCATTGAACATACTATCAAAAACAGTAATATCCATTTTGTTATATTGTAAATTAAACGGGTCATTGTAGTAAGGTTTACTTGCAGATTTTTAAGTGATGATATTATTAAATAAAGAGAATATCACTACTTTTTATTTTTCCTAGATTTATAAACACGCTTTTTTCCTCTTTTAGAAGAAACCCTTCTTTTACGTCTAGATTTTTTTACCATACCACCCTTAAATCGTTGATCGTTGATAGATTGGGAACTAAGATTCGTCATTGCACTTGCTAATTTGTTTGCATTTGCCTGAGCTTGATCATCACCTCCCATATTGGGAGCTTGAATTCCTGCACCACCCTTAAATAACTGGGCTTGTTTGTTTTGTGATGCCATCATTTGTTGAGCCGCTATAGTTTGGGCATTAGATGAAATATTAAATGTCGGTAAACCAAACGTCATTAATATATTATACAGTGATAAATTTTAATTTTATTATAATGAGATTTATGGAGTGTTTTGTTTCTTATACTCTTTCCAACTTATTGGCAGAGGTTTAGCCTCAGGAATGGTTTCCTCTCCATCAACATCATATTTTTTATTTAAATTTTCAGCCGTTTTCATTGCAGAGTCGATATATATTTCTTTTAATAATTTACCAATTTTAAAAGATGCTTCGTGTTGATCGTGTTTTCCATTTTCAATTTCTTCCAACATATCAAGAAATGTATTCAACATACCAATATCAATTTCATCTTTTACAACACGGTTAAAAATATCAGTGTAATATTTGAAAAGAAATTCACATTCAACCATAAGTTCAAATTTCATTGTTTTATATTCTTCTTCAGATGGACGAGTGATTGAATTTCTTTTACTGATAATTTTATTTACTTCCTCTCGTATGATAGAACTATGTTTCAATTCTCGCATTAATTCTGTTTGGTCTGTTACATTATTTTCTCGACACATTTTTTGCAATTCCAACCGTTGATTAAAATCCATAATATATATAACCTTGAATACTTTTTTATATAATGTTTATCCGCAGATTGTATTTTTTGCGATTTGAAAATATTCAGATTCTATTTCTATTCCAATAAATTTTCTGTGTGTATTTTTACAAGCAATACCTGTACTACCTACACCCATACAACTGTCCAATACTATATCGCCTTCATTTGAATATGTTTTAATTATCCACTCTAACAAATCAACAGGTTTTTGTGTTGGGTGTATTGGACGTTCAACACGATTAAATTGTAATACGGTTGTGGGTAATCGTTTCCCGTCTTCATTAGTTGTCGTCGTTTCTGTATATTTATTATAATTTGTTTGTTTATCGATTGATTCTTGTTTATTCCACCTTACATAAGGTGTTGAAAAACTATATTGAATATTATATACTGGTTGACGTTTATAAAATACTATAATATCTTCGTGGATTTTCATCGGTTTTTTATTTGCGTTTAAAAAATCTGAAAATTTATTTTTACACCAAACCAAAGTATAACGAAATAAATCTAAGTTACTGGTAATCAATAAAGATGTAAACGGTTGATTACCAAACAATATAATTGCACCATTATTTTTTATTATTCGTGTATATTCGCTCCATAGCGATTCCATATTTATAATTATATCCCATTTATTCTTAGTTAGTCCATAGGGTAAGTCAGTGAGAATTAAATCAACAGATGAAGTGGGAATATCTTTCATTTCATCCAAACAATCACCCAATTTTAATTGTATTTCGGGTGCATCCTGTTTGTATAAAAAATGTTGTAATTCTTCGAGTATATCCTGTTTTTTTTTCTTAGATAAGTTTTGATAATAGAATAATGGGTGATTCGATTCAATAAATAATAATAACTCCTTTTTTTTTAATTTATCGATTTCTTTCATATAATTAATGATTATTTTGAAAATCTATAGTCAAACCATATATTAATTTTCTTCATTTTCATTTTCTGTTAATATATCTTCTACCATAGCCATACAATCGTTATAGGTTTCAATAATAATTTGTTTCGTTTCAAGAGATAATTTTGATATATATAAAATTTGCATTTTGTTTAGTGTTCTATAATTTCGTATATCATCAAAGATAATAGTTAAATAATCCATCGATTTTTTTCGATGAGGTTTATAATATTCAGGTAGATTATCTGTATGTTCCGTATTATCACTTGCAACTATATCCATTTTTAATTAAAATGATTGATATATATTTTATATATTTGTTTGATAAAAGAAGATAATGAAGTTTATAGAATATATCATTGATAATGCGATGTTTCCTTGGGATTGGGAAAACATATCTGCAAATCCAAATATTAAATGGGAAGATATTTTACGCCATCCTGATCTTCCTTGGGATTTTAGAGGAGTTTCTAGAAACCCAAATATAACGATTGATATTTTAAATACATTACCTTTATCTGAATGGTCTATAGAAAATTTAGCAAAAAATCCAAATATATTAAATTTAACGGTAAGTGATAGACAATATTTAAAATTGTTTCAATCAAAACAAACTACACTGTTGGGTAATTGTTTTAGTGAAAATCCAGGAGTTACTTGGGAATTTATACAAGAACATCCATATATTATGTGGAATTGGGAAATTCTTAGTAGACATCCAAATATCACTTGGGAAATTATAGAAAAAAATCCACATATTCGATGGGATGATAGTGGTGTATCAGCAAATCCGAATATCATTTGGGACTTGGTAGAAAATCATCCTAAGAAGTTTGTATGGAATTATCATAATCTCTCAAAAAATCCAGGTATTACTTTAGAAAATATAGTTGATAATTTACATTTATCGGATGATCATCAAACCTATTTCATTAACAATTCATCAATCCAATATAATTGGTGTCGTTTCGGTATTAGTTGTAATCCAAATGTTACGTGGGATATGGTTGTTGAATCAAAAGATAATTATGATTATTATAAAGGAATTGAATGGAGTTATTATCATCTTAGTTCAAATCCAAATATTAATTTTGAAATAGTAGACGAAACGAGAAATCAAGGAATAAATTGGTCTATTAAAAATTTATCCGCAAATCCAATGGAATGTTATGGTTGGGATAAAGTCGTATCAAGACATTCTACATCCTATATACTAAAATGATATATACACAATTTTATCTCGAGATAAACCTCAATTCATAACTATTTAAAATTTGTAAGATTGGACATCATAATATGAATACATTGATTATTGTAGAATCGCCAAATAAAATAAAAAAAATAAAAGAATATTGTGGTGTTGGATATGAAGTTATGGCAACATATGGAACTATTTATACGATGAAGGATTTAAATTTAATTGTTACTAATAATTTTTCTCCCCGTTATGAGTTGTTGAAGGACAATCTAAGAACAAATAACAATAAAAAATTGAAGGAAATGTGTAAAAAAATGAAGAATGTGATTATAGCAACCGATAATGATCGAGAAGGTGAGCATATAGCATACCAGGTTTGCAAATTATGTTCATTATCCGTAGATATAACACAACGTATGAGATTTAGCGAAATATCAGAAAGGGCAATAAAGCATGCTTTGGCAAATAAAGGGTATATTAATAAAGGATTGGTTTATGCAGCACAGACGCGTCAAATTATTGACTTGATAATAGGGTTTACAATATCACCTATTTTATGGAAAAATATATTAACGGATCATACAGGTGGTACATTAAGTGCAGGTAGATGTCAAACACCCACTCTTAGATTAATTTATGATAGTTATAAACAAGAATCAACGGATCCACCCTATGAATATCAATTGATGGGATATTTTTCGAAATATAATATTCCATTTCAATGTATTACACCACTTCCATTGGATTGGAAAGGTGGAATCTGGATTGCCGATATAGAAAAAGCAGATGATGGATTTTCTTGGAAACCTGATAATTATTTCTTAGATACTTGTAAAAATTATAATTATTCGATTGAAATTCAAGAACCGAATATAGTATTCGAAAATCCACCAGAACCATTGAATACAAGTAAAATACAACAAGTATCTCCATATTCAGCAAAAAATACAATGTCATATCTTTATCAGTTGTATGAAATGGGATACATTACATATATACGAACAGATGTAAAAAAATATTCGAATACATTTATTCAACAAGTATGTGGATATATCAGAAATGAATATGGTAATGAGTATCTAAATTCTGAAGCATCTACTTTATTATCAATAAGTGAGGAACAGGGTGCACACGAAGCAATACGACCCACCGATATTCATATGACACCTGCAAAATTAACTGCAAAAAATGCTAAAAAAGAATTGAATGTTTTGTATTCCATTATTTATAAATATACTCTAGAGAGTTTCTCGACACCGTGTCAATTATTCAACATAAAATGTATTATTCAAAATATAGAAGAATCAGATACGAATCTTTTACAATTTCAATATACAACAAATCAGACTCATTTTTATGGGTGGAAAATTTTTACAAAATGCAACACAAGTACAAAATCCGAAGATAATAATTATTATAATTATTTGACGTCACTTCGTTATTCATCATCACAAACAATTCTTTGTCATAAATTAAAAATATATCCCAAACCAATAAGTAAATATAATTCATATTATACAGAATCAAAACTCATTGATAAACTTGAGAAGTTGGGGATAGGACGCCCCAGTACATATGCATCATTGACTGATAAATTACTTGAACGCAAATATGTAACAACAAAACAAGGTGGTGGTATTGAGATGATATTACCTTATTATGAATTACAATATATAAAACCTAATCCAATTATTGAAGAAAAATCCGATTCATTCTTTTTTTGTGAAGAAAAAAATAAATTAATGATTGAACCTTTGGGTATAGAAGTTATAGAATATTTATTGGAACATTTTGAAAATTTGTTTGATTATACATACACAAAAGATATGGAAGATAAGTTGGATGAAATTGCAAATACATCCGATGTAGATAGTGGAATTATTCAAAGGGTATGTTCAGAATATTATGTGAATGTAACTTCAAATATATCAAATGATAAAAAGGATAATAAAATACGATCATTATCAGATGGAGATCTAGGAATGAATCAATCATCTAGATGTTTGGGGTTGGTAAACAATAATACTTGTGTTTATATAAAAAAGGGTAGATATGGAACTTACGTCGAATGGAATAATGAAATTGGAGAAGTATGCAGAGTTTCTGTTTCTAATATTGTTGGGAATCGACCTTTAGAAAATATAATATTATCTGAAGTAGAACCTTTTTTAAATTTGTCTGAAAAATCTGATAAATCTGATAAATCCGAAAAAAAACAAGGGTTCGTTCGACTTGTAACTAAGAATATTACTATACATTATGGTAAATACGGCTATTACATACAATTTAAAACACCGGTTATGAAAAAGGCTAGATTGTATAATTTGAATGGATTTACAAACGATGTACTTACTTGTAATGTTACTACATTGAAAAAATGGATTGGTGAAAAATATAATATATTTTGATGATATATAATAATCAATGTCTAGTATTGAAATAAAATTCTATATATTTTTTTCTATCCTGAGTGTTATTTTTAGTATATGGTATTCTGTAACACTCTCACCCTCTGTTGTTACTAAGACAAATATATATACGTATATATCTTGGTTAATCACGGGAATTATTGCTATAAGTATTTTAGCATTTATTTACAAATCAAACCCAACGTATAATATTGACTTGATATTCTTTATCTATTTTATTTATGGAATCATATCCTTCTCCACTATCGTTTATTTATATAAATTGATGGTGGAAGGAAGAAGTTATAATAATTCAACCATACGTAATTGGCGTTTGGTAATGAGTATAATGAATATACTCATAATGGGATTATTTGGATATTGTATATATACCGATAAAAGTAGTTTGACAAATGAAACTGTGAAAGATACATCCTTAAATGTGGTTGTTTTCGCATCAACGTTATATGTGATTTTTATAACAACAAGTATTATTATGTTATATCTTATCAATAGTTCAGTGATACGATATTCTATAACAGATGGATAATTTACTTAACTTTAATTATGGTTTAAAAATCACCATTAATAATACATTATTGAGAAAGAGTAATGAATGCTCTGGTTGTAATAACTAATTATGAACCCAAAAATGTAGTGTTATATGACGCGACAAAACATACAAGTATGTTGGGTTTTTTTGTAAAAATCCAATATTCTACCCCATTATATTCATTGAATGCAATATATTTGTATGTACCGTGTGACAGTATTCAGAAGTTTATGAATTATATGGATTATATAAAAGATATTGAATATCAATTGTTGGATCGAATACAATTTCCAAATAAACAACCACAATACAATTTATACACAACAATTAAAAAAAATATGCACAAATTCTTATCACATAATAATTTTATTTCCATTAAAATAACGGGTATATGGATACAGTATATTTCATATGGATTGTCTTATAAAATAATCCAATAATCAACCCAATAATCAACCAATACTTTTTATTCTATAATCACATATACGATTCTTGATATTATTTCAAGTGAATTATGTACGTCATCATCATCGATTCTTATACTTTTACCTGTATTAGATGCACTTATAATTCTTTTTACTTTATGAACACCGCGATTTTTGAATATTATTTCGCGTCCAATATATTGAAATACATTTGTCGGTGTTAATCTTATGATATTCATTCTATTAATTTTGTATTGGGGTAAATACAAAATTAATAAATCATTTTTATTTATCCATTTAAAAATTGTAAAGAGTTATTACGCAATGGATATTATTAATTATAAATTTACAGATTATTTAAAAGGTAAAATTAATAATGTAATTGAAATGTCAACAGACAAACATATCATTTTATATGGAATGGCTGGAACCGGTAAATATAGTACAGCATTGCATATGATCAAGGAATATAGTCCAAGTGAATTAAAATATGAAAAAAAGGTTTTCGTCGTTGCAAATAAACAAGAAATATGTATAAAGTTGAGTGATATACATTATGAGGTTGATTTTGATTTATTTATTTGTAATTCAAGACAAACGTGGAGTATTATTTATGAACATATTACGAATATGATAGAAAATAATGTACTATCTTGTTACGACAATACACAATGTGTGTATATAATATGTAAAAATTTCCACTTAATCCATAACGAATTATTGGAAATATTCACGAGTTATATGTCTACACAAAAAAATATAAAAATGGTAATTCTCACTGAACATATTAGTTTTATACCAAATCATATACTATGTAAATGTACAATATTTCCTTTATCAATGAAAAGTGTTTCTGAATTAGATGATGTAATAAATGATACAGCAAATGAAGAAGTCAATGAAATTGTGGTTGTAAAACGAAAACATAAAACACCTAAGAAAAAAGTAAATTTATTGAATTTCAAAAATGTATCAAATTTATATACAAAATATATTTATCCACATATAAATCTTAAATATAGAGCGATAGATGAAGCGGAACTATATACAATAGTATGTATGAGTTTGATTTATGATATGGAAATGTATGTAAAATCCGAAACAAAAGTTTCCGGAAAAAATTTATTGGTATTTCGAGATAAAATATATAATATATTTACATATCATTTAGATTTTGGATTTTGTATATGGATAATTAATTATTATTTTGTACAAAAAGGATGGATTGTAATAGATAATTATGATAAAGTAATATTTCATATTCTTGATTGTTATAAATATATGAATAACAATTATCGTGAAATATTTCACGCTGAACGATGGTTGTGGTATATGATAAAAATGATGAAGGAAAATATGAATGCTTAAATATAGAAATAGATAAAATAAATAATGGATATAAATTCTGCACTAAAAATTTTAGAATTTGATAAAAAATTATCCCATTATACTATTCGTGATATAGAAAAAAGGTATAAAAAACTTGCGTTGAAATATCATCCAGATAAAAATAAATGGAATAAATCCAATACATCGAGTGAAAAATTTCAAAATCTTTGCGATGCCAAGGATTTTATTATTGCATATTTAAAAAATAAATGTAATAATTCAAATGATAAAGAAATTATATTTTCTGAAATTGATTCGCTTATAGCTATATATAACACTTGTCATAAATGCCAAATGATGAGTGGAAATGGAATTGGATTAGCTGGAGTCCATTTTATTCTTGAAAATTTAGTATTACTTATCAAGAATAAAATAGAATTATATAATACTTACAACCAGAAGATTATTTTACTAAGACCAACAATAACCGACTTGATGAATGACAACTTATTCGTTTATAAAACAAATAATAGTACACATTATATTCCTTTATGGCATAGAGAATTATGGATATATGAAAATGAGACTGATATAGAATATTTGTTTTTATCCATTCCAGTAATAGAACAACGTATGTGTATCGATGAAAAAAATAATATATATATTTTCTTAGAATATTCCAAAGAAATTGATATTGGTGGTAAAACATTTGAAATACCACCAACGAATGAATTGATACATAATTATCATACAATATACAACAACGGTATATTACAACCAAACAATAATGATATATATCGAATATCATTACGTTCCAATATCTTTATCAAATTTAACAACCTATAAAGATTTAACATACAATTTATTTTAATTTTTCTTGGAAAAAAAGAAAAATTAAAATTTATACATTTATACATAATTATTATACTATTTATTTTTATTCGTCATCTTCTTCGTCATCTTCTTCTTCATTTCCTTCTCTAGAACTACACTTACCTGAATCTTCATCATCACTTTCTTCAACTAGAACTTCATTTTTAAGTTCTACACTACTTGTAGTGGTAGTGGTAGTGGCAGGTGTAGGTGATGGTTCATCAATTATTACATAACATTTTTTTTGACCCATAAGTGGTGGTTGTAGTGGTTGAACTGAAATTTGTTTCAATTCCCAAGTAACAGTAAATTTACCGTTTGTAATCCACAACCCACCACATTGAATAACACATCTCACACGTTTTTCTGTAGAAGGTGGAAGAGAATCCAATGGAGAAACACTATCATCAGAATCATTTGGGTATAAAATATCTCCTTTTTCGTTATAAACTTCACAATTCCATTTATCTGAATATTTTTGCAATTTAATGTTCATATAAGGTGCTTTACTTTTATTGGGTTCTCCTGTAGTAGAATCTTTTGAATATTTCAAGATAGGACTCCATAACGCCTCAAGGACTTCTGGACTATTATAAACTTTACCAAACCAAGCTTTTGAATTTTTTAATGCATCAGATTTAATTTTTTCTTCAAGTTGTTCCATATTTTGGAGAAATTTTCGCGTGTCTTCACTCCCACTTTTGAAGAAGAGAGACATACTATATTTCCCATTTCCAAGTCCAGTATTAGGGTCTGTATAATCAGACGCCCCATATGTATCCATTAGAGGAGTAGCCAACATCATCCATCGTCTGGAAGGCAGAGCAAGGATTTTGATATTTTTACCACCCTGAGGAGATATACGAGGAGTTGAATATGCAATATCTTCAACATTGAAACTTGTTCCATTAAGTATTTCGTTTGCCATTTTCTTAGTGCTTCTTAGTATACTATATTAGTGTAGTTATACTTTAAATCATTTTATTTTTTAATTCCCCGATAATGTAATTTTGTGAGCATAAATGTTGTTATTTGTAAAAATATATTATAAATATAATATATAGTATTAGTATTTAATGATTCCAGAAATTAATACAATAACTTTACCCTATATTAATCCTGTGTCTGTTTCTGATGTGGTTGAAATAAAAACAACATATAAGAATATATTAAATTCTACCAAATCTTTCGAAATACCCACGTATGATAATCGTGATATGACAATTTATAACAAGGATGTAAAATTGGACTCTTTAAAGGAAATTGCACGACATTTTCATTTAAAAACGTCAGGTCGAAAACGAAATTTACAAGAACGTATATATGTTTATGTGACCCAAACGCATTTTATTGTTTATATTCAAAAAACGTTTCGCGGGTTTATACAACGAAAGGTAAATAAATTGAAAGGTCCAACACTTTTTAAACGAAGTGAAAACGTAAATGCGTGCGATTTTATGACATTAGAACCCCTGGAAGAAATTCCATATAATCAATATTTCAGTTTTACAGACAATGATGGTTTTACATATGGTTTCGATATATCATCGATAAACCATCTCTTTTATAATAATATAAATAATGCTAAAAATCCATATAATCGTAATACATTGGATGTTACGATTTATAAAACAATACAAGATATTATCCGTTTATCCAAATTAAACAAAAATATACATACTACATTTGAAATAGAAACAATTCATTTATCCAATGAAAAAAAAATACAAATGCGCATTATTAATTTATTTCAATCTATCAATGAAACCGGAAATTATAGTGAATTCAAATGGTTTGAACAATTAAATCGTAGCAAGTTGTTTTTATTTATTTACGAAATAATGGATATTTGGAATTATCGAGCCAATTTAACAGATGACGCAAAAATCTCTATATGTCCTCCTAATGGAGACCCTTTTGCAGGAATTCCGCAAATTTTACGTATATTAAAATCCCAAAGTATTACTTGTATTCGTCTAAGAGAAATTATATTGACCATTTTGGAAAAATTCGTATATGAAAGTTTTAATTTAGAAAACAAGGGATTGCGTGTTATGTATATTTTAACCGCTTTAACAAGTGTAAGTAGAGATGCAGCAGATAGTATGCCGTGGTTGTATGATTCATTACACTAAAATGGTAATAACATTATATTATTATTTTTAACTAAGAAATTACAAAAATAAAAATGATTGCGTTTTGTATTCATTTTTGTAATTTTATTATAAAAAATGCCATTAAATAACTTAAAAACACATACCATTAAAAGGTATAACATAATGGTTAAATCAACACCTGTTTCTGTCTCCGAAAGTCAAACTGAACAAATTACAAGTACCGCACCAGTAAAAACAAAAAAGTCTAAGAAGACTTCGTCAGGAGAAGAAGTTCCTTCATTGCCAGTTGACGAAGTCACTAAACCCGTATCAAGTGATGCTGAGGTTGTACAACCTGTTGTAAAATCTTCTAAGAAGAAGGGTAGTAAGGTTGTTGATGCAGATCTTCAAACTCCGGTGCAAACAGATAGTGTCGAGAATGTTGTAACAACTCAAGTTGCCCCACCATCTGAGGATGTTCTTGTTCCCGAATCACCTGAGGATTCTGGTGAAACTGCTGTTATTGATTTATTTAGTCAATTCACTTCTAAATTGGCATCAATCCATACAACCATTGGTGGTTTGAAGAGTGAATTGAAAGTGATTGAGAAGAAGTATCACAAGGATTTGAAGGCATTGCAGAAGAAGAGTTCTAAGAAGAAGAGAAATCCCAACCGAGCACCAAGTGGATTTGTTAAGCCTGCTTTGATTAGTGACGAATTGGCAGGATTTCTTAACAAGCCCATTGGCACTGAAATGGCAAGAACATCTGTTACAAAGGAAATTAACAATTATATCAAGGAAAAGTCATTGGCTGATAAGGAAAATGGAAGACATATCATTCCCGATGAAGCTCTAACCAAACTTTTGAATTTGTCACCTACTGATACGCTTACATACTTTAATTTGCAAAAGTATATGAGACATCATTTCCCCAAGCCCGAACAAGCCACTTCAGCTGTTTCATCTGAAGTTTAATTTTTGATAAAAATAAAAATAAATTCCACAATACAAAAATATAATTGATATAAATTTTTATAAAGATAAAATATAAATTTATTAAACTCTTCTTAGCTCAGTGGTAGAGCATTTGACTGTAGTTGTTAATTCATATATCAAAATGTCATCGGTTCAATCCCGATAGAAGAGATAAATTAATTATGTAACCCATAATTAATGTATTTCTAATGCACACATTTTTAATGATGTTTGGTTAATATGAAATGGTATTTTTTCATTTAACAAATGAATAATATGATTATGTTTTGCCAGTTTTTCGAAATTTTTTATGTTTATTGAATTGTGATGAATCGTTTTTTCCATATTTATAAATGCAATAAAGTAAAAATATAGATATATCGATTTTATTATGTAATAGCTACATACATTTGTATTTGGATTGTGAATTGTTATTTTTTTCTTAGTTTGATTCGTTTGATTAAACAAATCAATATATTTAATTCCCAAATATTTTAGTATTTTATTTGTTTGTAAAAATGAAAAATAAATTTCTATATTTAATAAATACCAAAATATATTATAATAATTTCCTTTTGTAATTTTTTTTGGTAAAACCATTACAAGTTCTTGAAATAATCCCTTTTCTTTGAATAAATAACTAATTGTCATTAAATTTAATATTAATGCCCATAGTTCTGACATTGTTTCAGAAATCAAAATATCATTATTAATACAACATATTTTCTTAGTTATGTTTAAAAACTCATTATTCATTCCCCCACCATCTAAGTGGTGGTTATGAATAAATTCGTGGATAAATACCTTAAACCATTCTTCTTTGCGATATATAACAATATCTGAATTTCCTTTATCGGGTGCAGTATATCCAGTATTCACGTGGTATTGTTCTAATAAAGAATTATCATCAGGTAATTCTTTTTTAATTTTTGTCATAAAAAAGAAAATCCGTTGTCTTCCTAATTTTTTTACACGGAGCATCAAAAGAACAAATGCTATAATATGTAGAATTATATACACTCGATTGTTATATTCACCCAACTCCTTTTTTGTCGGGTTGTCATAAACATAAAAATATATCGTAAAATCTTGTACATCTAAGAAAGGTATAGTGTATATTATCACATACATTAATTTTTGATGGATATGATTTACTATTTTTTTTGAAATAACATTTTCTATAGGTGGATTCATTTCTTTCAAATATGAACTATTTTTATCCACAATCGAAACTTGTGGAAAATTTATTAAAGGAAATATATTATCTACCACATTATTTGCACATCGAAATATGTAAAATAATGTATCTATAAATTGTAGATTACGTGTATTATTCTTAGGATACTTACTTTCTATACCCGATTTTTGGGTTGTTATATCCTGTATTATCCTAATACTTTCATAATTCATAATTATAATATATATAAATATTAATGTACACACCCATCATTATCATATTCATTTTTTTACTAATGATTTTATTTATGTCATTTCGTAATAAATGGATTATTCACGATAATAATACTAATACATCTGGTTGTTCATTGTCCGAGTTCGGATGTTGTCCAGATAATTTAACACCCAAATTATCACCACTAGGTGAAAATTGTGGTTCTTATCAACCACCCCCTCCTCCACCACCATCACCCCCACCACCTCCACCACAACCTGTAGGAGGGTGTAGTGGAACTCAATATGGATGTTGTCCAGATGGAGTTACTGCACGTGATCAATATGGTAGTAATTGTGCGTCTGTTCCACCACCACCACCACCACCTCCACCACAACCTGTAGGAGGGTGTAGTGGAACTCAATATGGATGTTGTCCAGATGGAGTTACTGTAAGTGATCAGTATGGTAGTAATTGTTCAACGAGTACTAAAACATCAGTTATTTCATTAATTAAAGATAGTGTATACCAACATTGCATGGATACGTTGTATAAATGTTGTGGAGATGGTAAAACGCCAAAACAAGATGAAGCTGGAACAAATTGTCCAACGAATTAGATTTTAAGATTCATCTAAGAATTTTTGTAAATTTTTTATTGGTAAATTTTTTATTGGTAAATTTGATATTATTTCTAAAAAATATTATCAAATTAATATGAATATAAATTATATAATAACATAAGATATGGCTGACGAAATATTTCCGGAAATTCGTTGTACAAAATACACAGTATTTACAAAATCTGGATGTAAATATTGTGATAATATAAAGATTTTGATGGAACAAGAAAAAGAAGATGTTGTATATATTTTATGCGATGATATATTAAATAAAAATAGAGATTCATTTATTAATTTTATAAAACAAAATGCAAAAATAGAAAAAGTTACATTTCCTATTGTATTTTATGATGGAAATTATGTAGGAGGATGTGATGATTATATTGAATTAATAAAACAACGATGTTTTAGTGATTTAGATACAGAATTTTGAATAATATTATAATTATATATAATGGAATCAAATAATGAAGACGAGTATACAAAACAAATAATATTAGAGTCAGCAAATGAATATTTTAATAGTATTGGTTTACAATTTACAATTAGAAACAAACATAAACACCACGTAACTGGTGGAGACGTTTATAGAATAGATTCTACAAAATGTAGTATAAGTTTATCCATATCTCCAAATGAGTATATTTACATAGATAATTTGGAAAAATGTGATAATATCACGGGTAGTGAGATAATAGAAATGATTAAATCTTTTGGAAAACATATTGGTGTAAAATATATAAAATTATTTGATGCATCGGGTATTAAAACAAATACGTGCGATTTTATTGCATTTGCACCATTTGCATTATATACAAAGGGTAAGACTTGGTATCAACTTCACGGGTTTAATTACGAAAGTGATCCATATGGTAAAATAGATTATTCAGGAAGTAAAACAATTCCATTTCGTTATTTTTTAACGAGGGATGAATTAAATAATTTTAAGATATTGTTTAGTGATATTTATACAAATGACAAAACAATTGGTGAAGTGTTTAAGGAATTGAATAATAAATATTTAACAAAAAATTATTCCGAACGTCTTACAAAACAACAATGTAAGTTACTTGAATATATAAGCTTACATTTGTATGAAATTGTTTTACCTGATGAAAGTATGATATATATTATACCTGAATCAAAATCGAAAAGTAGAACAAAATCGAAAAGTAGAACAAAATCAAAAAGTAGAACAAAATCAAAAAGTAGAACAAAATCGAAAAGTAGAACGAGGATTAGGTCGAGAAGTGTAAAAAAAATGTTAAAATAAACCATAATATCAATGCAATGATATTGTTGAAAAATTAAAAGGATATGAATGGATTATTATCATTACATCCACCCATTTGTTTTGATTGTGGTTTTTTCTTCACGTAAGTTGTCTTTTTATTAATTTGATATTCATCTAAGAAATTTTCAAATGATGTATATTCTTGAAATGATTTTGTAAAAATATCTATAGCCTTTTGTTGAAATTGTTTCACATTAAATAAAATACTATTATCATTTGATGTATCTGTTATTATGGAATATATTGGTATTTTCTTAGTTACTGGGTATGAAAATAAGATTATATAATCTTGTTTGGAAATATCATCAACACTTTTGTATAAACATTTTACGTTAGATAAATAATTTGTTTCCATCAAGGGTTTATTTGAAATCATAAAAGTAGGTATTCTGAAATAATGAAAAAGAATATATATATCCAAATATGTGATATAGTAATCATCTGACAATATATGAAAGGATAAGTTTGTGATATTTGATTTAACCTGTTGAATTATGTTATTACCTTGATATCGTAAAATATTTAATATTTTCATCCCGTGTTCCTGATAATATTTATTATATTCCCTGACCAACAAGGTTTTGATTTCATCAATAGAAAATGTTGTTTGTCTTACTTTGTATATTATATCAAGGATAAATATATATCCACACAAAACATTATTTTTGTATCGCGTTTCTTTAATAGAAGGGTTAAATACCTTTTTCCAATATGTACTTACTAATGGACTAATCTCAGGATTACAATTTAACTCCTGTTTAGGTTTCTGTATATTTATTTCATTGGTGTATACTTGTGTTTTTATGGGCTCCGAATTATCAAAATCGACATAATTTGTATATTTATTATTCGCCGATGGTACTAAACTATCAATATAATTTTCTGCCAACAATTTCGACTGAAGAATCAACAGTTCATTGTTATGTATTACATATTCATTATCACCAAAAGATATAGGTAAATGAGGCTGAAACATATAATTATATATTCGTTTATACCGAATCAATTCATCGGATAATTTTAAAACATCAATTTCAGTATAATCGTAATCTCCTGCCAATTGTTTTATCATATTGACTACTTTTTGATTTTTTATAGAAAATAAAACAAATCGTTTTTTAATTTCATCATCTATTTCATCTTTTAGAGATAAATTTTCTTGTCTGTGTAATGAGTTTCGTATATGATTGCGAAAATCATTATACATTTTATATTTATTTCGTATATATGTAACATATTCAACTCTTTCTTGATCTTCTTCTCGTGTAAATGCCATATCTTCATCTGCTAATAAATAATTTCCTTCGTGAATGGATGTTAAATCGTCTTCAGATGCAATAATATCATCTACAAATAAAAAAGGATTTATTTGTATGAATTGATCCGTTTCTGTTAATATACCTATGATATGTTCATCTTCAATTACTTTGAATAGTGGTTTGCAAGGTATTACACCATTGCTTATGGTGTGTAATTTTTTTAGAAAATCAACCGTATCCTTATATGAAACCCATTCAACGTCTGTTATATATTTGTATTCATAATCTTTGTGAATGGCTGAAGGGAAACAAGGGACAATACACCGTTTACCGTAATGACTAACCATTAACCCGATTATTTTACTTTGAAAATTCATTACTTGATAAATAATTTCATAACTTCTTAGTGATAATTCATATACTAAATTAAAAAGTAAAATAGGTTGTTTGAATTTATAAAGATTAGGCATACTTTTTTGTGGAAAACATAAATTGGGGTTTTCGAAAATAGGTTTTACTATCTTTTGTATAAAATTTTTTATGGGTGGATTCAAATATGCATCAAAATCTGTAAATGTCTTTTTAATTTTTATTTTGATATTTTTCTTTCCGATATTCTTAAAAGAATAAATGGGTTCAAAATGATTACCTTGTTGAATAATAATTAATGATGGCTTTCTGGATTCATAAAATACACCTGAATAATGATTCGTAGGACATACCAACTCTATATTGGATGTATTATCGTCATCAGGGATTACTAATACAAGTAAATTTAATCCAGATTCAAAAAGTAGTTTATTCGGTGTACTTATTATATCCCACAAATAAGAATAATCTATAACAACTGTATCATCTCGTAAATAACGAATGAAATTCTCATATGCCATAATAACATTTCTTAGATAATTTGTTTGTTGATCATTGGAATTGTTTAATCTAAGAAATAAATCACTGTTTTGATATTCCGATAATAAATTTATATCTCCCCTTTCCTTTTCAAACAAATCTTGTATTGTTTCACCTACATCTAAGAAAGGTTGAAACTTTGCTACTAATGTACCATTTTGGTACGTAATAAATCCATCAAGAGATAATGATGATATGATTACCTCCTTGAAGTCCTTTATAGATAATATATTTGGATGTGATATATATGAATATACATCAGATATACAAGCAACAAATGATTGTTTATCACTGTATTCTATACCGTGTCTAACCAAACAACTATAATTAGGTTTAATTCTCGAATCCAATGAACTGATTTGACAATTAATATGAAAATCGTTAAAGAATTTTTGTAATACTACAGGTAAATATCCAAATCTTTGAGGAGGGATTGGAAATTTCTCTGGACCGAAAATATATTCATATATCAATTTAGTATTTAATTCTGGTTTTTCCTTTATAGGAATTTCAGTCGACTCTTCGGGAGGATTTACATTATTATCCGTATCTTGTTGTTTTTCTTCATTTATTTCATTTACATTATCAGTAATATCAACATTCTTTGATATTTTTGCTGCATTTTTACAAGCTTCCTTACGTTTTATAATAGAAGGTGTATCCCAATTTTTAAAACAACAAGGAACACAAGTACCGTCTGAAAACTTCATCGAACTAAATCCCGGGTAATGTTTTATATACGTATCTCTCGATTTATCTATCGGACCTTTGGGATAATGGTCTTTACCTGCAAATTCGTATATATAATGATCCTTTTTTACTTCATTATCATCTGCACTTAATACCTTGCCACCACAATCACCACGTTCAACTTCTTCTTTCGTCATCATCTTGTCTGTTAATAAACACCAATACCTAGGACATATAAAATAATTAGTATCTTCTTCTGTTGTACCATATTTTAAAACATCTTGTGGTTGTAAATATCCAGGTTGTCGTTTATTTATTTCATCCAATTCTGCTTGTGTAATAACAACAGGTTGTCTTTTTGTACTCGATTGACAAAGTCGAGAATAATTATTCATACCATTACCCTTATCTTTTGTAAAAATATAAGGAGCTAATTTTTCCAACCTCTTTTTAAAGTAATATGGATTATGTAATTTCATACCAACAATATTTTTTACACGATTTGATGGATTTTGTTGTTCCTCATCAACTTCATCTTGTTCATCTTGTTCATCTTCATCATCAGGATTTTCATCATTTTCATAAAGTTTTGAATAAAAATCTTCTTGATTATCTTTACCGGACATACCTCCTTGTATATTTTCTGTATTCATATCACCCGACTCTTCAATTTCATCCATATCTGTATCTTCCATATCATATAAAAATTGCATCATTTCATTATCCTCATCCATATCACTTTCTTCCTTTTCAATATCATTTTCATCATCATTTTCACCTTCATCAATCTCAATTTCTTCTTTATCATTATCAGTAACAATATCATCACTTATTAATGTTTCTTTTTGAAGTTCTGATTCATAATCTTCTTCGTAAACAGGTATTTGTATATTATCACTTTCATTTCTTAGTTTGGTTTCAATTGATTGTAATCTTTCTCGTAACTGTTTGTCTTCTGTAAATTCTTTTGTTTTCAATGGTTTTGTTTTTTCAACACATAGCTTATCAATCATTGTTTTGGATACTCGTGTAGATTTGGGATCAATAGATAAACGCAATAAACTGTCAATAAAGATTGGAACAGTTGTGATATAAAATATATCATCAATACCCGAAATTGTTATAGTAATTGTTTCATCGCGCGTATCTAAGAAAGTTTGGATATTAAATCCAGCATTTTCCTTTATTTCTGTTATACGTTTTCGGACATTTAATTCAAGTTGTATCTCATTTGTTATTTTAGTTAATTTTTGTATAGCATCACTTTGTGATAAAGAATAATTATTAACAAGTGATTCAATAATTGCACGAATATCCACTTTATTTTTGATACTATCTATTATAAATATTTCCATACTATTTTCTTTGTTGTAGTTGGAAACACGAGTATATTTCCATTTGTTTAGAGATTCTATAATAAAAATACTTCTTAGACACTTTGTATATTTATAAATATCTATTTTTCGTTTGATGTTTATTTTCATTTCATAATCCATATTTTCCACAATAGTAGATGGATTTGTTATTGAACTAAAAAAAGATAATTCTACATTTGAGTAGATGGTTTTTAAAATATCTTGGATTTTTATTAACACTGGATTTACAGATTGTAATAAAAGAATATTGAGTTCATCGACACCCATAGGAGTGTTATTCATTTGAACAAAAACTGAAACGATTCCCGTCTCATATATTTCCATTATTATTTCACGTGATTTATGGAGTATATAAAACATTATTGATTTAGTATGGCCTGGTAATTTTGCAAGTTTGAATATAATAACTTTTGAAAGAATCGGAATATTTTTTCCACTACTTGTTTTCGATTGACAATATAATCTATAAATTTTTTCCTTTTTAATTCCAGGATTGTATTTTATTAATGGGATAATATCAGTAGAAGAAATTTTCTTGAATATCATCTCTAATGGAACAGATAATGATGAAGTCATTTTTTGAAATTGAAAACTCAAACGTATTGATTTTATACCCATATACACATAAGGTAAATCTTGGGTTCGTTCAATATACACATCAGTCAATAAATCTATATTTTGAATATCTTGCATTATACTTTTTTTACCTTTACTAAGAACTTTTGATGTTGTCGAATCCTGAAAAAATACGAATTTCACTATTTTTTCTATTTGACTTGAAGATATATTTTTTGAAACATCTAAGAAAAAACATACATTTATAACATTCTTTTCAAAAAATCCATATTGGAATAAAAGATTTTCATTATCAACTGTAATTTTATATTTTGTATTTATCATTTCTGATGATGAAATTTCATCAAGGAATAAATATGGATTAGGATTATATTGTGGTGTTCCAAATTGACCAATAGATATATAATCTCCAGATTCTGTTTTTCCAAACAAATACATTGGTGATTGATCATACATATGATCAGATTGTAAAGCTAGTAAAATTTTAGTTCGGATTGTATGAATCGTATCATCATATTGAATAAACATCGGAATAAACAATACAGGTATATTGTTTGTTTCATTCATAGTAACTTCATCTTCATCAAAAATAGATAATTTTGTAATAGGGTCAATAGGATTACTTGTTATTTTTTTTTCAGTACCGTAAAAAACAAGTATTTTACTAATCTGGTTATTTACCAAAATATGTATTTTAAATATCATACTCTTATTATGTATGTAATAAAATAATTAATCCATAAGTGGCGGACATTGCAATCCACATATTATAAAGAAATTTTGTCAACAATTTAGGGTTCGAAAATGTATCATATATATTTATTATTCCAATCATACGAGGTTTATCAATGGATAAAATTTTATCCATATTATTTATTCTTGAAATATCTACCAAGGAGATAAATACATCATATAGATTTATTTGTAAAGAATATATCGTATACAAACCTACAATTCCAGCAAGGAAAAAAGGATACAATACTCTCGATGGATATTTAATAAATTCACCTCTCTTTACAACAGATGATACGCTATACGGTAAAAAGAGATAGAAATAGTTAGAAAATATTGTAATCATATACATTGCAAAAAATACCAACATTAACATAGAATTATGTTTGTAAAAATGAGAGTGAAATGGCAGCCACCCAACAACGGTACAATTGTCTTTACCTTCACACGGTTCTTGTAAATAAAATAGTGTACATACAAATATTACTCCGTAAAATAAGATCCATAGATGCATATATTTATCCAACTCTGGATTGGATATATGAAGAATTGTTTTATTTGTCCACATAAATGTAAGTGATTGTAAAAAAAGTGCAGTTAATAATAACCATTGACAATTATATCCATTTTGTATTACAAATGAAATTAACATTATAACACCAAATAAAAATAGGAATGGAATCATAGATAAATCCAGATAATTGTTATTGAGTTTGGATGTATAATAAATGGCCACACAATAAGCTGTGTTGATTATAAATAATACAATATTGATTAAACTATACATATACTATACTTATTTTTTTTGTTTGTATTCTTCTAATATTTCATCAGCCAATTTTTCAAGTCGACGTTGTTCTTTCAATAATATATCTGCAAAATCAGTTGTATCTCGGCGATTACGACGTATATAAATAACAGTTTTTAATCCTGATTCGTTATTAGAACATTCTGTTAATATCGAATCCAATTCATCTATTATATTTTTTAATTCCTTATTATAATGTCTTAGATTAAATGTATTATGGGATTCGTGAATATTATTATTCTTTTTAGAAGTTAATGACATTTTGTCAGGACAAATGTTTTTGATTATAATTAAAATTTCTTAATTATAATCATTTTATTTTATAAAATGATATATTAATAGGTTATATAATGAAAAATCCTTATCATTATATAATGGGTTGTTTATGCGTTATTATAATCGTACTCATCTCTTCCCAAATTTATCATATGAAAGACACATATGGGTTAAAATGTATCATTTCAACAAAGGATGGAAATCGTTATTGTGTTCGTGACAGAAAAAATATAGATGATGCGGTTGAACTTTTATCATTGGTTGTAAATAAATGTATTGTATTGGTTCAACGATTGAATGAAGATTATCCTGATGATAAACGTGTTATAATGTTGTCTAAGAACTTTCAACCCAATAGAATTTTTGAAACATTACCTACAAGTGAATTAACAGCGTATTCCGAAAACAAGGGTGAAAAAATGGCAGTTTGTTTGAGTAAATCATCGCGAAATGATACTAAACTCATAGACGAAAATACATTAACATTTGTTTGTATCCATGAATTATCTCATATGATGACTCCTTCAATTGGTCACAAGGAAGAGTTCTGGATGAATTTTAAATTTTTATTAATTCACGCTAAGAAATATGGTATTCACGACCCGGTAAATTATAAAAAGAACAACAAAGATTACTGTGGTATATCTATAAAAGATAATCCATATTATGATTTGTAAGATTTATCCACATAATTGTACCAAGGACGATACACTTGAAAAAATAGAGTTATTGTCAATAAATTAAACAATGTAATTATGATAACAAAATATAAAATAAAGAGGATAAAATAATTAGAAACGAAATTATGCGGATAAACCATAATTTTACATTCCAACAATACCAATTCTATTTCCCTTTATAAAAACAACTTCTTCGGGTGTCCATATTCTGTTAATATAATTACACCACATTATATCACCTAAAAATTTAATATCATAATCTTCAGGTTGTTTAGTAGTAAATGTAAAATCGACACCATTATAATATGATAATAATGAACCAATATTCCAATTATTTTGTATAATTTTCCTAGACATTAAAATCTCCTTTTCACGAATAGCGTCCTCGTATGTTTTTGCATAATTGGTTAAACTAAATATTTCACAATCAATTAAATATTGAAGTGTTATTTTATCCATAGAAAAAATATATGATTGAACATGTGCTTCAGATTTTGGATTTTTATCGGCGCATATTGTACTTCCAAATAATTTTATATTAGATTGTAATCCGTTTATATAAAAATCGGTCCATCTACCATTAAAAGGTTGATGAAAAAATGGTCCAAAAACAGATGAGTTTACAAAAATAAACTTGTCATACGATTCATATAAATCATCTGTTAATAAAGCATCACTCCACCCTCCAAAATCGTATCCTATATTATCTCTAAATAACGTTTTTACATTATCAGGAACTTCAAAAACATTATCTTTGTTATTTGATATAACAATGAAATCAACATTTTCATCTTCATAAATACATCTTTCAATAAAATTTTTTACTCTAGAATTATATTTATGAAATACAAATAGTACCAATAACTTCATTATTGCATAAAACTTATAAAGTTTATATAGTTTATTTTCGTTTGATGTTATTATTTATTAATAACATCAACATTGATACATTTTTTCAATTAATTATAAATAACATCTAAGATTACCTAGAACCGCAATCAATCTCAAGAGGTGGACGAATGTAATCAGGTGTAATAGTAGATTGATTCCATATACTTACATTGGTAATAGGATTAGGTGGTTCACTGCGTATTTGAAGATTGGGGTTTCTTAGAGACCCGTTAATTGTATCTATACCTGCAAGATATGTTGGAGATAAAAGATTTCCGGGTATTTGAACACTTTGTCCTGCACTACCCCAACTATTGTTTGTTTTAGGTAATAGGTCCCCAGGTTGAACTGAATTTGACATAGTATTAGGAATTATGGGTCCACTGTTGCCTTTGGGTGCTCCTGGTACAGATGAAAAAACTTCATTCGAACCAATGGGTTCAGAAGGTCTAACTTGTCCACTATTTGAATTAGAAACTGATGGAGTAGATGTTTGGGGTGTAGTCGAATAAAGTGCTGCATTACTAGAAGATTCATTTCCCTCAAAAGAGTATGATGGTTTTTTTGATATAAACCAAAATATTAGACCAATCATCGCTATAAATATAACCATCGGGAAAATATCCTTAGAGTTTATAATTTTTTTTACCATTATATAAATTAAATAATAAAATAAATTTTAGGGTTCATTGAATAAATTGAATTTGTTCTTCTAATTCATTTTGTAATTTACATATTTCTTCGATTGATGATTCATATATACAAACCTTTTTTGTTGAATAAACATATTCTTCTATATCGTTTATAAAATTCTCATCTTTATTTTTATCCAAAATAGAATATATTTCATTTACAACCGGTGGTATAGTAATTACTTTTGTTATACTCGATAATTTATAAATTATTTCGAATGTATCTTGTGAAGTAATACACCCTCGTATAGATATATCACAAGATACATTGTCGTCATTCAAAATATATTGTTTAAACACATCCATATACTCTTCTGGTATGAGAATGTTAGTTGTAGTATATACATCAACACATATTTTTACCTGTGGAAATCTATCTTTTATAAATGTATTTATCTGAACTTGTAATTTCTTTAATTCATCGGTAATTACCAAAGAACAAATATCATATTTTTTATTCTTATGTATTGGATTTTCGATTGATTTTAAAATAAGTTTTGCATCCGGTATATTAATATATAATTCTTTAGAAAATTGTGTTAATATTATTATATACGTATTATCATAGACTGGAATTATATTTTCAATACCCAACATAAGTAAATAATAAGTTATATATAATCTATATTTTTATTATAGATTATATGAAAGATTTTATTATACACGAATGTCTAAAAACATTTAAGCAACCTGAATTTGCAGATAAAATACAATTTATTGTGAATCCTTTCTTAGATATTTTATATTCTAAATTTAATTCATACTTATACATATTCATAATAACTGTTATTTTTATTTTATTGTTGTTGCTTATTAATTTACTTATGTTAATCTATATTGTTCGAAAAATTAATTTTTAAATGTCAACGTATCAAGATAAACCCTATTCCTATACCAATAAATAAATAATTATATATGTATATAATATATAATTATGTCTTGTTCAAATTCAAGTGCCGCATCTTATGTTGGAAATGTTGCTGGTGATAGTGTATCAGGACAAATTGCAAATTCTGTGAATGGTGTAGGTTCTTGGACAATCCCTAAAGGTGGTTGGGGGAGTACAGGAATATTGGGTGGACGACGAAAAAAATATTCACGTGGTAAAAAACACAGACGTTCAGTTCGTTCTATAAAACGAACACATAAAGTACATAAAAATCCTAAAAAGAGGACAGCGCGAACGCGTAAGTAAAACAATAGTATTTTTGTATTATATAGTATATTAATATACTATATATTAAATGAATAAAATCGAAGATATATCTCGCGAAAGGAGTAATAGTTATGATAGTGATTTGACGGAAAGTAGTTATGATTCCGATAATGAAATTATCGACACAGGATTATTTGATGATGATGATGATTACGAGAATGAAAAAAATAAAAAGGATGGTGCTAATTTTACACCTGAAATAATAAGTCAATCGGCTACATTGGCAGTTGAATATAACATAGACAAAGAGGGTAAATTATCTATACCATATGGTATATTTATGGAATGTAAACAATTACCCGATGGAAATATTATATGCAAAAAGGAGGATTTTTCTAATGTGGCAACCAACCCTAATATAGAAAATACTAAAAAAACAAAAAAAAATAAGAGACAAATATTAAAACAGAATAAAACAAAGAAAAGAAATGTTATAGGACGTAGAAATATTTCCAAAAGAAAGCGCGTTAAGCGTCGTGTTGGAACAAAAAGGGTTATAGGGTTAAAATAATGAAGCACTCCACGATTGTTTGTTAAATGGACTTACCATAATTTTATCTAATTGTGTTTTATAGAAATCAACCTTTTTATTGAAAATTTTATCCTTTTTTGTTAATGGATATAATGGCAACGTATCCATTATTTCCCTTTCTTCTTCTGTGATGATTGGCTTTTTCCCATAACAATTTACACCGAATTTTGCATTTGGGTTGGAAATATACCCTCCATTAATTCCTGGTCGACCACAATCATTCTCGTGTCCCTTAATATTTTGTAAAGTGTTATAACTGGATTCTTGAGTAGGGAAATATACATTTTGTCCTTCGGACCATCCATAATTACACCATTCACCCCCCTTTTTATATGCATCTTCAATTTCATCATATGTAGCTAATCTTCCATCATATGCTTTACAAACAGCTTGTGCATTATCATATGAATAAATATTACCTGGTACATTGAATACTTGTTTTATACCTCCTGTTGGTAAATTCACGGGTTCCAAACCAAATTTATTTATTATAGGTGTATAAGATGGTGGAGGTTCATTATTATTTACGTGAATATCTACTTTGGGTTCATTAGTAAATATATCATTTACCGATGCAGTGATTGTTTTGTTGAATAAAATCTGATACCCTTTTACAACAATTATAACAATAAATACAATTACTATAAATTTCGCAAACATTCCTGAACTGATGGAATTTTCCGACGAATATGAATCATTTAATGAATATACATCATTTTCGGAATTAAATATATCATAATAATCTGTATTACTTTTTGATGATGAATTTGACATATAAATATAAATCATATAGACAACAACTAAGAAAATAAATACAATAATAACAATAGGTTTTTCTATAATATTAGTTAAATCATACGTATAATTATTTGTCTCCTGCGTACTCATAGTTTATATATTATACAGATGAAAAGGTTTTTCTATAAAAGAGACAATAAACATTTGGATTGATTAATTGTAAAGGATTATGTAACTGTGTTATTTTATCATCATTACAATGGTACCATTTATCATTATGTTTTACACAAGCAGTATAATGTCCTCCCATTATCCCACCATTATGGCATCCTACTCCATACAATTCATATTCATATACATTATTTTGTAAAATTAGATATTTTGACATATCTAAATTCTGTACTGGAAAATGAATTAATGTATTATTTTTACCTCTTCCATTTATTTTTGTACGATTAAATGTAAAAATTAAAATATGTGGTAATTTCCAAAAAAGGGAACTTTTTAATGCAGAAACGTATTCATTCTTAGATTCATTGAAATATGCATTTTCATTTTCAAATAAAACGTGATTACAGTACAAATCAATACAATCGTGTAGAGTTGGTTGTAATATGTTTTCTGGAATATCTAGATGAATAATCGATATAATTTCAGGATTAATCGAAAGTATCGAAAGATCTGACTGTTGTTGGATTGTATTAATTTGAATCCCGTAAAAGAGATTGGATACGTCAGAATAATGTTTAAAATAACTACTTTGTAACAATTTGAAACATTTATCTGAAATAATCGAATGATTTATATTCATACTGGTCAAGTATTCTTGATAATCCATATGAATTGGTTTACATATAGATGTATGAAAACAATCCAACATAAATAATAAAAACTCACATATATCATTTTGTTGTCCATCTGTAAACATATCATTATCCTTTATTTTTGCAACGTGTCTTAAACCGGCTATACATTTAAATGGTGATATTGTACATTTCTTATCCCATAATATATTTTTTATTTCCATCCATTCAACCAATACAATAGTTTCGGGTATATCTGAATTATATTTTATATCAAGTTCTTCTAAACACTGAGTCAACTCATATGTATAAGATAATATTTGGAAACACGAATTCATATAACACGTGTTCCCAATATTTTTTAACCCCGATACAAATGGTTTGTTATGAATGATTGTATAATCTATTTCAGGAACTCCTGTAATCATTGTTAAATCTATATTGAGTTAATATATTTAAACAATTAATTTAAATATTAACATAATTATGTCAAATGGGTTTCAATCACGAATAACAACTACAGCTGATCGGTGGTTATTATTAAACTGTTTTAATGAAACGACCCGACAAATAGATAGACTTATCGAACGTCAAAATCATATCGTAGAAATGTTATTGACTCCCCCTATAGAACCATCACCCTTACATACATTTCCTGAAACTCGACAAACACCATTATCATCGAGAGAGCGACGTTCAACCCCCAGAAGACCGTCATTCAATACTAGTATTTTTAACGAATCATTATTTAACGAATCCTTACCAGAAACACCCGTTCGACCTAGGTCATCATTACAAACAGAAAGAGAATATCCTTCATCAAACCCAAATCAAACAAATAACCGACGAACAAATAGAGTTTTCCGTTCTGTTAATACGAACGATTATTCACATTCACCAACTGGTGGAACTGGAACCAATCCTTATGAAAGTTATATATTTTTTTTAATGGATACACTTATACCCAATGCAGAATCTACATTTGAAGAATTTTTAAATCCCATATATATTCGTCCTACAGCTCAAGAAATACAATTAGCTACATCACAATGTATATTTGGAGAAATAACAGACCCCAAAAATACATCTTGTCCTATTACATTGAACGTTTTTAACGACAATGATGAAGTTACAAAAATAAATGAATGTGGACATTTATATACACCGACTGCATTAACTCGATGGTTTCATAACAACGTCCAATGTCCATTATGTAGATGTGATATACGAGAATCATTAAATACACCAACTACATACACAACAACATATACAAATTCTTTATCTAATGATGCCGATTTATAATTTTTTACATTCGTATATTGATGTTATTTTTTGAATAATTAACATCAATATATTTTTTTTGAAAAAAAAGAATGAATAAAGAGTATGAAACTAATGAGTTAATAATTTATTTCAATGGTTTAAAATAACCAACAATAGTAGCATTTTTTTGTTTTTCATTTTCGATTTGAAGTAAATATTTATCGAATATTAACTTTTTAACTTCGTCATTTTTCATTCTATCAATTTTATCATTTAACATATCTGGATCTTTAATAGTACATCTTAATTTTTCAACATCCCTTTCAAATTTTCTTAGAAGTGTATTTTTCCGTTGTTGTCTCCATAAATCATATAATACAAGTGCCAATAATTGTTGAACGGGTTTCATTATTTGATTGGATATATAATGACCATAATCAATTTTTAATTTATGTTCTAATACATAATCAGGATTTTCAATTTTCTCTCCTTGTAATGCATTTTTATTTTTAACTTGGATATAAACAAATGGGATACGGTCACCGGTAGATGGTTTGTTTCCAGGTTCTCTAACACCAATCCGATCCGCAAGAACCTTGTGTGCAATTTGTTGAGGATTTTTATAATTCGAATTCAATGCTTTGGAAATAATCAATGTTTGGATAGGATATTTACCCTTCATTAATTTTTCCAAACACGAATGTAAATATACAACAGCCTTATTTACATCCATATCTTTCATTAATATATCAATAATATTTCCATACACCTCTTTTACTATAGGTGCATTATCACGTCGTTTTAATACAATACCCATTTCCTTGCGTTTACATTTATGTATATTTGTTTCATACATCATACCAACATACCTTTTTTTCGACAATAAACAAAAGGGGAAGAATGTTTTTTCGTATTCAAAATCGTGAGGTTGTTTAAGAAATTTACTAACCATATGCATAGCTTGTTGGGCAATCTCAATTGAATATCCCAAAGCAACATTTCCAGGGATATTTTTATTTGTTTCTGGATCTTTCAAATTAAAGTTAAAGAATACACTATCCGTGTCACCGTATACATATTCGACATTCGTTTTGATATTTTTACCATCATTGCATCGAACGATTCGGTCACCGTAACATTTTTCTACAAGTGATTTTGCATAATTTAATAACAACCTACCCGTCGCTGTTGTAGCTGCGGCAATATCCTGTTCATAAAATGCTGATGTTTTGGCACCACATTGACCATATAAAGAGTTGGCTGTTGTCTTGTATGCAAGTTGACGTTTATCGTATACATTTTTGATGAATTCGTCAGTTTGTTCTCCCATCATTTTTTTGGTGGTTTTACGAGCTTGTAAAAGCTCTTGGAGAATAGACGGCATAATAGCTTTTTCGTTATTAGGGAATTGTGCAAACCTACATACTCTATAACCGGTTAATACCTTCTTTTTATTAACATATTTATACGTATCATATGTAACATCAACATATGTATAATTTTCCATATTATCATAAATATATTCTCCATTTTCATTTTTATCACCTATTTCTTCAATGAGTTCATTCAAGAGATTATAAGATTTTGTCCATACTTTACTATCGTGTGACAAATTTTCACTAATCATTGATGATGGATATAGCGAAGCGAAATCTCCAACTGATATTGGATTATTCAAATACAAGTTACACTTGGGCTCCAGTACAATTGCACCTTCATATGCATCTTCCATAGACCCCCTTGGAATCACTGGTAATAATGTACCCTTTTCTCTACATTTTTTAGCAACATAACTTAACAATTTAATACCCTGGCCTCGAAATATAATAAAACCAATTGGGACACTACATATATTTGCCATCTCAGATAAACTTGTTAATATATCCACTTTATTAAAAAGGTAATGAACGAGGTTACAATCCTGAATACAATATTTCGCCACAACAAATCGGTCATTCTCATTACCAAGTGATAAACGAAATATATCTTTTGGTGTTACATTATCTTTAGCAACACCCCATCTCATCTTTTTACCTATTACCTTTTTAATCACACCTTGAACAACAAAATACCCTTCTTCAAGACATATTTCCAAAATCATAAATTTTTCTCCATCATTATAATACTCTGTGATATATCCAATTGTTTCAAAGTGAATAAATGATCCAACTGTCATCCCACTCATATTATGTGTTAATATACGTGTTGTAGATTCGTCTAAAATTTCAATGTCATCTATATAATCGCCGATAAAATGATTGGCAACAAAATCTAATTTATAAGATGGTAAATTTTCTTCACGGCGAAAGTGCATATATAAATCAACTTGGATTCGACCAATCATCTTAATATACAATAATTCATAACTTCCACTTGCAATATTCAAATTTAATTTTTCAAGTGAATATTCTCCATCCTGCGATTTATTTGCACATATTTCATTTATATTTCTAGACAATTTTAGAAATTCTATCAAACAGTTGCATTCCTTTGCACGATGAAACATAAACTGGTAATCAAAACCAAATATATTATAACCAATAATAATATCAGGATCTTCTCGTTGTATTAAATCCCGCCAAGACATCAATACATCTTCTTCATTTGAAAAACTTTCAATTACCCAACTGGATGATAGTTCTTTTGGGGAGCTACAAGTATTTAATACAGCACAGTGATTCAAATATGGCTCTGTATTTCCATACTCTAAAAATGTAGAGCCTATAAATGTAACTTTATCACCTTCAAGTTTTGGAAATATACTACATAATGAAGCATTTACTAAATCAATCAATTCATTCCTTTCTATTTTAGTAGATGTTGTGATTCCATAAAGTAATAAATCTATAATTGTCTTGTAGGTTTCTACCTTCACCTTTGTTTGTTTCTTATATTTCCATACAGGTTTTACACCATCTTCCGTATCAGGAGAATCTTGTTCTACATTCACCTCTTCTTGGTCATTGGTCACCATTTTTGAATAATAATTTTCAATACCCAATATGTGTTTTATTTCTTTTTGGAGATAAAGATCGGAATTAACTGGCGTATCTAACCATTTACTTATAAGACGCTCGATTAACGATACATCATTTGTAAACGATGTATCTATAGGGTATACTAGATCTATGGTCGGATATGTTTCAGGTGAATGGTGAAATGCCTTTTTAATTATTCCTACAAGTTCGATTCTTATCTCCTCATATGTTACATCTCTTAGAGAGATAAAGTAATCAACAATATTCTGTGCAAGTTTTTTATAACTTTTCACGGGTATAGGGAAATCTCCGTGTGAACTACTAGCCTCAATATCAAAACTACATATCTTATACGGAACTCTATTTTCATTATCAGGACAACTTATAATACTCGATGCCATTATATGAAATTCATAAGTACAATGCGTACTTCGTTTATGATCTGGAACAATCATTGTTTTATTTTTTGGAAGCATAATCCAACCCGAAGGGTGAATTGTTTTCAAATGAAAGAAACGCAACAAAGGTGGAATATTTGATTCATACAATTCCACCTTTGTTTTATGAAATACAACCCCTTCGTTATTAAGAATAACATCACCATATTTATTTTTTGTATACCATAAATTCTTCACTTTATTAAAACATTGCACATTATTAAAACGAATTATAATAAAATTGTGATTTACACCTCCATCAAAACCATATAATTTTTTATGTTGTACATATTCGAAATGTATGATGTCATTTTGATAATATGTTCCTATTTGTTTTTTGATATATATTAAAAACTCATTTTTTTTGCGATTATCCCAATGATCTCCTACTTTTAGATAAAAGAATGGTTGGAATGTAGTAACGAAAATAGATGCAGTCTCGCGTTTTTCATTAATCCCAAACATCTGGATAATAAACACCGCTCTTTTTTTATGTGATTCTTCTTCATCATAATCTTCATCTTCATCCATACCATCACCATACCACAAAGTGGGGAAATCGGATAAAACGTTAAAATCGATTAATTTGAATTCGCGATCCATATTCATTATTTTTACCTTACTGTATTTGATATAATTGATTTCATTTTATATTTATTGTCTTTCCTAACAATTGTAGGTCTAAAAAATGGTGGTGGTGGCATATGTAATAATTTATCTATTCTATTTTGTTTAAAATATTCAATTGAATGTTTTATCCTATCATCTCTGTTGGTTCCTGCCAAATGAATAATAAATGGCTTTTTTAAATGTGGTGATCTATTCATACTGAAATGTTGTAAAATTCCATAATTAATAATTATACTATTATTACGAATATCTAATATATTTGTCGTATACATATCTATTACAACCGATTGATCGTGCCAGTTTTTGTTTGTTCTATTTACATACAAATTTTCATCATAACACCATCTATTTAAAAAATCGATACTATATTGTGTATTTTTTACTATGAAAACACCAGAATTTATTATTCCGTGATTAGGAAAATCCTGTGAAAATATTACATTATAAGATGAATATTTATTTATAAAATCGATAATATTTTCAGAATCTATGTAAAAATGTGCATCAGAATCTATCCACATAACATAATCATAATTATGAATATATTCCAATAATAAAGGCACTCGCTCAAAGTGAGGTAATTTTTCTGGAACCCTTCTTTTATTACAACAAATTAAATCAATATTATATTTATCACAATAAACCTTATTTATTAAATAATTTAAGTGACCATAATTAGATACGTTTTCATCATACCACATAAAAATACATAATTTCATTATTATATTATACAATATGATAAAAGTTTATTAATAAAGTGTGTATATACTAAACAATGTAGTATGGTTTCATAAGTTGATGTTATTTTTTGAGTAAATAACATCAAATAAAATGTGTAGATAAACCATAATAAATTATGAAAAAATAGATACAATATATATAGTAAATGAAAAAGGAAAATTTCATCATATTATGTATAGTTGCACTTTCTACTATATTCATTTCTTGGTTGGTATATTTTACAGTAACGAGATACAATAACAGAAAGTGTATTAGTGAAGGGTTTACAGATAAAGTAAATACTCGATGTCCCAATTTATTAGTAGAACAAAATGGTAAAATTTATTTATATAATACAAAATTGGCAAATGTACCCGGAGTAAACCCAATTCAATTTAATACATTGGAAGAATATACAGAATTTTTAAAATGGCAAAAAAGTGTAAATATAACTTGTCCCGTTTTGTATTTACAATATACAAATGATGTACAAGGAAATGATGTTTATAAAATACGAAATGATTTTGAGGACACAAAATATGGTGCACCACCTGTTATACCCATTAACCTAAAAAATCCACAAAATACAATGTTGTATGATGCATCACACGATGACGGAGAATATAATATGAACAGTTTTCCAGGTCAGGATCCACACGGACAATATATTGGAAAAAATACACCTTTGGATGAAATGAATGATTATCAACGATATTATCTTAGTACAGATAATGCTATGATGAATAATTGGGATAATGATATTGCAGAACAACATATTGCTCAAGGTGTCTATAAGGATAATGAAGTTGATATTTATATACCATAAATTTTTCTTAGATGAAACGTTTATGGTTGAGCATCTAACCACTCCAAAGAAGTTTCTAAACATTTTTTAGCATTTCCATATGTCGACAATCTACCTATCATTTTATTTACACAATCTGTACTACTTGCATCAGTAACCATTAAATCGTGAATCGCCCATACAGAAAGCATATCGTGGTAACTTGTAATCAACTGTTCCACCTTACTACGAGTATCTTTATTTGTTACAGATGCTGAAATAGATGATAATTTTTTTTCTATTTTATCATTTATATCATCAATGGATTGAGTTGTATTAATACACGAATCTTTTTTCGTATTATCGGTCGATGATTCGTCGGATGTCATACCCTCTTTGACACCTATATTAAAAAATGAAAATTGGAGACGTAATATTTTTCCCACCACAACCATAATTACTATTATAGCGAAAAACATTACGATATAATCAGAATATTGGGGAATCATTTTTACTATACATATATATTTATTTATTGAATAAAACATAGATTCAATATACTTAAATGGGTAGAAGAGTTGCTCTATATCCGGTGGCTTGAGTAGGGTTAAGTGTCGTTGGGAAACCACATTTAGCCCCATAGGTTGTATTGGTAGTTCGGAAATAAATAATACCACTCTTAGATCCCTTTGTGGCTCCTACACCAGTATATCCAAGTCCAGACTTTTTTGAACCACCGCAAGTATTACCTCTGTTTATAATAGCTGCTTGATTGCGTGCGCTTTTACTTCCACTCATATAAACCATATTATTATATAATATAATATAATATAATAATATTTGACATCTGTGTATTTTTATATTAATAATAAGTCAAAACCATAATCAATAGCATATCCTTTATAAATGATAGTATCTATCTTACGACATATCTAGTTATTTTTATCTGTTATTTTATAATAAAATGAACTTGTATTATAAAATATAATCATCCTATAAAAATCACATCAAATGATTCAACAGACTGAAGAAAATACTATTTACAATAAATGTAATGTTGAAATTACAGAAGAAGAAATATATACTTTATTTGAAAATTATGGACTACCTAAGAAAATATTTAATTTGAATATTTATAAACGTGCATTTATTCATCGTTCGTATACACGTATTTCTGGACAAAGGGAGGATGGATATGAATTTTTAAAAAGTAAATCAAATGAACGATTGGAATTTTTAGGCGATGGTATATTGGAATTAGTTACAAAATTTTACTTATATCGTCGTTTTCCTGGAGAAAATGAAGGGTTTATGACTGAAAAGAAAATTGCATTAATAAAGAATGAATCAATTGGTCGAATGGCTTATGAAATGGGATTACATAAATGGTTTATTATTTCTAAAAACACAGAAGAGAAAAATATTAGAAATAATTATAAAAAATTGGGATGTTTATTTGAAGCATTTATCGGTGCAATTTTCTTAGATTATAACCGAATTTTATTAAAACATAATGAAGATTGGTTCCAATCATTATATTCGGTAGGTCCTGGTTTTCAAGTTGCACAACGTTTTATTGAAAATGTTTTTGAAAAACACGTAGATTGGGAAAATATAATTCAAACAGATGATAATTATAAAAATATTTTACAGGTAAAAATACAAAAGGAATTTAAGGTTACACCATTATATTTGGAAATGGGTTATGATAGTATTTTAGGGTTTCATATTTGTGTATTTCTAAATATTAATTCGTCTATTACAGAACCCTTTAATCTAGATACTTTAGAATACACAACCGTGAGAGATTATAATTCATATGAAGATTTACACGAACGTATATCTCGCGATACACGAATACTTGTATTTTTAGGAAGTGGAAACCATAAAATAAAAAGAAAAGCACAACAAACTGCGTGTAAAATTGCGTTAGAATCTCTATCTCAATTTGTTTGATTTTCAATACATCAAATATTAAACCATATCACATTTTACATATTATTATTATTTTTTTCAAGTAAAATAATAATAATAATAATATTTTTGTATAATAGATGAATCGTACACATAAAAATCATTGGAAGGGGTGGAAAGCGCAAAAACCTACACGAAAACAAAGGACTGAAATGTATAAAAAATGTGGTTCGAAATGTTTTTTGGGATCACATAAATCATTTCCCATATGTACTAAGAAAACTTGTAAAATAAATAAAAAGGGAGTTTATGCAGCATATATACGTGCACGTGAATATAGAAAACGAGGGTCTAAATATTATAAAATAAGTAAAAGAGCAAAAGATATGTTGAATATTAAATATTAACTAATATATATGCAATATTACAATCCAAAAATTCAAATACATAGAGATGTTATAGTTGATGTATTTTCAAATTTTACACCAAATAGTAAAATGTTGGTTTTTGGATTAGGTTATGATAGTAAAATGTGGTATGAAGGAAATAATAAAAATACATTTTTTGTTGAAAATAACGATCATTATATTAAACTGAACAAAAGACATATACCAGAAGATAAAATCATAAAATACGATTATAAAACAAAAGTAAATTCTAGTTTTACAATGAATGATTCATTAATAAATACTTTTGAAATACCTGAAAAAATTATGAATGAAGGGCCATATGATATAATTATAATCGATGGTCCGGAAGGTCATTCTCCTAATACTCCTGGACGCTTAATACCTTGTTATTGGGCTACACTACTATCTAAACCTGGGACAATTATATACATAGATGATTCTAAGCGCCCTTTAGAATCATATTCCATTAGAAAATATTTTAATAATTATGATAAACAGGTATTTAATAAGAGATTATTTTGTACAAAGATATATATTACATAATGAATCGTATTATATCTCCAATGATAGATTCAATAACTAGACTTGTGGGTACTATTCATATTGGTTGTGCATTATTTAAAAATATACATATCATATTATGTCCATCTTTTGTTATAGGTGAAACTATATTTCTTACATTGTATACTCTAACACCAATATCTTGGATAATATGCAAAGACGAATGCTTTATTTCTTATTGCATAAAAAAAATAAACAATCCACAATATAATCTTGGCAATGAACCATATAATTATAAAGATATACGTGCAATTTGTTACAATGATTTTATTTATAATGTAATATTTCATACGAATACATTATTGGAAGTATTAACAGTACTTACAATTAAAAATAGACACGAACGTCTAAATACAATAAATGTTTATTTTGGACTCATTATCAAAATGATGTATATTTATGACATCAAATATAATATAAATTTTAGAAAAATAATTCATCCGTTTTTTCAAATAGCAATGTCATCATCGTTTTTATGGTTATTATTTCAATGGTATTTTTACTAATTTGTATGTGATATATTGTTCTTATTATTAAAAAATAAGAACAATAAGATATAGATAATTTTATGAATGTTTTAGAAATCACAACTTAATGCAAAAATATCATCTTGTTTTGTTTTATCTGATAAAGAATATGCTGATACACGTTTTTCGAAGAAATTTGTTTTTGTTTCCATACTTATTAATTCTATAAATGTAAATGGATTTGATACGTTGTATATTTTTTCATATCCAAGTTGAAGAGATAATCTATCTGCACAGAATTTAATATACTGAACCATACTATCAGAATTCATACCGATTAATCTACAGGGTAATGAGTAACATATAAACTCTATCTCTATCTCGACGGCTTCAGAAATAATAGTATGAATTGTTTGTTGATCTAATTTATATTTCAAGTTTTTATAAAGTAGAATAGCAAATTCACAATGCAATGCTTCATCACGAGATATAAGTTCATTGGAAAATGTCAATCCGGGCATAAGACCCCTTTTCTTTAACCAAAAAATACTACAAAATGCCCCAGAGAAAAATACACCTTCAACACAAGCAAAAGCAATCAATCTTTCAGCAAAACTTACACCAGAATTTATCCATTTACACGCCCACTCACCCTTTTTTCGAATACAGTCGAATTGTTCCAATGCATTAAAAAGATTATTTTTCTCTTGTGAGTCTTGAATATACGTATCAATAAGAAGACTGTATGTATGTGAATGTATATTTTCCATTGCTATTTGGAATCCATAAAATGCACGTGCTTCAGAAACTTGTACATCTTTCATAAATCTACAAGCTAAATTTTCCAATACAATACCATCACTTGCTGAAAAAAACGCAAGAATCATTTTTATAAAATGTTGTTCATCCGATGTTAGTGTATTCCAATGTCCGACGTCACAAGATAAGTCGATCTCTTCGGGCCTCCAAAACAAATCTACTTGTTTTTTATATAAATTCCATATATCTTGATACACAATTGGAAACATAACATAACGTGTTAATGACGGAGATAATAGTTCTTCTTCGTGTTGCTTTTCCAAAATACTTATACTATTCATTTTGATATATTATATTATAATATTTTTTTATTATAATATATGACCGAAATAGCTAATTATGATATAAAATATACTCAGAATAAAAATCGCATTGAAAAATTGAAGGAAGCAAAGTGGGAACAAATGAAACTAATAAAAAAGGCATTAACACATAGAAAAAATGCAGACAATATGGTATTGTCGACTTTATTAAAATCGTATGAATTAGAATTAAATATGGAAATATCTCAAATAATAAATTTAATTGATATTTTTAATCAATTATATATAAAAAATGAGTTATTACTCCAGTCAACTCAAGACAACATTCAAATATATAATTTATCAACGGATATAATGGTAATAAAAGAAGAATTGGAACAATTGACCAAATACCTTGACAAATTAAACAAATATAAATTGTAAATATTTATTTATACAATAAACCATACATATCGCCGTCACGTATAACTTTTGATACACGATTCGACATTTCCCTTTTTCTTAGATGATTTACAAAATAGGATGATAAATATATTTTGCGATATTGTAAAAATCTTCTCCATCTCCGTTGGATAATTTTCAATAAATAAGTATAACATATAGCACAAGAAACAACATATCCATCACTGTCAATTAATTCGACACGTTTTATAATATCGATTGACGTGTTATTGGTATTGCCATTCAATGACAAATAATTGTTAAACGTATCAATGAATTTAATTTTACGATTCATTGATACTTGTGTATTAATTTTACTGTATGGGAAAGTTTCATAAATAATATATTGATTTGAAATATGTTCATCCGTTATACCACAAATATTTTGGTTGTATTTATAACATATACCTAATTCCATTTTATATGTAATCTCAATTTTTTTGTATTATCAATGATTACATTTTAGTTTAATTCATTTTATTGTTTATATATAATATAATATGGCAATTAAACGAAAAAACACACGCTCATTTAAAAATAATATGAGAAAAATCCCATTCAATCTGCAAACTATATTTTATAATCAAAATTATTTGTATGTAATATCACTTGTTTCTATATTATATTTTTTATTGAATGCTATAAATCATAATTACATAAGTGTGATTTCGTTTATGGTTATAGGAGTATTTACTTTTGCAACTTATTCTAAGAATATGTCAATTGTTTTGACATTGTCTTGTGTAATTTCTATACTAATAAATATTATTACTTCATTTCTTAGTTTATTTTATCCCAAACAAAAAGAAGGTTTAACAAATAAAACAAAAACTCCTCCACCAACTTCAACCAAAGATTCCAACACAAAAAAAACGACAGAAAAACTAACCTCTCTTCAACCCGCACCTTTTAAAAAGGGTAAACATAGTGATTTTGATGTAGATTTATCTTCTACATTACAACAGTCATACGGTTTGTTGAATGATTTATTGGATAATGACGGAATCTCCAATTTAACAGGTGAGACCAAACGACTGATAAGTGAACAGAAAAAGTTATTTCAATCTATGAACTCTATGACACCTCTTATTAGTCAAGCAAAAGAGATGCTTGGGATGTTTAATACAGATGACTTTAAACAACTCGAAGGTTTAGCTAGGAAAACAATGTCTGTACCAACAAATACAAAACCTTTACCTATTCAAGAAGGAATAGAAAAAAAGGTAAATAGCTCTCCTAGTGTATCATCTCCCCCACCAAAAACATCATTCTAACCCAATCATCAACTATAAATATATTAATTATTCGATTCACTTGATTCACTTGAAAACATTCCTGAAAAAAAAGCAACCATAATTAAAATAAAAATTAAAATAAATGCAAGTTTTGTTAGATTTCCTACAGTAAGAATAAAAAAATCATAAGCCTTTTCTTTGTATCCCGATAAAAATGTATTTGTTGTTGCAACAGTTGGTTCAGGGTTTGATGGAGATACATCTCCACACGATAAATAATAACTATTTGTATTTGCATTAAGACCCATTGGTGCATAACTTATATTTGTAACAATACCACATATATTTGAATAACGTGCAACCATATCTCCATTGATATTATTCACACATTTTTGAATAATATCTTTATTTATTCCAATAGAAGTTACAGGTGAAATATCAAAAATAATTGACAACCCGTGAATAAACTCAGGCTTTGTCAAACTTTCAGAAGTGGTAATAGGTAATGTGGATATATATGAATAAAATTTATTCTTTTTGGGGATAATATCATTCAAATTGATATTTATATTATCATAAGATACACCATCATCTAGCAATGACTGTATTGTATAATCGCGTATATCACCATCAGATACTTTTACATTTGACGGAATAAAAAATACAAGATTTGTTGGTATTTCGGATTTAATGGAATTATCTATATAAGATGTATTTCGTAATGTATGAATACAAACAATCTCTGAATCAATTGTATTTTCTTGATTTGTATATGTATTTATAGGTGGTGAATATATACGTATTTCTGATAAAAAATAGGTTGATAATTGATTTACTTTAACTATATTCAAATTACTATTTGTATCCTCCTTTGCAGTGTATATTTGTATATAATTAAATGAAATATCATCACCTCCATTATCTCCCAATGAAAAGGAAGAATGTGTGTTTATGGATCCATTTGTAAAAATATTAGTATATACCGTATTTATTTTACATTTAGATATACAATTACTTAATCTTATCGTAGAAGGTGGTGGAACTGTTATAGGTAAATCTGGCGTCATATAATAATATTTGGATAAAATATTATTATCATTAAAGCTTATCTTTGAATTTTCATAACAATACAATTTATACTATATTATATGCATCTCGTGTATCTTCAACCATAGGTGTATAGGAAGCTTTCATCAATGGTGTATTTGAATTACAAGCGGGTGCCATCAATTCAACAACATCCTGTTCCAATGTTCGCGGAACCTCCTTCAATGTATTATCCGGACAATATATCAATGTAGTATCTTCCGGAAACTGTGCAAGTGTTTTTAATCCTTGTTGGTAATTCGTCTGAATATATGATTTAGAACGAATAATTAATTCATACACTACAATTGTAAATAATATACTTACAATTGGATTTGCATATACGATAAAGATAATTGCCATAAATAACAATACAAATTTACCTATTATAGTATTTACACCGTTCGCAATTATCAATGGTGTTTTAGTTCCAATTAACAAATACACGATAAAAAAAATACATAGTATTATATCACTTGTACTCAATTTCATTATATAATTATCTAGAAAATAATATTTTACATATTAAATTACCCATAACCATTTTTATCATACAAAGATGGGTTGGATTGTGGTGTTGATTTGTATAATGTTAATAAAAAGTTTACATAATTATATCTATATGAGTTATATTGGTAATAAAGGATACACAATATATAAATCGGATTACAGTCCCGAAATGATTAAAAAAATAAAGAAAATGTTGAAGGTTGTCCCCGTTAGTCAACACGGTGGTAGAATGAATACAGGATTCACGACATCCTTTAATGTTTTTCGTGAAGGGGAAACTAAATTATACATACCCCGTTTTTTTGGAATAAAAGAATTGGGAATAGCTCCTATCTCAAAATTATCAAATGGTTGTGATATTGATGTAGAATTTCAAGGTTCATTACGCCCATTACAACAACAAATTATTAATGCTTATATAGATTCCATTCGAAAACAAGAAAATGATAATGGATATTTAGGTGGGGGTGGATTACTTGAGTTAGAGTGTGGTGGAGGTAAAACTGTATGTGGATTAAATATTATTTCTTTATTGAAAAAGAAAACATTGATTATTGTTCAAAAGGAGTTTTTAGTAAATCAATGGATGGAACGAATTCAACAATTCCTTCCTAGTGCGCGTGTAGGTAGGATTCAAGCATCAGTAGTAGACGTTGATAATAAAGATATTGTAATTGGTATGTTACAGTCACTCTCTATGAAAGAATATCCACCTGAAATTTTTCATTCGTTTGGTCTAACAATTATAGACGAGGTTCATCATATATCTAGCGAAGTATTTTCAAGAGCATTACATAAAGCTGTTACGCCTTATGTAATTGGATTATCTGCAACAATGGAAAGAAAAGATGGAACCACTTATGTTTTTAAAATGTTCTTAGGTGATATTGTTTATAAAAATAACAATAAGGAAACCCGAGACGTTGAGGTGAGAGCTATACAATATTATAGTGACGATTGCGAGTTTAACTCTGTGAAAACAGATTACAAAGGAAATGTTGTATATTCTTCATTGATTAGTAAAATATGTATTTTTGAACCACGAAATGAATTTATTTTAAACATTCTTGTGAATTTATTACAAGAAAATCCAAGACAACAAATTATGTGTTTAGCTCATAATAGAAATGTTCTCGAATACTTTCATAATGCAATTACAGAAAGAAATATTGCAACTTGTGGATATTATATTGGGGGGATGAAACAAGACCAATTGAAACAGACAGAAGATAAACAAATTGTTATTGCAACGTATAGTATGGCTTCTGAAGCTCTTGATATTAAAACCCTTACTACTTTAATTATGATTACTCCAAAAACCGATGTCACACAATCTATTGGTAGAATACTAAGAGAAAAACATTCATTTACACCCATCGTTATAGATATTGTCGATACGCATAAACCATTAGTAAATCAATTTAACAAAAGAAAGAGTTATTACAAAGAACAAAAATATAAAATAAAATATTTAGGATGGGGGAAAACAGAATGGGTGGATATTCATAAAAACGAAAAAAATAATAAATCAAAATGTGTTGTATTGGAAGAAATAGAAGAAATGGATGAAGCCAATTCTTCATCCATTTTATTATCTAAGAAATGTTTTGCAGGATTATTGGGATAGACGAATCGGGGTCCATTTTTTAAATTTTGTATTATATACACAATCCATTTTTACCATTTTTGTAGTATCAGCAACCATATTACAACTATCATATTCATCATCACTTTCTTCGAGTGTATCTAAATTCATATCCTCCTTTATATTACGAAATATAGTATTGAGATAATTACTTGTTTTTAATGTTTGAACACACGCTACACCAATATATTCTTGTTGTGTCTCTGTATATAAATAATATATATCGATTTTACTATCTGCTTGAACTAAGAAAGTACCCATAGTCTGTTTGACTTCACAATCATTATTATTTTTTTGTGAAACATTGGGTGTAATTAAATAATGATAATGTATTCTAGATGTTGTAAATACTAGTTTTTCCCATTGCGTTTCAATATTTGAGTGAAATCGAATTGACTGTATTTTATAAGAAATATGTGGAAGCATTCCACATATTTCTTTCCAAGACGCTGCCATAAACGGAATACCAATTATAAACGGAGAATGATTCATATCAAAACTGGAAATTTCATAATCTAATAAATATTTCCAAATATGAATTTTTACATCTATCGAATATGTTGATACATCTGTATTTTTGTATGTGAAAATATCTTCTATCGTAAAATAGAATTGTTGATCATTATTAATAAAATAAAATGTCCCATAAAGTAATGTATCTTGTAATGGATAATATACAACAGAACTATCGATAGTAACATTATCAAATGATCTTCTATCTTTTGATAGTGTTAAGATATGACATTTATTTTGAGTAAACCAAACCATTCCCTTCACCCCACACGGTATAGCTATACACAAATTATGTTCAAAAATGGGCGATTCCATTATGGCTTCTACACAATAAGGGATATTTTGCAATAAATTCATATTTATCTGATTATACGGTAATCTGATTATTTTATATTTGTTCAATTTTATTTATAAAGATTCATCCACTATTTTAGAATGAATATATTGAATATGTATATTTTGATTTTGTAAATAATAAAGAAATAGATGATGTGAAAAAGATATTGTGTTCATATATGTTGTATATTTTAATGAACAAATACTTGAATGTTTGTTAAATTTAAATGAATAACTCCAAAAGGGTGGTATAAAAATACACTTGTTTTCTTTTAAAATAATTTCTAGCGATTTTATCTTGTTGAATGATGCTAGATATTTATCTTGGATATTCCAAGGATTTAATGGGGATGTAAATTCAAATGTTTCATAATTATTATACATCTGAAGATATTTTTTATGTTTGGGTGGAATTAATTTTACCACAACTTCACCTTGTGTAACAATAAAGTAATTCCTATAATATACATCATATTTTAGACGTGTAAATGAATTTTCCGAACCAAAAATAATATCATAATATGATTTATTTAATCCGACGGGACGGAATATTTCATCATAATATTCTATGTTTTTACATATTCCAGTTTCACTAAGAAAATCTTCATTATCAACACTTATATATTTTCCCTCTTTGTCTCCATCAAACAATACCATCGTTTTATTCATATTCAATGGAATATTATCTTGACGTTCTTCTGTCAAGACATCTTGTATTTTTACATCAAATGCATCATATGTTTTTGATATATAAGATAAAGATGTGGTCTTGGATATATTATCTTCCACCATATCGAAGATTACTGGTTGTCTTATATCACAAATTTCTTCCAGTTTATCTTTACATACATCACTTATTTCATAAATTTCTAGTTCATTTCCAACTTTATAATGAAAAAGTATATGGACATACAAAAACAACACAAGTACAAAAATAAAAATACTTGTAAAATATTTAAGAATGTTCATAAAATATTTACGTAAAAAAACATTATATATTATCCGCGACGTTAGTCGTCCTTATCATTATCAGTCTCTTGTAAAATAACCATTTTTTCTTTTACAATAGCCGGAAGTACAGGTTTTAACATATCTATAAGAAGTTTCATAGTTCGATTTACATCATAAAAATAACATTTATCCAACATCGTTGTTGTATATTTTACACTTACAATTTGAATAAAAATATTCACAACTTTTTTGTACTTTGGTAATTGACTCAACTTCATTTTACCTGTATGAACGTGAAACTCAATCACAGGTGTAGTTTCTAATAATCCATCTAATGTATCAAGTATTTCATTTATTACCAAACTATCTTTGTCTTCGCCAACATTACAATGTATATTCTCATATACACTTGGGTATATATGTAGTTGATTATTAATAATATTACAAAGATTACTCATTGTTATATCCATAATTATATCGTATATTTATATAAGTATTTGTGTTTTATCTATCATTTTAATTACAGGTTTACTATATTTTACAATATAATTATATTCTAACGGCAATTCCACCCTACATTTTTCGTTATAGTTTCTAATTACAGCTGCACCTTTTATATACGTTAAAAGGTTGCAATGGGTTAAATCATACAAATCTGTGTAATGAATCTCCGTATCACTAATCCAATCTATTCCACTACCAATCCACCCTAACTCCTCATTTGTGAATGAAGCATCAATGAGTGGACCAAATTCTCGTTTACTGTGTGATTTATAGGTTGCAACTGCAAGTACTTTACCGTGTGATTTATTCTTTATAAACCATAATCGATCGCCAAGTTTAACATTTTCAAGAAAATGTTTCACATTAGTAACATCTGAATTAACTCCATATATTCCAAATGGGGATGATGCGATAAAATTATCACCATTTCCAACTCTTATTATATAATGTTCGGATGACATTTTAACTTATAATTTTCATATTTACATATTGCATTAATATCAAAATCTAATTCATTTTATTTTAATATTTCATATCCTATTAAAATTAGGAAATCTTTTACATCTTAACTGCTAAGCAATGATGTTAATAATTTATTATATAAATTTATTATATAATAAATGGATCCACAAGTGGAACAAGATTTAATAGATTATGTGACAGAACAAAAAACAACAATAGAAGGTAATGAAAGAATAAAAAGATTTTGTCAACAACAACCACCCGTTTCATTAGTTGTATATAGAGGTCATAACAGTTCCACTAAAATCAGAAAAAACAATTTATGGTATTCAGCAACTACATCCAAAGATGTAGCAAAAGATGAATTTTCATCTGGAATTTGTTGTGTGTTTACAATTCATTTAATAAACGTTCCTTTAATTGATATAAATTCTCTTATTGGTGATAAGATTGGTCATTATAAAGAGGAGGAAGAGTATATTTTTTTAGGTGGTGGAACATTTTATAGAGACAATACATTAACTAATGAAGGGTTTTCTAATACATCCACTGGTGAATATGAATGTTGGTATACACTTGATAATAATAAACCCATATTTAATTTAGAACAAGTATTATCATTAATAGACCCTGAAGAATATGATTTCATTGATTCTCCTTCAGATATAATAGTTGAAGGAATATCGGAAGATGAAAAAATACTGGTTTTTAATAAAATACAAGAGATAAAGAAAATGGAGGGAGGAAAATAAAAAAAATAAATAAAAAAACTCGTAAAATAAGGAAACCTGATAAAATAAAAAAAACTAATAGAAAGAGAAAACCCAATAGAAAGAGAAAAACCAATAGAAAGAGAAAAACCAATAGAAAAATAAGGGGATAATAAAAGGTTTATATCTAACCTAAATTATTAATTATCATCTTCATTTTCACCATCAGTGGAAGCGTCTTCTATTACGACTTGATTATCTATATCTGTAATCGGGGAATCGTCTACACAATTTACTTGAGTATTCCATTCCGGAACCAATAATCGTTGTTGTTCTTCATCGACACTTGTATATGAAATAATTGTATCAATTGAATGTTTTAATGTATTCATTTCTTGCATAAGAACTGTAATATTTACTTCAAGATTATTTAATCGTTCATTAATATTATCTATTATTTCTGTATTTGCATCAGTTGTAGAGTCATTTGATACACCACCTGTTTCAAGTATTGAATTAAATACAGGAGAACCAGTCAATTCCTCTAGTTTTGCCAATCTAAGAGTAATCAACGTAATTGCATCCTTCATTTGAATCGTACCATAACGATTAATAGGAGGGACTCCTGTATTTTGTTCAAATTGAACAGACGGTTGCCTCTGTTGTGTATTAGACCTTTG
>Ga0214923_10000450_pt1 | contig 62205 bp, 50 predicted proteins | sample LL1510_MetaG_FD_177993 | JGI IMG/M metagenome (GOLD analysis project Ga0214923, IMG submission 177993) | Freshwater microbial communities from Lake Lanier, Atlanta, Georgia, United States - LL-1510 | ecosystem: Environmental > Aquatic > Freshwater > Lake | place: USA: Georgia | collected...
TATGACCTCATGTTTGTAGGCTTCCGTATCTTTAGAGGCTTCCATCATGTTGCTCATAGCACTAGATAAGCTACCATAGAATTGGTTCATTGACCGAAGATGAGCTTGCGCATCCTGCAACTCTAATTCATAGACTGCATTTAAGGAAGACAAATTGCGGGTAACGGTTTGTACTTGTTCGTGATAAGCCTTAGCATGTTCAACTGAATTAGAGAACTGGCTCATGGCATCTACTGTAACCTCGTATTTGTTATTCAAAATATCAACTTGATGTGCTGCTTGCTTGATTTTGGTGGAATATTCTTCCGTTGCAACCGTTGCATCCGTAATATTTGCCAATTGGCTCACATTATTTTTGAGACCTTCTAAGGATTCAGATAAAGATTCCAACAATTCAGGACCCATTTTAGCTGCACTGATTGCATTACCTGCTTCAGCCAAATAGTTTACACCCCCATGATGAGCTGGTGCTCCGCTTTCTAAAGCAGGAGTTTCTTCTCCTTCTTCCCCATGATGTTCTAACTCTTCCAAGTCAGAGAATTCATCTTCAGGAACAATTAACTCTGGATAAGCTCGAGTCCAATCCAAGTCTTCATGAAGTGGCTCAAAGGCAGAGATTGCAAAAATCGCTGCTTCCACCCCTAGACCCACGATCAACATAATGTTTGCACCGGGAAGGTGAAGAATTTTAAAAAGAGCTCCAATGATTACTACGGCTGCTCCAAGTCCGTAGAGGTACTTCATAAAGTTTTTCCAACCTTTGGTTTCAAAGAAACTCTTCTTCTTCCTTGACATAGTGTTTACTGCTTAAAAGTTAATAGCTCGAAATAAAGAATAATCTCTGATTATGTGCGAAAGGTTTTTGCACATACGTTCAGATTTAGATACAAAAAACCCTTAGAGGTTATTTCCATCCCTAGCAATCTGGGTACTTACACAACGAAATCCAACGAATGATTTGGTAGAATCTACATATTCATAAGTACGACTACCACAGGATAAATAATATCCAATATCTTTCCAAGAACCGCCTCTGATTACTTTTTTAATCTGAGCTCCTCCGGGTTGACGCTTTGGATTGTCATAATTAAATGATCTTACATCTGAAGGACCAAAACGAATTACATCATAAAATACTGGATTCAAATCATGTGCATAGGTATAACCAGTTTCTTCAAAATCATCTTCACACCATTCTGCAACATTACCCGGCATATTGAACAAATTATAATCGTTCGGCCAATAAGATCTTACAGGGCAAGTATATTCAAAGTTGTCTGCGATATAATCCCCACGTCCAGGTTTAAAGTTTGCCAAGAAACAACCTGAAGCATTTTTAATATACGGGCTTTCCCATGGATAAAGGGTATGCTCATATCCTCCTCTAGAAGCATATTCCCATTCTGCTTCGGTAGGCAGACGGAAACGTGGAATTGGCAATAAACCTACTTCCAACCTCCAGTTGTTGTAATGTGCAGTTCTCCATTGGCAGAAATAAGAAGCAGCATACCAATTCACCCCTACAATAGGATATTCGTCAAAAGAAGGATGCCAAAAATAAGCTTCGGTATAAGGTTCATTATACGAATAAGCCCAATCGTTAATCCAGGCCATGGTGTCGGGAAATACCAATTCAGCAATTTCAACCGGTAGAGTATCTTTTGCTGTTTCCAGAAATTGACGATACTCGTTGTTGGTAATTTCGGTATCATCCATATAAAAAGGAGAAACCGTGATTTGCCGGTTAAGAGCAACATTTGAATTGTTGATATCCTGATCGTTGTTTCCCATATGGAAACTACCTGCGGGAACAATGACCATACCATAAGGAGTAGGTTGATCCCATGCGGGACGACCCATCAATGAAGTTAATTCTCCGTTGGCACCAGTTTCTCCTCCTCCGAACAGACCACAACCACTAACCAAAATGGATACACAAGCAAGAAGCCCAATGAGTTTTTTCATAGTGCTGAGTTTTCTATACACTTAGAACTTGGCAAAAAATCGTAAAGCAAATATAACTAAAAATGTTGATAAACTCCAATATTCCAAACACTTTTTTCAACCCTTCAAACCTAAACACTTGCATTTCTGGAAAATTAAGTTTTCTAAAAAACTGTATGGGTTTAATCAAACAGATTTTTATCAATCGTATTAAATTCTGGTCTTGGCAGTTTATTGGGTTTGGGAAACGTATAGGATACCACAATTTCATGGGTACCACTCGTAAATTGACCCAAAGTACTCAAAGTATAATCATATGAATACCCAATAAATAATCTATTGTTGGTATGAAACCCAACAATTCCAACCAATGCATCTCTATTTCTGATTTTTGCCTGATTAGAAGTTTGTGCGGTACTGGAATTAGAAGGAATTAATCTTCCTCTATAACTCATTCCAAACACCAATGGACTTACGTGTAAATTAACGTTGAAGTCATATTGAAAAGAGACCAAATCTGATTTTATAATTGCAGAAGGCTCTAAAAATAAATTTTGGGTTTTGGAAACTTTAAACTGATACCCGGAAGCAGCATAAAATTGACGATACACTTTACTTAGGTTAGTAGTTGTAAAATTTTGGAGGGTTGGTTCCAACAGGTGATTGGTTGTGAAACTAAACCAATATTTATGACGTCCTGGATCTTTAGCGAAGGGAACATAAAAATATAAACCTGCATTTACATCTCCCGCAATTGAGGATTGGCTACCGTTTAATAAGGTGGGGTCAAATCCTAATCGGGTATCATATCTCCATTCCGGATTGATTGATTTTTGCCAGAAGCCCAGACCAATTCCTAATTGAAGAACACTTGTTGGAGTATTAGCGATAGGTTTGCGAGTAGTTACAATACGAAATGCATATTGACCTCCAGCACCTAAAGTATTTATAGGGCCAATTCTATCCACCATCATATAACCGCCGATACCTCCTCCTAAACGATCAGCAGGTCCATTAATAGAAAACAGCCCAGTATTCGGTGCTCCATCTATAGAAACCCATTGTAAACGACCGGAAAGTGAAAATTGGGTAGCCCGCAAAGATCCAGCATGTGCAGGATTCATGTATTGTTTGTTAAACATATACATACTCAATTGAGGATCCTGTTGAGCGGATACACTACCAGCTATAAGAAGTACAAGAATAAGTACGTTTAGGAACCCCTTCATTAATGGATAGTATGAGGCTTTTTTAGTTAACAGGCCTGAAATAAGTACGATTAATTGGCACTCACAAATGTAAAGAAAAAAAATGATTCGAAATCCTAGACTTATCATTGAGATAATGTATTTATGGACAATTGATTAATTCTTTTTTTCAAATTTTAGGAGAAAGCCATCTACAATTAATTTTGAAGAGATAAAGTGGTTAAAGGATTCTGATTCTTTAAAAACTCTATTCCTTCCTCAATTGTATCTAGGGGAAGGTGACAAACATTCCGAGTACAAATTTGGACTTTACCTGTTCCAGCTAAGTTTTTATCCCCGTGCACCCATATTCCTGGTATTCCCATTTTCCAAAATTGCGAATAAACTGCTTTGTTAAATTTAGGATCCAACCGAACTTCGGTTAAATCCATTTCCATGAGTTGGGCAAGCATTAACCAATGGCCAAAGGCTGAAGGATAGGTAACTGCCACCGGAAGAATTTTTAACACATTTTTTTTTGCTCTGCTCACAAGATTTTCGTTCTCCGTAATTTTACCTAACCACCATAAGTTTTCTGTCATTACCGCATTCCCACTGGGTACAGCATTATCATAAAACTCCTTTTTTGTCACAATTAATTGATCTACTCCTTTGGGAGCGGAAAAATAGAAACCATCTGAGGAATCTAACAATTGTTCATCAGCCACCTGTAACAATTGAAGGGTCATTGGTATTAATTCAGGAGCTTCAAGGTGCATATGCGCTTCTATCAAACCCCGGAGGATGTAGGCATAATCTTCAATGCCCGCAACAAACCTTGGCCCAGAATTATTTGAATAGGTGTGAAACCAATTCCCATCTTGGGTACAAGTATCGGTAAGAAACTTAATCAAACCCTGCATTACCTCTTTATAAACAGGATTTTGGGTAATTCCCCAAGCATGAGAAAAGGTATGTAAAGCAAGTCCATTCCATGACGCCAATAATTTGGTATCCTTTTGAGGAAGTATTTTCTGTTTTCTGGATTCTTTGAGATGTTGAAGAAATAATTCTACTTTTTGAGGAATGGTTTTCCTCCCATTCGGTCTGCAAATAATTTGGGTATGCTCCCAATTTCCGGTTGCCTTCCATCCTATTTCTGGCAAAACCTCCGATAGGGAAAGTTCTTTTGAAAGTTGTAATAGTTCTGTCGGATTCCAGACGTAATATTTTCCTTCTATGCCTTCGCTATCTGCATCCAGAGCTGCAGAAAAGGCTCCTACAGATTCATCCCACAATTCTTCGATCAAAAAATCTAAAGTTTCTGTACCCGTGCTCCTCCACTCTGCATTATCAAACCGGGCTCCTGCTTGTAGATATAGCCGAGATAATAAAACATTATCATACAGCATTTTTTCAAAATGAGGAATAAGCCATTCTGGATCAGTTGCATACCGATGAAATCCTCCGCCTACCTGATCATAAATTCCTCCTCTGGACATTGCATTTAGATTCAACACTAGTTGAGCGTATGCGTTCGTTTGGGGATGATTTTCAATAAATCCAGCCAAAAAGAAATGAACAAAAGGAGAAGGAAATTTAGGTGCTCGATGATAACCACCCAATTGACTATCCCATTGTTGGCTTAACTGCAAAAAAGCTTTTGCGATTTGTTGCTGGGGGATAGAATTATCGGTTTCCTCTACGGGTATTTTTAAAAATCCCTGATCTGTCGCTAAGTGATCCGTCAGTTTTTGGGCTTGTTCTTCCACTTGATCTCGTTGTTCCACAAACAACTTAGAAAGTTGAAACAATACCGATTTCCAAGCTGGACGTTGATGCGCTGATACAGGAGGGAAATAGGTTCCTCCATAAAAAGGTTTGCCGTCAGGAGTAAGAAAACAGTTTAAAGGCCATCCTCCTTGACCTGTCATTGCTTGAACGGCCTCCATATAAATTGCATCTACCGCAGGTAATTCTTCTCGATCAACCTTAATATTGATAAAGTTCTGGTTCATTAATAAAGCGGTTTCAGAATCTTCAAAAGATTCTCTTTCCATAACATGACACCAATGGCAGGCAGAATATCCAATGGAAACCAGAACGGGTAAGTTTTTTTCTTTCGCAATTGAAAAAGCTTCTTCCCCCCAAGGATACCAATCCACGGGATTATAAGCATGTTGCAGTAAATAAGGACTTGATTCTAGGATCAGCCGATTGGGGGCTGGCTTCATGATCCCTTATTTATTGGTGGTTTTCAAATAATTTTCAATTGCAGCCGCCATAGATGGGGCATTCGGAGAAGGAGCTTCCACCACAACTTTTAACCCTGCATCCTTAGCAGCTTTGGCAGTGGTAGGTCCGAAAACGCCGATCCGCATTGTGTCTTGGTTAAAATCTGGGAAATTTTTAAACAAAGAATCAATTCCAGAAGGGGAAAAGAAACACAACATATCATACTGATGCAGAGAAACATCAGACAAATCGGAAGATACCGTTTGATATATTATGGCTTCTTTTATGTAAAACCCATTGGCATGCATATAATCAGTTAACTCTGTTTTATGAATGTCGCTACAGGGATAAACAAACTTTTCAGCAGCATGTTTTTTAATTAATGGGATTAAGTCTTCTGCTGTTTTAGTACCTACAAAAAGTTTACGTTTCCGAATGGTAATGTACTTCTGCAAATATTTAGCTGTTGCCTCGCTCACGCAAAAATATTTCATATCCGGAGGCATCTCAATTTTTAATTCTTTACAAATTCTAAAGTAGTGATCTACTGCATATTTGCTGGTAATAATTACGGCGGTAAATTTTAAGGGATCTAAACTTTGTTTTCTGAATTCAGAGGCAGAGATTCCTTGGATCTGGATAAACTTTCGAAATTCTACTTTAACATTCCATTTTTTTCCGATTTGAACAAACGGATTGTCCTCATCCCCGGGTTGTGGTTGAGGTTGAGAAATCAAGATGCTTTTAATTTTTGATACCATGTAACATAGATTTACCACCTAAAGCAAGAACAGATTCTGCGACAGATGTGCCCAAGAATTCAGCATCAACAGCGAGCCCATCTAGAGATTGACGAATCAGATTTTTCCCATCTATCGAAGCAATTCCTGCATCAATAGATAGAAGGTTACCGGTGAGGGTTGCCAGACCAAACACTGGAGCATGACATCCGGCTTCCATTTTTCTAAGAAAAGCTCGTTCTGCCAAAATTTCTGTAAACGTGGTTACATCGTTTAAGATCTCCTTCCAAATCATTTGATCATCATCTGATTTGCGATAGATAACTCCAATAGCTCCCTGCGCAACTGCGGGTGTGATGACATTAACATTAAATTTTTGCCGGATAAAAGAGTTTAATCCTAATCTTTTCACTCCAGCGTAGGCTAAAACTAGCCCATCATATAACCCATTTTTAAGTTTTTCTATTCTGGTATCCAAATTACCTCGAACATCAAGTAAAGTATGACCCGGAAAATAATGGTGAATCAAAGCTTGCCGGCGTAAGGAGGACGTTCCGATTTTAAAAGATTGATTTAAATTTTCGAAATGTACTTCTTCCCTTAATCCAACCAAAACATCTCTTGGATCTTCTCTTTTCAAAATAATTCCTAATTCCAAGGAATCCTCAAATTCGGTAGGGATGTCTTTGGTACTATGAACAGCTAAATCAATCTCATTAGAAATAAGTGCTTCGTCTAGTGCTTTTGTAAAAAGACCTTTTGATCCCATTTGGTAGAGCGCGGTTTCTAATTGTTGATCCCCTAAAGTTTGAATAACCACTAGCTCAGCTTGGACCCCAGCCGCCATCAATTTTGACTGCACCCACTCAGCCTGCCATTTCGCTAACCGACTTCCTCGGGTGCCTATCCTTACGGTGCGCATGCGTGTTTATAAAGCCAATAACAAGGGCAAAATTTCAAAGGTGCAAATATACAAAAAAATGAGGAAGGGGGGAAACCGGGTATGAATATATAAACGCTCCCAAATAATCCACAATCCTCTGAAAAAGAATACAATACAGAGTATTAGCCAAATTGACCACAATACGTTTCCCCCAAACGCCGGAACATAAAACAAATACAGGGATAAAACACATAACAACAAATTCAAAGGGTAATGACTTTGAATAAATGCATTTAACAAGGTTTGGCGTAGATATGCTTTTCGGTAAATCCCAGCCACCACTCCCGCTAAAAATAGTTTTATGGCTAATGCACCTAACTGAATCCCCATTAAGGTTATCATGAATTGAAAAGGGTGAGCAATAAGCCTGTTAACCAGTTGAAAGCCCATCCCGGAACCCAATGAATCTAGCCTGCATTCTAATTGGAGATAGAGGATTGCATTCGTGAGAAAGGTGGAAGAGATCATTAAGGCAGCTAAAGTTGCTACCCAAGCCTCCCCTGTTTTTAAAAAGCGATTGGGATGGGAAACTTCAGGACGGTTCTTTCTGGCAAAAAGCCACTGAAATTGACGAAATAATATTTGAGGATTTAATAGTCTAACTAGAACTACTCCAAACAATGGAAACAGAAGCAAAGTCAATAAGGTTAGATTATCTCTACTTTTATAACAATTCGTAAAAGCATCGGGAGATGTCCAACCTTTAAAAAAAACACCTGTTTTTTCCTCAGTATTAATCCAACCCACTTCAGGTTCTCCTTTCCCTCCAGGAATTACAGGCCAGGTATTATACCAAAACACATGGTGTGCTTTAGATAAATTCCAAACCCGTTTAAATCCTGCTGCAGCTAAAACTTGTGTGACTGTGGCAGAAGGGGGAATCGGAAACCAAAGATGTTTGACCTGTAAAGAGTCCAATTTCTTTAGGTATTCTTCCAATTGCAAAGGGGTGATGTTAAAATGATATTGACGTGACCACGGTGCAAATACAATCACCGAATCAGCAAACGGAGCAGTAGAGATTCCCAGCGTGCGGGATGATTCTCCCCTTGTTAATATTCCTGCCGGACGATGGATACCTAATCCTAAATTCGGTGCTCCAGGAGTAAAATTGGGTGGATTCTGAAGATGTACTATTAACTTATTTGCAAAACGCTTTAGTCGAACATCCGAAAGTGGAAGTACTAAGGGTTGAAAGGGTTGATTCCAAACCATTAATAACTGATTATTTAAAAATATTTCAGATGTCCCAGATAATCCTTCAAAATATAATTGTAGCTCGGGGAGTTCCAGAGTATCATAATCAAAATAACAAGTAAGGGTTATTGACTTTGATTCTGTATCCCAAAAAGGAACCTGAATTAAACGACCCGTTTCATCAGACCATTTGCCATTTAAGGATTTTACCAATTTCCATTTTTCCATTCCGGGAGGTAACACAAAGGACTCCGAAACAGGAAAGGGATAATATCCAGCCCCCAATCCTATTGTTGCCCAAAGGACTCCAACAACCCCTAAAAAAAATTTTAAAAAAATCATTTTTCAAAGATGCAAATAAACCGCGTGTAGTAGGAGTTAAGTGCTTCCATTTTTCCTAGCTGTCAAACTGTCTTACCTTTATGATGAGTTAATTTGTTTAAAAACTCCCCTTAATTTATTCACCTATGCAACAATTCAGAGTAGGATTTGGCTATGATGTGCATCCCATTATTCCCAACCGGCCTTTATGGCTAGGAGGCATAAATATTCCCTCTAGCTTCGGGCTCAAGGGACATTCTGATGCTGATGTGTTGATCCATGCTATTTGTGATGCACTTTTAGGCGCTGCTGGTTTGCCCGATATAGGTTTTCATTTTCCTGATACACAGGATACTTATTTGAATATTGACAGTAAAATATTACTGCAAAAAACATGGTCACTGGTTACCGCTGAGGGATTTCAATTAGGTAATATGGACTGTACCCTAGTTGCAGAAGCGCCTAAAATACAACCCTTTATTGGTGATATGAAAAATACCCTTGCCACTATTTTGTCTTGTTCTACAAGTCAAATAGGGATTAAAGCAACTACCAATGAAAAGATTGGGTTTGTAGGAAGGCAAGAGGGAATGTGTGCGTATTGTGTGGCACTCTTATTCACTTAGAAATTGGGGTTTGTAAAAAGGGATTGAATTTTTTTTCTCTTCCTATCGTGGTAGGCTCTCCATGCCCTGGATATACTTTAACTTCTGCTGGCAATACCATAAGTTTTAGATGAATATTATTTAATAAAGTATTCAAATTTCCTCCGGGTAAATCAGTTCTTCCGATGCTATCATAAAAAAGCACATCCCCACCAAATAACAAACCGAATTCTGAAAAATAAAAACATACCCCATCTCTCGAATGACCTGCTGCTCCTATCACTTCCACCTTTACTCCTGAAAAGGTAAGCGTTTGACCGGATAAAAATAACTGCTCAGGTATTGGTGAAGGTTCAGGAAAAATCCCGAAAGTGGGACCATAATTTAACACCCCTTGCAAATCCCCTTGTTCACCCTTTGGCACGCCCAAAGGAATTCCCCAAGTTTTACAAGTAAAAGCATTTCCTAATACATGATCAATATGACAATGGGTATTCCATACTGCTACCGGCGTAAAGTTGGCTTTACTTACTGCCTCTCGAAGCATCACTTTTTCCTCGGGAGTATAACACCCAGGATCAATAATCACTCCCTCACCATTCGGTTGGTACACTAAGTACGTCTGCTCAGCAAACGGATTAAAAGTTAAAGTGACTACTTCAATTTGGTTTTCCATACCCCTAAAATACAGGAAGAATCATAAACCCTAAACTTGTTTATTATTTTTGAGGATGGAGATGGAAAATAAAAGGATTATAATTGTGGGAGGAGGATTAGCAGGAACCTTTTTAGCGGCCAACCTAGTTCAGAAAGGCGCATCAGTAATTCAATATGCGGATCCTCAAAAAATCCCTGCATCTTCTGTAGCGGCGGGTTTGGTGAATCCTGTGACCGGAAGACAGTTTGCCATTTCATGGAAAGCAATAGAATTTCTTACTGCCTTAGAATCCTTTTTTCAATTGCCTGGTTTTGAAAGTTTGGCCGTTCATTACCATTCTCTTCCTATTTACCGCCCATTTCCAGATATCCGAAGTTGTAACGATTGGACAGCCAGAAGCCATGATTCCAGATTTGATGATATAGCCACTTACACTTATGAAGCCTGGAAGCCGGAATGGTTAATTAACCCTTTGGGAGGAATGATCATCCATCGTGGCGGATGGTTAAATGTAAACTCGTTTATTATTGCAACCCGTGATTTACTTCAGAAAACAGGACGTTTTCAATTTATCGCTGAAAAAATTAACTATTCTGCAATTGACCCTCAACTATACCAACTCCAACGATTAGAGGGAAATATAGAATATTCACATTTAGTTTTTTGTGAAGGAATTTACGGGACCTTAAATCCATGGTTTCCGGCTAAGCTTGTACCCTTAAAAGGACAATTGATAACCTTTAGAACTCGCCCCAACTTAAACAGAATTATCAGTTCCGGCCAATTTATGGTGCCCCTGGGAGAGGATCTTTATCGTTTAGGTTCTACCTATGAACTAAATTATTACACTGAAGCCCCGGACGCTGAACCGCCCCAAGAGTTGGTTCAAGGCTTGTCGTCCTTTTGGCTACACAAGGTTACCGAATGGGTAAAATTAGAAGCAGGGATTCGTCCTACTACTTTGGATCGTAAGCCGATTATTGGGCAACATCCGGAATGGCCAACACTATGGATTTTTAATGGGTTAGGAACCAAAGGGGTATTACAAGCTCCAGCTTTAGCTACTCAACTGGCAAATGCAATTTTAAATCAAAGCCCAGGTGAAATCCTAAAGGATTGTAATCCATACAGAATTACACTTCATAAGCCTTAAAATTCACTATTCTTTCGTAATTTGTAGGTAAATGGCAACGTGGCAATTGTTTCTACTCCTGTTCAAAAGAAGCACATTCGTGTTTTTGGGGATACCCATTTTATTTGCCCAATTACCTGTCAATTCCACGTTAAGAGGCTTGCCAGGAAATAGAATGCCCATTCAATGGAGATTATTTACTACCACCAATGTGGAAGTTTGGTATCCTTCTAATGCCCCTGAATTAGGCAAAAGAACCGCACAAATGGCTGAACAAGCCTTGTCAGAATATCTTAAGTCTTTAGATTATCAATTTAAAGGAAAGATTATTCTCGAAGTGTTTGCCCAACCTCATGCTCAGTGGGTATCGCCAGGATATCAATCTTTTCAATCTTTACCCCAAGGAGGGGTTACCCGATTTGGATTAAATATTCGCCAAATATCTTATTCAGGTAGTCAGCAAGTATTGTGGAAAGAGGTTCGAAAAGAAGTTGCTGGTGCATTGATTAATGAAATCTATTTTGAAAATTCCTTATCGTTTGCTGTTCAACAACAGTTATTACAAGATATTCCAGATTGGTTCTCCACTGGTATCCCCAACTACCTTGCAACTCCTTGGAATGCAGAAGATGAAGCCAAGATGAAAAGTTTAGCGGCAAGAAAATATTTAAGCTTCGCTCAATTTTCTGAACCAGATGAAATCAATCAGACGCTTCATAAGTCGATATGGTATTTTGTTCAGGAAAAATTCGGAGCAGATAAAATATATTCCATCATGTATATGACTCGTGTGAGTCGCTCTGTTCAATCCGGAGTGATCACAGTTTTAGGAATTAGCCTCGAAACTTTTACCGAAAGATGGAGAGAGTTTTATGTACAGCGATATTTATTGGATGAGAAGGGTAGAAAAAATCTATCCAAAGAAACCAAGGAAATACAAGCCTTACCTTCCCGATACAGGTTAGTGGAAGCTTGCTTACATCCTTCCGGAGATAAAGTAGCAGCCATAGGAGAACAATTAGGTAGATATCATGTTTTTATTACCCCTTTATCTGGTGGCAAGCCTCGAAAAATCCCTATCCATGGCGGGCATCTTACCTGGTACTTACCTCCTGGTAGTCAGAATGTACCGATGAGTTGGAATAAAAAAGGGACAGAACTGGTGGTCGCCTTACCTACCCTTACTGGACAAAAGCTATTTTATTGGAACAGCGCTATAAAAAGCCCCAAACCCCAAGATCTTCCGGTAGGTATAGATAGAATTAATTCAATTCAAGGCTCTGACCAAGGTAAACTTTTATTGTCAGCCAGCCATTTGGGACAAACTGATTTATATGTTTATTCAAAAGAATCCGGGATTGATCGAATCACCAATGATCTGTATGATGAAACCGATCCTATATGGAGTAAAGATGAAAACAGTATTTTTTTCGCGTCCTCCCGTATCCCCAAAGACCCTTTCACTTCTGTTGTATCTCAACGAGATATTTTTCGGTATGATTTAAAACCCGATACGATTGCCCAAATCACTGCTACACTTGGAATTGAGGAAAAACCACTCTATCAAACTACAAGTTTTGAATTGGTTTATTTATCTGATGAAAGTGGACTGGGTAGCCTTCTCAAAAGGAATATTTTCCTTCCGGATTCTCAATATCTAGGAAATTTTGATTTAGGAATTCGTAAGGCCGAATTGTCAGGAAATAGAATCTTATTTCAAACTTGGAACAACGGAAAAAGAACCTTGTATTGGACTGAAAACAATCTACTAACAAAACCTGCTAAAATCAAATACACACTTTGGGGTCAGCAACGAAGAGATATAACCCTTAAATCATTACCATTAGATTCCATTCCAACTCCACCCATTGAACCAGAAACAGAAGACACACTTGCTCCCGCTCCTACTTTAATTCCCAAGGATTCTATAAAACCTGCTGCTCCGGTAAAATTTTATTTGTTTGATGAAGAAGATAGTCCCATTGATACTACTTTTTCAAAACAGACTCCAAGTAATCAACCCATCACGTACACGAATGTTAGTCCTCCGGAAAAGATTCTTTATCCTACTGTTCAAAGATGGGATGCTTGGGAGGTAAAATCTCCTAAAGGAAAATTAAGGAACACGCAGGGACTAGTTCAAGAATTAAGAAACCAAATGGGATTTGATCCTTATTTCAGATATTATGTTCATTTAGGAGCGCAGTTTACTGACATTCATAAACATCACTTGTTGGATTTAAATTGGACTCCCTATTTTAATTATAGAAATAGTGATTTAAGGGTCAGTTATCAATATACGCGAAGAAAAATACAACCCGGGGTATCGTTTAGAAGATCTATCCGATTTTTTAATCGGGAAGATACTCAGGTACGTTATAATTTTCAGCGGTATGATGCCTGGGTATCCTCCGTTATCATTCCACAACTTACCGTAAGTGGTGGGGTTACCCAAACCTTTTTATGGAGAAATGATGTATCCCTTCCCGGGAGCCCTATAAATTATACTGATGAATCTCGAATACCTGGGTTAATGACTCAAGTTGAGTTTCAATTCACCCAGGAAAAGGAAAATTTTAGAAAACGAGGAATTTATGCCATCGCTACTTGGCAACCTTTTTTTATTCAACAAGGGGACAAAACCAACCCTATGACGATATTTTCTGCGGACCTAAGAAAATATACTACTGTATTTAAAGAAATGGTGTTTGCAACACGATTGACCGGAGGCTTTGGAACCGGAAGCAATAAACCCCTGATTTTATTGGGGGGAATTGATAATTGGCTAAATGGTAGGGTTCAAAATGCGGGAGAGATTCCTGCCCCAATGCCTGCACAAGGGTTATGGTTTATGCAGTTCCGCTCACCTGTTCGGGGCTTTCCTTACAATGCCAGAAATGGAACACAATTTTTAGCATTTAATGGCGAATTACGTATCCCTTTACTTAAGTATTTACAAAAGGGATTAGCAGGTGGGCCACTCTATAATTTTCAATTGGTGCTATTTTATGATATGGGTACAGTATGGACAACCGGAAATCCATTTTCTCAAAAAAATCCGGTCAACACGCTTACCGTGGATAAAAATCCATTTATCATCACGGTTCAAACGTTGAAAAGCCCTTTCATTATTGGAACAGGCGGAGGATTCAGAATGGCAATCATGCGCTATATTGTTAAGTTGGATATGGCATTTGGGTTTGAGGATGGAAACCGAACCAAACCCCAATTTTCTCTTGCTTTAGGAAAAGATTTCTAAATCCTGATGGCAGGATTTCATAAATTTGTAACCTATTGAAAAAGTACCTTTTACCGCACCTCGCCATGTTTTCCGTGGCATTGTTTTATAGTATCAATTTCTTCACGGTAAAGGTATTGTTCTTGGAAATGAGTCCCTTTCCAATTTTAGCTCTCCGTTCTTTTGCTGGTCTTTTGTTTTTTGGACTTGCTTGGAGGTTTTTCAGCCGACATGAAAAAGTGGAACGTCAAGATATCCCTAGGCTAATCGCTTGTGGTATTTTTGGAATAACCCTAAATCAAGTATTTTTCCTGTGGGGATTGAGTCTGACCTCTGAATTCCATGGGGCTGTGTTAATGCTGTTAACCCCTGTTTTTGTATTTGTTTTAAATCATCTCTTCTTAGCCCGTTCTGAAAAAATAAATTGGGTACATATTGTTGGCTTGATAATTAGTACAACCGGAGCTACCTGGTTAATTCTGCAAGCAGGAGCAGGCAAAAGTGCAGGGAGAGATAATTGGTTAGGGGATATTATGATCCTGGTAAATGCTGCTTCTTATGGATTGTATTTAGTTTTAGTAAAACCCTTAATCAGTAAATACAAACCCGTTACCATCCTCGCTTGGATGTTTTTGTTAGGAGGTCCTATTAATATCGTTTTAGGGTTAACCACGGGTGATATGGGAAAAGTTGCCCATTTGAGTCCTGAGGCTTTGTTTGGTCTTTGGTTCCTGATTATTGGAGCTACCTTATTAGCTTACTTATTAAATGCCTGGGCTATGATTCGGGTAAGTCCGGTTTGGGTGGGTATGTATATTTACCTTCAACCTATCCTAACTTTGTTGATGTCGGCTATCTTGTGGCAAGGAAGTTTAACACTTTTAAAATTGGCGGCAGCGGTATTAATTTTTATCGGAGTTGCTTTAACTACCCGAAAGCCAACTTCTCCTAAAGTTTATTCTACCTGAAAATCAACTATATAAACATTTATGTGGATGATTGTCAATTGTAAATCGCCTGTATTTCGTTACTTCAACAGAACAAGATTGAGAATTTGCCCCGTTGGTTATGGAAGATTTTGATGATTTTGCTGATGACTTCTTCAGTGAAGAAGCAAGAGAAGAGGCTCAAAGATTTGAATCAATGCTTGATAACCATCAATCATTGTTTTTTGATCTTAATACAATTGAAGAGATTTTTCACTTCTATCGCTTAAATGGAGATTTCGAAAAAGGAATCCGTTTATTAGATTTTGCTATCTCTCAACATCCTCATGAAGATGACCTTTGGTTTAAAAGGTCAGGATTATTATTTGATTTAGGAAGTTATTCCGAAGCGTTACAAAACATTGAAAATGCTTTAAAAGTACAACCTGAGTTTACCCCTTATCTTTTACATAAAGCCCAAATTCTATCTTCTCAAGGGCTTTCCAGCCAAGCGATTCGTTTGCTAAAAGAAGTTGCCGACAATAGCGATTTCCCTGGGGAAGTTTATTATCAATTAGGATTAATATATCATTCTATCCAAAGTTTTCCAGAGGCAGTAGAACATTACAGAAAGGCGATTCAAATTTCTCCTACCTATGAAGACGCCTTGTTTGAAATGGCGTATTGCTTGGAAATGGATGGAAAACCTGAAGTTGCCATAGAAGAATATTTAAAGTTTTTGGATGATTCTCCCTATTCAGAAGCTGTTTGGTATAATCTAGGAATTTTATTTTCGAAAACCGGGCTACATGAAAAAGCTATCGATGCTTATGATTATGCCTTAGCCATTCGGGAAGATTTTAGTTCAGCGCTATACAATAAAGGATGTTCTTTATCGGAATTAGGAAAATTTGAAGAAGCAATTTTAGTTTTTATTGATGCCCTTCAACAAGATAAAACAGATACGGGAATCTTATTTTCAATTGCTGATTGTTACGAACAATTAGAAGATTACTCCACCGCCAGGTTTTATTATCGCAAATGTGTTTCCTTTTCTCCTGAAATGACAGACGCCATTTATGGAATTGGATATACGCTCGAACAAGAAAACCGGCATTTCGAAGCCATTCACTACTACAGAAAAGTTACCGGCTTAGATGAAAATAATTTTGACGCTTGGCTGAGTCTTGCTTTTTGTGAATATGAAGTGGGAAATGAACAGTCCGCTTATGACGCACTTAAAACAGCCATTCGATTGAACCCTTCCGATTTAGGGATGTGGATTGATTGGGCGCAAACTTTACAAGCAGAAGGAAAAACTGAAAATGCAAGGGATATGGTTCAGGAAGCCATCACCTTAAATCCGGAATATCCTGAACTGTTCTATTTATTTGCAGGGTTATCCTTCAATTTAGGACGGCCAAAAGAAGGAATGGTATATCTTGAAAACGCTTTGTTAATGGATATGTCTAAATTTCCATTTATGTTTGAACAATTTCCTGATCTCAAAAAGGATTCTTCTATTCTTGCGCTAATCCAACAATATCAAAGAAAATGAATTTTGAATTAAAACAAGTTCCGCCCAGATCCGCAAAACCAAGATCTGCAGGCGTTACTATGGCTATGGACAAAGGTCTCAGCGTTAGAGAAGCTGAGGATTTTATCAGCGTAGCGGGTGCCTATACCGATTTAATTAAATTAGGCTGGGCCACCTCCTACGTAACTGGGGATTTAGATCGAAAGATCGCGGTCTATCAACAAGCAGGAATTCCTTTTTATTTCGGTGGAACCTTATTCGAAGCATTTTTGATTCGTAATCAATTGGATGACTATAAACGCCTAATGGAAAAGCATAAGGTGGGATTTGTAGAAATCTCCGACGGATCCATTGATATGGAAGAACAAGACAAGCTAAAATATATCCGTGAATTTGCTCAAAACTTTACTGTTCTTTCAGAAGTAGGAAGTAAAGATGCCAATAAGGTTTTAGCCCCTTATCAATGGGTGGAAAAAATGAAACAAGAGCTGGAAGCTGGGGCTTGGAAAGTAATTACCGAAGCAAGAGAAGGCGGAAATGTTGGCGTGTTTCAATCCTCCGGAGAAGTGAAAGGGGGATTAATTGAAGAAATTCTTCATAATATTCCAAAAGAAAAAATCTTATGGGAAGCTCCTAAAAAAGAACAACAAGTTTTCTTTATTAAAGCCTTAGGAAATGAAGTTAATCTCGGAAATATCTCACCGAATGAAGTGATTCCTTTGGAAACCCTTCGTTTAGGATTACGAGGAGATACTTTTCATCTGTTTTTATAAGCATACACTGATGCCATTTTTTGTCCCCTCCCTCAAATCCAGTCGGAAGTATTTACCCCTATCTTTTGAACTCCAAACTGTTGACCAACTAGAATCGGTGCTCTATCCCTTAGTGGATAGACCACTATCTGATGATGCTTCTTTTCATCAATGGATTCAAGATTGGAATGAAGTGGTTTGCTGTGTTTTGGAAGAAATGGCCAAAAGATATATTGATTCTACCTGCGATACTCGGGATGAAGCTAAGCAAAAAGCCTATGAATTTATCATTCAATCTATTTTACCGGTTTTTAGCTTAACTACTGAAAAACTACATCAAAAGTTATTGGCATTTCCCGGACTTTCAGAATTAGAAAAAAAGACCGAATGGCATATTTTGATTCGAAATATCCGAACAGCTACTGAACTTTTTCGGGAAGAAAACATTCCATTACAAACCGAAATTTCTACCCTCGCCCAACAATTTGGGGTGATTAATGGGGAAATGAGCATTGAATGGGAAGGACAAGCCCTTACGCTACAACAGGCAGCTCGCCTGATGAAAAACAAGGACAGAAACCTTCGGGAAAATGCTTGGCGTAAAATGACAGAACGAAGGCTTCAAGACTCCCAACGCCTGGATGACTTGATGGATCAACTCCTGCAACGTCGTCATCAAGAAGCATTACAAGCAGGCTTTGAAAATTATGCTGTCTATAAGTTTAAGGAATTAGGCAGATTTGATTATACTCTCCAAGATTGTTTTACTTTTCATGACTCGGTTGAGAAAGTAATCACGCCTATTAATCAACAACTTCTACAAGAAAGAGCTGCAATATTAAATCTTACCCGTACGCGTCCCTGGGATTTGGCAGTAGAACTTTATAGCGATACGCCCTTACATCCCTTTTCAAATGGGAAAGAACTTGCGGATAAAGGCATTGAAATTTTTGGTTTGCTTTCCCCTGATTTAGGAGAAATGTTAAATGTCCTAAAAACCATGGGGCATCTAGATTTAGATTCTCGTCAAGGAAAAGCTCCGGGGGGATATAACTACCCTTTAGCTGAAACTGGGGTACCCTTTATTTTTATGAATGCAGCCGGAAGCGACCATGATGTTGCAACATTAATGCATGAAGGAGGGCACGCCATTCATTCTTTGGTAACCCATTCCTTACCCTTACAAGCTTTCAAAGAAACCCCCAGTGAAATCGCAGAACTTGCTTCCATGAGCATGGAGTTTCTTACCCGAAAATATTGGTCGGTGTTTTATCCTAATCCACGGGAATTAAATGTTGCGCTTATTGAACATCTACTCGATGCCCTCTCTACCGTAACTTGGATTGCCACCATTGATGCCTTTCAACATTGGATGTACACCCATCCAGGCCATACCTCCACCCAAAGAGATGAAGCTTGGAGAAATTTATATTATCGCTTCCAAGGCAAGTTTACCGATTGGACAGACCTCGACAAATCTTTAGATAAATTGTGGCAAAAACAATTGCATCTTTATGAGGTTCCATTTTATTATATCGAATATGGTTTTGCTCAATTAGGTGCATTGGCTATTTGGAAAAGATTTCAGGAAAATCCCGAGCAAACCATTTCCGATTATTTAAATGCCTTACGTTTAGGATATACCCGAACCATCCCTGAAGTATATGCTGCTGCAGGTATTCGGTTTGATTTTTCTCAAGCCTATATCCAGGAATTAATGCAATATGGACTTGCAGAATATCGAAAATTGGCTACTCAACTTAGCTAATTTATTTATTCAACCTTAGATTTTTAATTATCCTCTGATTAAGTCTGATTTTTTAATTATTAATTAATTCCATTAATTTACAGGTGAATTAATTAATGTTAATTATCCGATGAAAATTATTTGTGTTGGCCGAAATTATGCCGATCACGCTAAGGAACTTCATAACCCAGTTCCTACTGAACCTGTAATATTTATAAAGCCTGACACCGCCGTATTAAAACCCGGAGAAGATTTTTATCTACCAGATTTTGATCCTGAAATTCATTTTGAATGTGAAGTGGTGTATAGAATTTGTAGAGAAGGGAAAAACATTCAACCCTCTTTCTCTACTACCTATATTGATAGTGTAGGATTAGGAATAGACTTTACCGCAAGAACCTTGCAAGAAAATGCAAAACAAAAAGGATTACCCTGGACACTTGCGAAAGCATTTAATGGGTCAGCGCCCATCTCCACCTTTAGTCCAATTGCTAATTATTCCAACTTGCAGGATATTCATTTTGAATTAAAAGTAAATGGAATATCCCGCCAAATAGGACATACACAAGATCAAATATTTTCCATAGAATTTTTGATCAGCTTTATTTCTAAATATTTTTTATTAAAAACCGGTGATTTAATATTTACGGGAACCCCTGCAGGGGTAGGAAAAGTAAATATTGGAGATCATTTAGAAGGATATTTATCTGGAGAGAAAATATTAGATTTTCATGTTCGGTAAATTGAGATGGATTATTCTATTCTTATTTTTATCTGCTAATTTATCTGCCCAACCTTCCTGGGAATTCCCAACTAAAAATATTCCCGATTTATCCGGAGGATTTGCAGATCTTAGAAATAATCATTTCCATACTGGAATAGATATTAGAACCGGAGGTAAAATTGGTATTCCGATTTATTCAATTTCCAATGGCTGGATATATCGAATAAGAGTTAGTCCTTGGGGATTTGGTAACACTTTATATATTTATCATCCCACTGGAAACATAAGTGTTTATGCCCATCTGAATTCTTTTATTTCTTCTATTTCAGATAGCATTTTTAATCGCCAACAATTAGAAAAAAAAGGGCCAGTAGATTGGTATCTTTCCCCTAATTTCTTTCCAATTTATAAAGGTCAATTAATAGCTTATTCTGGAAACACAGGCCAATCTGGTGGACCTCATCTACATTTTGAAATTCGTTCCGAGGAATCGCAAATTATAAATCCGCTAAATTATTACGCTAAATTATTTAAAGATACTATTCGACCTCAACCCTTAGGCGTTCGTTTTATTCCCTTAGGCGTAGGTGCAGAAATTAATGGAAAAGATAAAGCCCTCTTTAAAAAACCTATTGGAAAAGCAGGACAATATTATATTTCAGATACGCTCTCCATTACTGGAAATATTGGAATTGAAATAGAAGCTATTGATAAAATAAAATTTCAGGGTTTTTCCTTTAATATTCCTTATATAGAATTATTTCTGGATGACACTTTAATTTATTGTTCTCGAATTGATAGTTTTAATTTTGATCAAAAACGAGAAATAAATGCACATATAGATTATCCCGAATTCCAATTAACCCAACATAAATGGCAAAAATGTTTTGCCCAACCGGGCATTACCCTTAATTCATGCGCATCGCCCTTTTATTCGGGTAGAATTCAGATTAATGATCATCAAGTGCACATCTATAAAATAAAATTGGAAGATAAATTTGGAAATAAATCTGAAATTAAAGGATACTTAAAAAAAGTAATCTCAGTAAAAGAATATATTTTTCAACCTAATTCAGACCTACCCTTTGCCTCAACTACTATCCGGCGAAACCTATTACAATTGAGGGTCTCCCCTGCTTCTGCTGAATTGGCGAATCATTGGGAAATGAAAACAACTCAAAACTCAATTCTTAAATTAGGCCCTCCGAACCGAATTATTTCTAATGAAATGATCTGGGATATTAATATTCATGACTCGATAATTCCTAAAATATTTCAGCATTCTAGTGGAATTAAATCTAATCCCTTATCTATCGTAAAAATTATTAATCCTCAAGAACATACTTATTGGAAACAAGGAAATATATCCTTGAATATCCCACCCAAAAGTTTGGCAGACACTTTTGCATTAGAAATAAAAGAAATGCCCACAATTCTAAATACCATAGACGCATCTTGGAAAATAGGAAACACGGAGGAACCTCTGATTAGACCTATAACATTATCCATGCGTACTCCAATAATAAATTTAGATAGTAACCAATGTTACATTTCGAAGGTAAATGCAACTTCGAATTTTAAGAAAAAAGAGGGTACCTATTTTGCACAGGACAGTTTTTTTATTTCCTTACAAGAATGGGGGAATTACGCTTTAGTGTGTGATACTTTAAGTCCTGAAATTAAATTTATTAATTATAAACCAGGTATTCCCATATCTTCCAAAGTCCCCATTCGAATTAAAGTAAATGATAAAGATGCCGGATTAGCAGATGAAAAAACACAAGTTATGGCCGGCGACAAATGGATACCTGTAATTTTAGATGCCCGAACTGAAGAATATAAAATTCCGTATTCCGCCCTGCCAAAGGGCAAATATTCCCTTATTATTCAAGTTTGGGACAAAGCAGGCAATTCAGCAACCGAAAATTATTCTATTTTGAATTGAACTTTGTTTAACTTGAATTTGTAAACTTTTCAATTACCTAAACCCATTTCTATATGCCAGAATATTTAACTCCCGGATCCCAAGCCCCTGATTTCTCTGCTAAAGATCAAGATGGACAAACCCAATCCCTTTCCGCTTTAAAAGGCTCTAAAGTAGTATTGTATTTTTATCCCAAAGACGATACCCCAGGATGTACCAAACAAGCCTGTAATATCCGCGATAATTATTCTGCCTTAACCGAAAAAGGAATAAAATTATTTGGAGTAAGTGTAGATGATGAAAAATCACATCAAAAATTTATTCATAAATTTTCTTTACCCTTTCCATTATTAGCAGATATCGAACATGATATTGTAAATGCATACAAAGTTTGGGTAGAAAAAAACATGTATGGGAAAAAATATATGGGAACTGCGCGGGTTACGTATTTAATTGATGAAAAAGGAATTATTTCTGATGTGATTGAAAAAGTGGATGTAGAAAATCATACAGAGCAGATTTTAAAACTTATTTCCTAAGATAATTTTAAAAATTACGATAATTCAGTTATGAATTAATTGCGTTAAACATATTAATACTCTAATGCGCAGGAGAGCTGAAATTAAACAGTTCTCCTGTTTTTTTGCTTTAAAAAATCATCCTAAATAATATTTTTGCATGATCTTTTGAATTAATTCATACAATTGTTCGGGAGAATATTTTCTCCAATTTAATTCATCTATTTCTGCACTCCAGCCTAACCAAGCAGATATTCCATATTGAATAAATTCTTGCAAAACCATAGGTCTGGCACGAAGTAAAAAAATCCAGCCTTCTTCCCAGGTTTCATGAAAATCGGCATAATAATCATCCGAGGAAACATACACATTAAACACATTTTCGCAGACTAAAATAAAACGGGAAATTCCTTCTGCTCCTAATAAATCTAAACAATGTTCTCTTAATAATCGAAAATCATTAAAATGTAAATCGTTCCATTCTCCAATTAATTCCAATATTGCAAATCCTTGGGTATAATCGGCAAATAATATTTTAACCAATAAACTTTCGGAATCTATATCTTCCCATAAAGGATGTGTAGGTAAATTATAAATCTTCCGATCAAATTGAAATAAATTATGTTCTACTCCATAAAAAGGAGATAATTCATCCTTCTCCGGATCATACCAATGTAGCCAACCATAAAAGGGTTCGGTGTCTATCATACAAATTTCGAGTGCAAAATTAAGAGATAGTCACAGTCAAATTAAATTAATTAATACATAATCTAATAAGGTGTTAATATTGAGGCATGAATTCAAAAATTGCCCATATTGCTTTATTTACCTCTGGGGGAGATTCTCCAGGAATGAATGCTTGTATCCGAGCTGTGGTTCGTACTGGATTATTCCATGGCTTAAAAGTATCTGGAATTATTCGAGGGTATGATGGACTAATTGAAGGATTAATTCAACCCCTGAATTCTCATTCGGTATCGAATATTATTCAAAGGGGGGGTACTATCTTAAAATCAGCCAGGAGTCAACGTTTTTTGACTTCCGAAGGTAGAACAATGGCAGCAGAGCAATTAAAAAATCATCAGATAGATGCCTTAATAGCCATAGGTGGAAATGGAACTTTTACTGGAGCGGAAATTTTTTATCGCGAACATCAAATTCCTTGTATCGGAATTCCGGGAACGATTGACAATGACTTATATGGTACCGATTTTACTTTAGGGTTTGATACCGCCGTAAATACTGCCATGCAGGCCATTGATAAAATTAGAGATACTGCGGATTCCCATAATCGTTTGTTCTTTATAGAAGTTATGGGGCGAGATGCAGGATTTATCGCTACCTGGAGTGGATTGGCCTCAGGGGCGGAAGCTATTTTAGTGCCTGAAATCCCGACGCATTTGGAGGATTTAATCACCAAACTTGAAACCGGATGGAAACGCCAAAAATCTTCCAGTATCATCATTGTTGCCGAAGGAGATGATGCCGGTGGGGCTTATGAAATAGCGAATAAAGTAAAAGAACGTTTTCAGCATTACGAGATTAAAGTATCGGTGCTCGGCCACATGCAACGAGGCGGAAGCCCAACCTGCTTTGACAGAGTGCTCGGCGGAAGACTAGGCGCCGCTGCCGTAGAAGGAATTATGGCTGGAAGATTTAATGAAATGGCAGGATTAATCAATGGAGAAGTAGTATTTACCCCATTCATCCAAGCGATACAACATGAATTACGTATTCGCACCGAATTAATTAATCTCGGGGAAATGTTAGCCTCTTAACCTTCTTACTTCTGAGAATTAGTAATTTTATTTACCTTTTCTTATGTCGGTTTATTCAGGTTTATATAATTCGTTACTTCAAGCCTCTAATCATTCAGCAATAATCTGTAGAGGAGAATCTTATTCTTATGAATGGTTATCTAAACGAGTTGGGTTTTTATCAAATTGGATGCTTGAAAACACCCAAGTTCAACAACCGATTGTTTTATATTGCCCTGACCATCCTGACACCTATGCTTTATTGGTCGCTTGTCTGCTTACGCAACGAATTCCTGTGCCTTTACATCCTGGGCATCCGATTGATCGAAACCAAAGAATCCTCAACCAGATAAATCCGGATTGGATAGTATCTCCTATCCCCTTTGCAAATTCCATTACCCCGCCCGAAGGATCTCAACCTTTATCCCTCACCTTTTCTATCCCTCCAGAAAATAATATCGCTTATATATTATTTACCTCGGGGAGTACGGGTCAGCCGAAAGGTGTGATGATTTCTTGGAAAGCCTTACATGCTTTTTTCGAAGCTGTATCCCAAGAAAAAATTGAGGTAAATGTGAATGATCGAGTATTACAAATGTTTGATCTCACCTTCGACCTATCTTTTTTTAGCACCTTACTTCCTTTAATTTCCGGAGCAACTTTGGTGACCGTTCCTGAGGATGAAATCAAAGCTTTTGCGATTGCTCGTTTATTGGAAGATGAAAAAATAACTGTTGCACTTATGGTTCCATCTATCTTAAATCTATTATATCGATTTATGGATGATTTACATTTCCCCGACTTACGTGAATCTTTGTTTTGTGGGGAAGCCCTGAACCTAAAGCCCACCTTAGCTTGGAAAAATTGTATTCCAAATGCAACCCTCAGAAATGTATATGGGCCAACCGAAGCAACAATTTTTTGTAGTAATTATACCCTGCCCAATAATCCCGAAGATTGGGAACATCAATTGGGAATTATCTCTATTGGAAAACCTATGCCGGGAACTAGCTTTACTTTAGACCCTGAATCCGGTGAGCTATGGATTGGCGGAAATCAATTATTCTCTGGATATTGGAAAGACAAAGAAAAAACAAATGATAAACTAATTTACTATAATGATAAACTAGTTTATCGTTCCGGGGATAGGGCCTTTCTTCAAAACACTAATTGGCTTTTTACCGGAAGAATAGATTATCAGGTTAAAATTCAAGGGTATCGAATTGAATTAGGAGAAATAGAATTTCAATTAGGGGAGATATTGGGTAATCTCAAGGGAGTTGTGCTCGCTATTCCGAATTCGTTTGGACATCCGGAACTTCATGCATTTATTGAAGATGAGGAAACAAATGCAGAGAGATGGAGAAATGGGTTGGCGGAAAAAGTCCCAGCGTATATGGTACCCGTTCATTGGCATGGATTACCCGAGTTTCCCTTAAATGTAAATGGCAAGATAGATCGTCTGGCATTAAAAAATTTAAAAATTCATGGATGAGTTTATTATTCGAAAGGCATCAGAATCGGATATCCCTTGGCTTTGTGAGGCAATCGTAGCTGCCGAAGGAGGAACGACAGGCGTGATCCCCTGGTGTGCATTGTTTCAATGGACTGAAAACACCTTTATTCAATGCTTATCTGAAATACTAACGGAAGATATTATCGGACAAGAATGGGCATATTCCCAATTTTATATTTTAGAACGAAAGGGAATAAAACTTTCGACCCTAAGTGCATGGCAAGAGGGAGATGGAATGCAAGCATCAGCCATGATAAAAACCATGATTCTAAAAAGCTTTGTGGACAGTCAAACCCTAGCGAATGCCAACGAACGGTTACAACGATTTCAATCTTTGAAGTTGGATCGCACGCCTGGTTTTTTACAATTGGAAAGTATTTATACCATTCCAGAAGCCCGCAAACAGGGCAATCTTCAAGCTTTATTAAAATATATAATTACTCAATTTCCCCAAAAGACTTCAATTGAAATTCAGGTAAGCAACCACAACCTAGGTGCGATTCAATCGTATTCTCGCTTCGGATTTATTGAAACAAATCGTGTGTGCAGTGAAGACCCCAACATTGAAGAATTGTATCCAGGGAAGTGCAGAGTATCTATGCGGCTGATGCGAATGGAGGGATAGCTGAAATTTCAACTGAGCTAAACACTAGTAGAATTAGGGTAACAGATACAGGGATTTGTATCGTCCTGAAATAGGTTGACTTTATTTAACTATAATAAACGCTTCGATGGATTGCGCTGCCCTAATGTAAGCTCCCCCCAAAAATCCTCCTGTTCAAGAAAGGATTTTTAACAGAAAACCGTCTGAAAAAGAAGGGCAACCTTACCCTTTGTCCCTCTTTATAAATTGGTAAATGAAAATGGTAAATTTGTTACCAATAATTTAAATTGGATGAGGAGTATCGCAAAGTACTGTATACTTGAATTTTGCCTACTCCCAAACCTACCCTATACATGACCCATCCGCTACTATCCCAACTTACCCCCATCTTCAGAAAAATATTCTCTGAACCTGATTTAGAACTTACCCTTACCTTAACCGCTAACGACGTAGCGAAATGGGATTCTCTTACCCATCTCACCTTAATTAATGAAATCGAAAAACAGTTTAACCTGAAATTTAAACTGCGAGAATTAACCTCCTTGAAAAATGTAGGTGACCTGGTTCAATTGATAGAATCCAAACTTAACCCCTGATTATGCCTGCACGTTCTGCAGTTTATACCTTGTTAGGCATAGGTCTGCTATTGGGTTTCTTTCGTTTTGTTTTTCAGGATAATAAACAAATTTACTTTCCTGACTTGAGCTTGAATTGGGAAGAAGCACAAGTGGCTGCCCAACAAAGTGCTACCAGTGATAGTCTGATAAAACAATATAGTTCTTTGTCTGAAACCGAAGCGGTCATCACTCCAGATACAAGCGCTAACGCTGCTGAATATACAACCGGCTTTCTCCTTAACCCAGGGGAGAATCCTAATACCCCACTGCTTCCCTTTTATCAAGCCTTACAAAAATATACCGATGGAATGCCTATCCATATTGGGCATTATGGTGATTCACAAATTGAAGGAGATAGAATCTCAAGCCCGCTTCGCAAATTATTTCAGAAACAATTTGGGGGAAAAGGGATTGGGTTTATCCCTATGTCGGACCCGGCTTCGGTATATTTATATGATAGAAAAGGCTCCTTAAATTGGAAACGCCATACCGTGTTTCAACAAAAACTAAGTACAGGAGAATATGGATTGTCCGGCACTGCTTTTCGTTTTGAACGCACGGTCATTAAAGATTCCATTTCCCCGGATAGCATACGCACCCAAGTAATAGATGGGGGAAGTGCATTTGTTCACCTGCATTTTTTACCTGAGGTTCGATACGATACTGCCGTTTTGAATTATGGAAAAGTAACGGATCCTTGTGGCTTAAAACTATGGTCCGGGGATTCTCTAATCACCACGTTTTCCCTTACGGGAACTGAGCTTTGTAATACATTGGTATTGCCCATCGCACCTAATTCCCGTAAGGTTAAATTAGAATTTCAATCCTCACGTTCTCCTGTTTTTTATGGAATCAATACGTATTCAAGTCAAGGGGTTTATTTGCATAATTTTGGAATACGAGGACACAGTGGAGAAGGTCTGCTTAAAATCCCATCCGAAATTATTCAAACCCAAGGAAAGCCGTTTAAATTAATGATATTACAATACGGAAATAATGCCATTCCTTACTTAGATTCACCTGAAGAATGTAAACAGTTTGAAGAATTGTATTATTCCATCTTTGTCCGATTAAAACGACTGCTTCCTGAAACTTCAATATTGGTGATTGGTGTGGGGGATATGGTGTTAAGAGAGGGCGGAAAGGAAAATGATTATCCCTTTTTGGTGAAGTTTAGAGATGCGCAAAAATCTGCTGCGGTGCGCGCAGGTTGTGCTTTCTGGGATTTATATGCTGCTATGGGAGGAGAACGATCTCTGCTTACTTGGCATGAACAAAAATTAGCATCCTTAGATGGGCATTTAAGTCCCAATGGACAAGCCTTAATTGCCCGTAAACTCTATGAAGACTTGATGCAAGGCTATCAACAATACCTTCAAACTCAATCCCCCTCCCGTTGATGTCTTTACTCTATTGTTGGTTATGGATGTTTCAATGGGTCTTAGGATTAGGATATTCTAATGCTCAACCTCTTTCCCTTGAAATCACCCGACCCGGTGACTCTTTGTATATTAAATCAAGAGAAGGATATAGCCGTAAATATCCCTTTATTCGATATGCTCAAAACTCACTGGAATGGGATAGTCCACTTGCACTGGAAAAATTTTTTACTGCCTTAGAATCCTCCAATCAAAAGAAAGTAAAAGTCTTGCATATGGGCGATTCGCATGTGCAAGCAGATTTTTTCACTGGGGTGTTACGGCAAAAAATGCGGGCAACCTTTGGATCTGGAGGTAGAGGATTTATCTTCCCTTATGCCTCCGCAGGAACCCATAGCACTATGGATTATAGAACGTCTTCCTTTGGGTATTGGAGATATGCTAAAAACATTCAAGCAACACCTGATTTTACGTTAGGATTAAGTGGTGTTACCATTTATACGGAAGATGTTTCGGCAGGATTTAAGATTGAATTTAGAGAGGGGTTTTTACATCCTGAAGATCGTATCCTAAAAATTTATGGAGATAGAAATGATCATTCCTATGATCTAATGGTATGTCTTCCTTCTGGTGACACCTTATCGGTTCCCATGGAAACCGAAGATGGAAAACCTTATGCCCAAGTTCGTTTGCCCTATGCTCCCAGTTCATTTACCATAAGGTTATCTGCAAGAGATGAAAATGCAGAGTATTTTCAATGTTATGGGTTATCCTTAGAAAATACAGATACCACCGGAATGTTATATGCAAGTGTAGGAATTAATGGAGCAGGATATACCAGCTTATTGCGTCAAGGCTTAATGCCAGAACAACTTCGAGAATTGAATCCTGATTTGGTAGTAATTGATTTAGGGGCAAATGATTTTTATCCCCGTGTGATGGATCAACCCGTGTTTGAAGATAATCTCAAAAACTTAATCAATATCATGCGGGCGGTTTGTCCGGGTATTTCAATTTTAGTTACCTGTTCTCAGGATGTGTATTGCCGGAAAAAAAATGTTGCGGAATGTAAACGTTTTGCCAGTGTTGCCCGTGCGATAGCCTTTGAAAAAGATTGTGCCTTTTATGATTATTATCAAGTGAGTGGAGGACAATATGCCATGCAAAAGTGGTATCAACAAAAACTTGCCAAACCCGACCGAGTACATCTCACCGTTAGTGGATATGAACTGAAAGCAGAATTATATTTTAACGCTTATTTGTATGCCTATCGTCAATGGTTATCCAATGCTTCAAACTCCTTTATTCTTAAGGAACCTATTCCCAATACTGAGTTTCCCACCTCTTCTACCCCTGAACTTAAAGAGCCTATCAAAACCCCTACTCCTACTACAACTTCAACCGCTACTTGGAGGATACATACCGTAAAATCAGGAGAAACCTTGAGTGAAATTGCGGAAGTTTATCATACAAGTGTTACGCAGCTAAAATCTTGGAATGGCATAACCTCAGATCGTTTAAAAATCGGACAAACCCTGAAGGTAAAAAAAGAGGTAATTCCTGCGAAACCTGCCCCACTTAAAAGTGCTCGCCCAGTCCCGGTTCCTCGAACTCCCTATATTGTAAAGAGTGGAGATAATCTTTGGGAGATTGCCAAGAAATTTCAAGTAACTGTGGAAGAAATTCGTAAGCTGAATGGCCCTGCTGCTGAAGACCTACACCCTGGAGATAAATTAATCTTGCCTTGATGGTACCCTTAAACTTCTCTTCTCCCCTATTTATATACTTATTTACGATTACCCTAGGTATTCTTGCCTTTGGGGTGAAAAGTGTTAAGCTGCGAAATGCAATTTTATTAGGCTTTAGCCTACTCTTTTATTTTTCTTTTTCGGGATATTGGGTAGTGCTGTTAATTGCTATTGCAGGGGCAGACTTTTTCCTTGGACAAAAAATGGTAAAGGCTAATGATAAACAAAGAGATTATCTACTTCGATTATCATTTTTAGTAAATATCGGAACCTTATTGATCTTTAAATATACTTGGTTCTTCACCGATACATTCCTAAGCTTTCAAGGAGATTCAGCGCCGCTTTGGCTGAAATGGGTTGCTCCCATTGGATTGTCATTTTATATTTTTAAAAATTTCAGCTATACCCTCGATGTACATCGGGAAGAAATCATACAACCTGAGAAAAACTTCCTTACGTATCTACTATATGTATCCTGGTTTCCGAATGTTTTAGCAGGACCTATTTCCCGTGCTACTGAATTATTGCCTCAATTTAATACCCTGCAAAAGCCCAATACTACTGAGGCGGGAGAAGGGTTCTTTTTAATTGCAGTAGGGATCTTACAAAAATACTGGTTAGCCGATGCCTTAGGGATGAATTGGGTGGATAGGGTGTTTGATAATCCCGGTTTGTTTTCGGGGATGGAACACCTATTTGCCGCCTATGGATGGTTGTTTCAACTTTATCTAGATTTTGGGGGATATTCCTTGTTGGTCATGGGAGTAAGTTTATTATTAGGGATACGTCTAAGCCCTAATTTCGACAGGCCTTTACGATCCTTAAGCCTCTCTACTTTTTGGAAGCGCTGGCATATTTCTATGTCGCAATGGTTCAGAGATTATGTATTTACGCCTTTAAATTTTAATTGGAGAAGTTGGGGAAGATGGGGCGCGGGCCTATCGGTATTGCTTACTTTTATTTTATCAGGATTATGGCATGGCCCAGCCTGGACGTATATCTTATGGGGTAGTTTACATGGAATTTGGTTAGCTGGGGAGATTCTATGGAGGGCTCCAATTCAGTCATTTTTTTCCTTTTTACCAAAACAACTTTTTAATTGCTTCGCCTGGATCATAACCTTCCATGTGGTGGTTTTTACTGCCCTTATTTTTCGCACCACTGATATAACTTCTGCAATGTATATGATGGAAAGTATGTTCTCTCGTTTTCAAGGACATTTATTTTTCACTTGGATAGAAACCTATCGTTGGCCCTTAACCTGCTTAGGGGTTGGGGCTTTGTTTGAATTTTTACCCGGAAAGATATTTAGCTGGAGTCAACAACAATTTATTCGAATAGGATGGTTGGGTCAGGCAATTGTAATTGCCTTACTTTTGATTTGGGTATTTCAAGAAACCCAAGGGCCTAGTGTACCTTTCCAATATCTTGAATATTGATAAACTGCTATTTCTAAATCCTTAACTTTACTTATGCGGTTTTCCTTTCCTCTGCATGCCCGCATATTTGTCGGGATGATTACCGGTGCGGCGCTGGGGTTGATTTGTCGTCAAGCAGACCTCCCTGCGGAGACCTTACAATTTATAATTGCCTGCTTAAAACCGGTTGGTGATATTTTTTTACGGATGATCTTTATGATGGTCATTCCATTAATTTTTTCAGCCTTAACCTTAGGGGTTGCCGAATTAGGAGATCTCAGAAGAATCGGAAGGATTGGTTTGAAAACCTTAGCATATTCTATCCTGATCACCGGAATTTCTGTACTCATAGGAATTACCATGGTAGAAATATTTAGACCTGGTGATGGAATGTCGGAAACGGATAGAACTACTTTGCTGCACCAATACGCAGGCAATTATCAGAAGGTTAAAGAAAACGTTACCGTAGCCCAGGCTCAATCTCCCGGCGACCTGATTACTAAAATCGTTCCTCGAAATCCATTGGAAGATATGGTTCGAGCCTTTGACCCAACTTACACAGGAGGTGGTTTATTGGCGGTGATGTTTTTATCGGTTATGATGGGCATTGCCTTATCTAGCGCCGATCCGGATAAAACGCAAACCTTTCGAAAGTTTTTGGAAGGGTTGTATGAAATCGTGATGAAGATCATTGGCTATGCGATGCAATTAGCGCCCTTCGGGGTAGCCGCTTTGTTGTTTCAGCTTACGGCAAACCTAGGGTATGGGGTTTTGTTGATGATCTTAAAATATGTCATTCTGGTATTGGTCGCTTTAGCGATTCACCAGTTTGGCACTTATAGTTTAGCAGTGAGATTTTTAGGAGGGATGAATCCATTCTTCTTTTTTAAAAACATTCGAGAAGTTATGTTGACGGCCTTTGCAACCAGTTCCAGTAATGCTTCTTTACCGGATGCCATAAGGGTTACGGTAGAGAAATTAAAAATCCCTAGAGAGATCGCCAACTTTGTATTAACCGTAGGAAGTACCGCCAATCAAAATGGAACCGCTTTATATGAAGGGATTACCGTTTTGTTTTTAGCGCAATGTTTTGGGGTAGATCTTACCCTCACCCAACAAATTACAGTTGTAGTGATGTCGGTGCTGGCTGGCATTGGTACTGCTGGCGTTCCAGGGGGGTCTTTACCTTTAATGGTTACCGTTTTGATGTCGGTCGGAATACCTGGGGAAAGTATAACCTTGATTTACGGGGCTGATCGTATCTTGGATATGAGCCGCACGGTACTAAATGTAACCGGAGATATTACTGCTGCGGTAGTGATTAATCGCTCGGAAAAAGCCACACTTGCTGAACCATGAAATTGCCCTGGAATCCAACCTACCCCAAGTTGGAGGAAATCCATAAAGTATTACTCGTAAGGCAAGACCGAATTGGAGATGTAATCCTCACCTTACCCTTAATTACCGAATTAAAAAAGCTGGCGCCGCATCTACAAACGGAGGTGCTGGTTACGCCTTATACCCAACCATTAGCCGAATGTTTTGTTGGCGTAGATCGGGCATGGGCAATACCACTTGAAAAAGATTGGAAATCATTTAGTAAAGAAATTTATAACCAAAATTATGATTTGGTGATAGTACCCAATTCTAAGTCGAGAATTGCAACGTTGGTGTATGAAGCTAACATTCCATTTCGAATGGGACCCGGATTACGCTGGCATGGATGGAGATATAATTTACCCCTGTATCAAAGTCGGAAACGCCCAGTTTGTAATGAGTTAACGTATAATCTTCAACTATTATCTCCCTGGAGATCGTTACCTGAAAATGAAAATATATCCTTTCCATTTACCTTACCAGTAGCCTCAATTAATAGGGTTAAACAATTTATACAGGAGCAATCCCTAAATTCATTTATTATTATTCATCCTGGAAGTGGGGGTTCTGCAATTGATTTACCAATAGATATTTTAAAAGCAGTAATTAGACAATTACCGGGAGATAAAAAAATTGTAATTACCGGAGGGCCCTCAGAAAAAACATTAGGCGATTCCTTACAGGCATTAGATACTAACCGAATTTATAATACTGCTGGAATGTGGAATTTAACCGAGTTAATGGCGTTTATTTCCTTAAGTTCTTTTTTTATTGGAAATAGTTCAGGCCCATTACATATTGCTAGAGCCTTTAATGTTCCCCTCTTAGGATTTTATAGCACCTATCCTGCTTGTCATCCAATTCGTTGGGGGCCATACCAACAAGAAAAAAGAAATACCTTATTACCTCCTCACGAATCCTTTGATACCTTTTGTTTGGATAAAAAAATATCTCAACAAAACTTTCAATCCATCAAGCCAGAAAGTATAATCCAAAAATTAATAGAATTAGGATTTAATTAATTGCGGAGAGCAATTTTTAGAAATAAAAAAAAATGCTTTGTAGGGCAAAACTCACGCCTAGTGTAGAGACGCACAATTGTGCGTCTCTACTTCCCCCGTAGGGCGTAGACTTAGTCTGCGCCGCTGCGTCATAGAAACTTAGTTTCGACCTTCGACTCCCCTTCGACAAGCTCAGGGCATGCTTCGGCGGGGCTCAGCACAAGTGCTTCGACTTCCCTTCGGCAAGCTCAGGGCGGGCAAAATCAATGACCGCCCCGTAATGACGGTCTGGGGGTAAAATAAAGCGCCTCCTTCGGCGTCGCTAGATATAGGGTGGGCGTTTAGCTATAAACATTTATCCCCTTCGGGGATGTAATAAAACCAACCCCGCCGTTGCAGGCGACCTCGCCTGCAACAAAAAGACCTTGACGAAAACAACAAGTTATCCCATTTTTTCCTTGCAGGCGCGTACGCCTGCAAGGGCGAGAGTTTAGTTTTAAACCCCTTCGAGTTGACCTTTTGGTAGAAAACGATTATCCCAATTAATAAAAATACATTTCATCCACCCAAATCTTAGCACCCGAACTGGCAGTAACCCTAATTTGAACAGTCGTATTTCCACTACCCATTAACCCAGTTAAAAAATAAATACCTGTATTTACCGCACTGGTTTTTACACTTCCATTTTCTAATACTTCTAACGTAGCAGTTCCTTGTATCCTAACATTAAGGCAATAGTCTTCAATGGAAGTTAAAGAAAAAGTACGCTGCATGCTTGCATTACTACCCGCCACAGATAAGGTTGAACAATTTGCCTGAAAACAAGCGGTGTCTGCAACAATCGAAAAGCCAGAGGCAGTCCAGGCACTTAAATTATTAAACGGTTCATAATAAGTTATCGTGGAAGGTGTATTGGCGACAAAACTAACTTCATTGCCATATCCTGTTCCATTCGCATTCGTACCATAACCCCGAACAAAATAAGTTTTACCTGGAATCAACCCTTCTAAAGTAGCAGTAAACAAAGAAACTCCAGCCCCTCCATCGGTAACTCTTTTCGTCAAATCCGGATTAGGAAGGGTATCCCAACAAAATCCTTTTGCAATGAGCGCACTACCATGGTCATCCACAAGCGTAAGAGAAAGCCGAGCAGTAAATGGAGTCAGTTGAGTGACTGAGGTTCCCGTTTGCATTTCAGGAGTTATCGGCGACACCCCCGGTTGAAAGGTATATTCTGCTCCATACCCTATGCCTACTGAGTTTTGGGCAAAGGCGCGATAATAATAAGTAGTATTGGCAGTCAATCCCGTTACCGATACCGTAAAAGGAGTTGCAACCCCTGAACTATTTACCGATATATCGTTTACCGTTGCATCGGGGTGAGTGGCGACACAAACACCTTGTTGCGTTACTTGTGCCCCACGGTCACTCACCACCACTCCTCCTAAAGTAATTCTATAGGTTCCTCCTCCTTCCAGAACAGCTGCACTGGGAGAGGCTTGGGTAGTAACAAAAGGAATATCCGGATCCGCAGGCGTTCCAGCAGAGGCTATCGTGAGCACCTTTTCTTCAGCACTATACCAAACTCCTGCTTCATTCCTTGCATACGCTCGAACATGATAAAAAGTGGATGACTGTAATCCAATAGCAGAAACTTCAAAGTTTCCATTTCCCGAACTTGCAGAGAACCGTGTATCGGTTACGGTAGGCAATTCATGCGTGGCAACAACTATCCCCTTTTCTTGAATAGGTAAAGTACCCGCATCCACAAGGTTTACTTGTATAATAAACTTGCGTGAAAAAACATCCTCTATAACATTGATGGGTTGAATCTCTAGAATAACTCTTTCCTTTTTGAGATTCCATGCCATTTCATTTTTATTACAGCCTAATAATAATAAACAAGTATATATAATAATAGATATATTATATACATTATTCGTTAAATATAAATTGGATCGACTACGGTAGTGCATAACTCATTCTAATTCCTCCAGGTTCAGGAATTATTTTTACTTTTTGAGGAACATTAATTTTTTTATTGATACGGGATCTTCTCCAAACGTCTAATAAATCATATCCCCACCAAACTACTCCAGCACCGAGTGTGATTAGAGAAAGCTGATGAAAGAGATTAGCATCTTTATAATCAGACAAAGGATATCCTGTATTTTCGGAGGTAGATAGATAAGATTTATAAGCATCCCTGGATAAGGCTCTAAAAACAAAACTGCTGGCAATGAACCCATACACCGGAATGGTGCGCGACCAACGATAACGATTCATCGCGGTGGTTCTTTCCAGGCCCCATCCTGGCATTACTAAGGAACGCAACACAGCGCCCTTTCCTTCTAATTGTTGAACGGATAAAACAACCTCAATTTCTTTTTTGGATTTCGACAATTTCTCGGGAATGATAACATCTACATACCGCAATTCATCTGAAGGAATCAATCCTCGGTCGTCCCCTAAAAAATAAAGCCGATGACGGTTACTTTTCTTTTTGGCATTTACAAAAGCTTGCAAATCATAAGACCAAACCGCACGATAAGGAAGCCCAGCATAATTTAATCTATATTCTAATCTTACCCCGTCTTTATAGGTTAAATCTTGTTTAATATCGGATAGGTTTTGGGCAGAAATAAAACTTATCCATCCCCCAAAACAATTAAGGCAAAGGAAGAATAAAAACAGATGTTTCAACCTCATCATGGCATTTTCTGAACTAAGAACTAAGATACACATTTTGCTGAAAATCAGGATTTTTTCCCAAAAAGAAAATCTTCCCTGAAACAAAAAAGAATCTATCCTAATAGGTATGAAAAATATCCCTAAAATGAATCTATATCGCTAAACAAAAGGATTTCTTTGACCGAGGATCAATAGCGGATTGATGCTACCCTTCTTATGATTAAAGAAGATATCATTTTATATTATTATATATTTTATTACCATTTTTAAGCATCCCGGTTAAGTAATTAGGGTATTGCTAAAATGGATAACAAAAAGAATAATTAATCTAAAAATTAGATAATGAAATTAGTACTTAAAATCTTCCAGGAATTTTGTAGTAAAATTGCCTGCTCTAAAGTTTTGGTCTTTCATCAATTTTTGATGAAATGGAATAGTTGTTTTTACACCTTCAATGATAAATTCATCTAAGGCTCTTTCCATTTTAGCAATTACTTCGGCACGTGAAAATGCTGAAACAATTAACTTTCCAATCATAGAGTCATAATTAGGCGGGATTCGATACCCTGCATAAGCATGCGTATCTACTCTTACGCCATGCCCTCCGGGCTTATGGAAATTGGTAATAACACCGGGACTGGGTCTAAAATCATTCCAAGGATCTTCGGCATTTATTCTTACTTCCATTGCAAATTTTCCATCGGGGAAATAATGCCTTCCAGAAACTTTTTCTCCGGCAGCCACTTTGATTTGCTCTTTAATTAAATCGTAATGAAAAATCTCTTCGGTAACTGGATGTTCTACTTGAATACGGGTATTCATTTCCATGAAATAAAATTTTCCATGTTTATCGAGCAGAAATTCCACAGTACCTGCACCTTCGTATTTTACATATTTCGCTCCTTTAACCGCTGCTTCTCCAATTTTCTCACGCAGCTTTTGATCTACTGCAGGGCTTGGACTTTCTTCCACCAATTTTTGATGTCGGCGTTGGATAGAACAATCCCGTTCTGAAAGATGGGAAACATTTCCATATTGGTCGCCCACTACTTGAATTTCGATATGTCGGGGTTCTTCAATATATTTTTCCAAATACATCCCATCATTACCAAAAGCAGCTCCGGCTTCTGTTCTTGCTGAGTTCCAAGCTTCTTCAAATTCTTCTTCCTTCCACACGAGGCGCATACCTTTTCCTCCCCCACCGGCAGTTGCTTTTAATAGAACTGGATACCCAATTTTTTTGGCTACCTTTTTTCCTTCGGCAACACTTTCTAAGATTCCTTCAGAACCTGGAATTATAGGAACCCCAGCTGCCCGCATGGTAGCTTTAGCCGTTGCTTTATCTCCCATTGCCTTAATAATTTCAGGCGGAGAACCGATGAATTTAAATCCATGGTCCTGACAAATTTGGGAGAACTCAGCATTTTCGGATAAAAATCCATAGCCCGGATGAATCGCATCAACCCCTGTAATTTCAGCAGCAGCAAGGATATTCATCATATTTAGATAACTATCTCTGCTATTGGGCGGACCAATACATACCGCTTCGTCGGCAAAACGAACGTGTAAACTATCTTTATCAGCCGTTGAAAATACGGCAACAGTATCGATACCCATTTCCTTACAGGTACGCTGTATTCTTAGGGCTATCTCGCCCCGATTGGCGATTAGAATTTTCTTAAACAAGGGGATTCGTTATTTAGCTAATTCAATCAGAAATAAAGGCTGGTCGTATTCTACCGGTTGCGCATTTTCAATCAGTATTTTCACCACTTTTCCAGAAATATCAGATTCTATTTCATTAAATAGCTTCATTGCCTCAATAATACAAAGTGGCTGACCAGGGTTGATGGTATCTCCCACCTTAACAAAAGGTTCTTTATCTGGACCATTCGATCTATAAAAGGTACCGATAATGGGAGAACGAAATTCAAATAAACCGGTAGTAGTTTCAGGAGTATCCCCAGCAGAATCTCTTTTCGGTTCTGGAGAGGAGGTGGGATAACCTGGATAAGACAGGCTTCCTGGAGCTGGTGCAGTTGGGGGTAAGGCAGCAGGAGATGGGTAATAATTGGGCTGAACAAAAGTTTGCATCTCAGGCAATTGCCTTGTGATTTTTATCTTAAAATCTTTTTGTTCGATTTCAACTTCTGTCAGGTCTGATTTATTAACCATTCGAAGAAGTTCCTGAATTGATTTAAAGTCCATCATATGTTTAAATTATACGTTTCGGCAAACCCTAGCGAAGGGCAAGTTAATAAATAATCCCAATTGGGTGAGATTCAACAAAAGCGTTAAAGTGAAGCTTCTTAATCCTTAACATCCCCACTTAACATAAACAGCACCCCAGGTAAATCCTCCACCAAAAGAAGCGAGAATAAGATTATCCCCCTTTTTAAATCTGTCTTTCCATTCAAACAAACAAATTGGAATCGTGCCTGAAGTGGTATTGCCATATTTTTGAATATTGACAATTACTTTTTCGGGTGGGATACCCATTCTTTGTCCAGTGGAATCAATAATTCGTTTATTGGCTTGATGTGGCACTAACCAGGCGATATCATCGGGGCCCAAATTATTTTTCTCCATTATTTTTACCGCCACATCGGCCATATTGGTTACCGCAAATTTGAATACGGTTTTACCTTCCTGGTAAACATAATGTTCTTTATTTCTGACGGTTTCCAAAGAGGCAGGCTTCATAGATCCTCCTGCTTTCATATGCAGGAATTCACGACCTGCTCCATCACTGTGAAGAATAAAATCTAGCACACCTAAGCCTTCATAGTTAGGCTCTAACAAAACAGCACCACCGCCATCTCCAAAAATGATACAGGTATTTCGATCTTCATAATCAATAATAGACGACATTTTGTCTGCGCCTACTACTACTACTTTTTTATATCGTCCTGTTTCAATAAACTGAGCACCGGTGGATAGGGCATAAATAAAGCCAGAACAGGCTGCTTGCAGGTCAAAACCCCAGGCATTTTTAGCTCCAATCATATCCCCTACCACATTTGCGGTAGCGGGAAACATCATATCGGGTGTAGTAGTTGCTACAATGATAAGATCAATATCGAGGGGGGATAAGTTTCGCTGTTGGAGCAAAGACTGAATTGCTTTGGCAGCAAGGGTGGAAGTACCATATGGACCTTTCAGGATATGGCGTTCCTGGATTCCAGTTCTTTCGAGGATCCAGTCATTTGTGGTGTCCACCATTTTTTCCAAATCCTGATTGGTCAGGATATCATCGGGAAGGTAGGCTCCGACTGCTGTTATGGCCGCAGTGGTTTTCATAAGGTCGGGGCTTAAACTTTCAGGGCTTTTTCAAATTTTTCAATCAACCCAGATCTAATGGCGTCGGAAGCTGTTCGTATCATTTGATGAAAAGCTTTCGGGGTTGAAATGCCATGACCGATTACAGAAACGCCTTTCACACCGAGAATTGGTAATCCCCCATAATTTTCAAAATTGAAGGAATTAACTACCGCATCCTCTGGAAACCGATCATGAAATAAGTCGTAAATAGACTCAGCATACTTAAGGAGTATATTACCTGTGAAACCATCACATACATATACATCTGCAAACTGACGGTTGAGGTCACGACCCTCAGCATTTCCGATAAATCGAATATCAGGATGTGCTTCTAACAACTCATAAGTTGCTTGCGCGAGTTGGCTTCCTTTAGTTCTTTCCTCTCCTACATTTAGTTGGGCAACTGTAGGAGATTCAATGCCCATTACTTCACGTAGGTAAATACTTCCTAACAACGCAAATTGCACCAAGTGTTCTGGTTTGCAATCGGTATTAGCACCTACATCACAAAAAAGGGAAAACTTACCATTACAAGGATAGAGAGCACCTATAGTAGGTCTTAAAACGCCTTCAATATTACCCAATCCTAGAACAGAGCCTACCAGCATAGCCCCGGTATTTCCGGCACTGATAAAGGCATCAATATGATTCGATTTTACAGAATTAATTCCGACGGAGATAGAAGAATGCACTTTAGCTACAAATGCCTTAGCAGGATGTTCATCCATCCCGATTACTTCAGGAGCATGCAGGATTTCGAATTGATCGAGCGGAAGGTTAAGCTTATTAAGTTCGGCTTGAATCAACTGGGTATCGCCAATGAGAACCATGCGCAATTTGTCCCCCATTTCGGCTTGGGCCAAAATTGCGCCTGCAATGGGAGCATGGGGAAAAAAATCCCCGCCCATAACATCAATCCCAATTCGCATCGGAATTATTCTTCTTTTCCTTTCATGACTTGCCGTCCGCGGTAAAACCCGCTTTCGATGCATACGCGATGATATAGCGTAGCTTCTCCAGATACTTGATCTGTATAAGTGGGCAAAGCAGTTAGCTTGTCATGGGTTCTTCTTTTGTCCCTGCGGGTTTTGGAAATTTTTCGCTTAGGATGTGCCATGGCAGAAAGGAATTAAGTTGCTTAGTTTTCAGAATTATTACTTTTCATTCGGCGCAACGCTTCCCATCTGGGATCTGTATCGGTTTCGTTCAAAGAGGTATTTCCCTCCTTAAATAAGCCTACATACCGCGGACAATTATCATTGCAATCCTCAGGAACTTTTCGAATTGGGATTTCTAAACAAACATAGTCGTATAATTCTTGGGTCAAATCCAGCAAATGTTCATCTCTGCTAATGTAAATGACTTCAGTACCTTCGACCTCTGTTTCCTCCTCTTCTGTAGTTCCAACCCCTCGAAACGCATAAATAATCCGATGTTCAACATTTATCGGATATTCATACTCAACCCCACAACGATCACATTCCAATTGCAAAAACCCGTCAAATTTGAATTTAACATCCAAATGATTCAGGTTTTTAAACACCTCAGCCGCAACAGCTACCTTCCCAATTTTCATCAGTGGTTTTTCAAACAACTTCAGAAATTTCTCATCCAGCAAAAAATCGAATTCATTTTTGCCAGACTTGAGTTTCGGCAACTCTATACTATATGCCTTGATGTCTTTGGGCCGCAACATGCGCCAATGAAATAAGATTGCGAAGTTACGCAGACTGAATTAAAAAAAAAAATATGAATTATCTGCCTAAAAATCTGGTAATTTTCTGGAGATATGAGAAAAGTATGGCTTTTAGGTATTAGTTGGATTTTCCTTGGGGTGGCAACGCTTATGTTCCTTTCCTATATCTATTTCATTTCAAAACAACCGAATACCTCTATATCGGAGCCATCTATTACAGTTTGGGATTGGGTTGTATGGGAACAAAATGAGGCAGAAATAATTGCTAAAAAAAGTTATCATACTGCCACGAATAGTCCTGGAAATGGGATTAAACCTGGAGATAAACTATTAGGGATAGAATATGCCCCTATTCCTAATTTACCTTTGTTAAAAGAAATACATCAAGCTGGCCAACCCGGTAAACTTTTAATTTATCAAATCGAACGGCAGGAAATTAATCGGTTTAGCCCTGAACGATTAAATGTGTTTGTAGCATTATCTCTTCATCCCTTTGCATCCTGGCCAGAGATCCCTTGGCTTTGGACCGTTCAAATTTGGCTGACCTGCAGTTTATGTTTTGTCTCTATAATTATCTTGTTGATTTTATTTCCTTTATTCAGAACCAATCCTGTTGAACAATGGCCTGTAATTCTCCCGGGAATATTAAGTATTGCATTTACTGGATTAATTGCATTTAGAAATCTTAGAATATTATTAGATATTCCCAGTGAATTATTATCTCTGGAATATTCGTTTTGTCTACTATATTTAATTTTATCGAGTGGCCTTGCTATTTCTGCTGCAGCAACGAGAATATCGTGGAAATGGTTAACTCCCTCCATAATAATTGGAATATTAATCTGCCTATTAGGGTTACCAATAAATAAAATTTCTAATTACTTCGGAAAAGTAGAACCAGAAATTCTATTATTTCAAAGCCTGTTTGCCTGGGTACATTTAGGGATATTCTTTTTTCGCGGGGAGAAAAAAACTTCAGGATTCAATTTGGGTGGAGGTGTTTTCTCCATATTAGCTTGTATTTTCTTGCTATTAGCCCTCAATGGAAACATTGCCCATAGTGAATGGATCCCCATTGCCTTATGTTTTAGTTTCTTGATTCAGGTATTTCCATTTTTTTGGTTAAGTTTTTCTCGACTAAAATTTGGCAAAACAGCTGTAATTCTATCTCGTACTTTACAATATTTATTATTAGGAGGAGGATTATTAATTCTTTATTTAATTGTACATGAATTAGGGAATACTTGGTTATCTCCTTCTCCATATCAAAGTTTGGTAGAGGTAATATTTTTAATTTTATTAATTCTAGTATTCCGAACCTTATTTTTAAAATATCATGATCGTTTATTAAAATATGGGATTTCTTTACAACAAAAGAAAAAAGAAGAATTCAATCAGTTTTTATTAAAAATACCGCGTTATGCCCATAGTCAGGATTTATTAAAAGACACGGTTACCCATTTACAAAATTATTTTGAAGCACAACCCGTTTGGGTGGTGCTAGAGAGTTTACCAGAGACCGAAAGTTTATTACCGTCAGAATTAGATGACCAGCTTTTATCTGAATTATGGAATACGCCGGAAATAATTTGGTCTAGAAACAAGGAATTATCTCCCCGAAAATTAAATGGAAATGCTGAACAATTAATTATTTCTGCTGGAGTAGGATTAGCCTTTCCGTTTAGAATGACACATGGAAAATCAGGTGTATTATTAGTGGGCAGAAAAAAAAGAGGGGTATTTAATTTAGAAGAGGTAGATCAATTAAAAAGGATTGTTTTACAAATTAAATTATCCTTAGATATTTTATATTTATTAGAGAACGAAAAATTATTAATGCAAAAAACGATGGAGGCAAATATGACAGCCCTTCGTTCCCAAATCAATCCGCATTTTTTATTTAATACGTTAAACACGATTGCTGCATTAATTCATGAGAGTCCGGAAATGGCAGAAAAAGCGGTAGAAAATCTGGCCTTTATATTTCGATACACTTTAAAAACATCAGGAGAAAATTTTGTAACCATTGGCAATGAACTTACTTTAGTAGGAAAGTATTTGGAAATTGAACAATTCCGATTTGGTGAGCATCTATCCGTGGAACTCTCTATTCAACCCGGTTGTGAAGATGTATTAATTCCCGCTTTGGTGATTCAAACCTTAGTAGAAAATTGCATCAAACATGGAATTGCAAAAATATTGGAAAATGGAATCATCAAAATTATCGTAAGGGCTTCGGAAAATATAATGACAGTAACCGTTGAAGACAACGGACCCGGCATCCGTTCAGACCGGATAACTAAGGGTACAGGCCTGAATAATATCCATTCAAGGCTACATAGTTTGTATGATGTTCCCGATATCCTAATATTTGAAAATACTGGCAACGGTACTAAGGTAACCTTACATATTCCAATTCGCAGAAATGAAAAATAAATATCGAGTTCTAATAGCAGACGACGAAGCTCCTGCCCGCGCAAAAATGCAAAGAATGCTTTCTACCATCGAAACTGTAGAAGTAATTAGCTTAGCAAAAAATGGCCTTGAAGCCTTAGAACAAATTGACCAGCTTAAACCCGATATCGTATTTTTAGACATTGAAATGCCGGGCTTAACCGGTATTGAAGTGGCTAGAAGTATTGGCACGAGTAAGGTTCCTTATATTGTTTTCGCAACAGCTTATAATGAATTTGCCGTTAATGCTTTCGAATTAAATGCAATTGATTATTTATTAAAGCCATTTAATGAAGAGCGCTTACTTCAAACGATTGAAAAAATTCAAGCACAGCCCAAAGGTCGTTTTGCAGAAGAAGTAATTAAAAGTATTGATAAAGTTGCCCAAGAATGGGAAGAAAACAGTTCTTTCCAGTTCTCTAATAAAATTCCTATCCCTACTATTGACCGATATAAATTGGTTGATTATGATGATGTAATTTGTATTGAAGTAGAGGAAAGATTCACCATTATTTATACAAAAGATCGCACCTATACGGTGTCCCAAACGTTAGATCATTTTGAGAAAAAACTTCCGACTCGTGAATTTTTTAGAATTAACCGAGCCTGTATTATCTCATTATCTAAAATAAAAGAAATTGTAATCTGGTTTGGAAACCGATTTAAAATTGTTTTAACAAACGGAAAAGAGGTAATTAGTAGCCGGGAAAAATCTAAATATTTAAAACAAATATTAAAATATTAATTCCTGTTTAATTATTTACCCTAAAAAAAAAGAGCCTTGTTAGGCTCTTTTTTTTGTAATTAAATTCTGTGTATTAGTGAACAATTAATAAGCGGAAAGAAGTCACTTTATCTTGTCCTAATATTTTCAAGGTATATACTCCAGAAGGCAATGACTTAACATTGATTTCTGCATTCCCTTCGGTCAAGGTTAACAACATTTGTTTACCATTCATATCAATTACTTCTAATTGTAAAGCGTTTTGATCGGTTTCAATCTTAACTACCTCTTGTGCTGGATTTGGATATACTTTCCATCCTGTTTCTTCTGCTAAAACTGGCTCAGCACTTACAGAAGCAAAGGTAAAGGCAGGTGAAACGCTTTCACAATAAGAAGCACTATAAATCCGAACCTTATAATCTCCATTAACTGCAGGAATAATGGTTTGGTTACGATAATTACCTAATACTAACGCAGAATCATTTACTGTCCATAAATAACCATTGGTAATCGCTGAAGTTCCGGAACTCATCAATTCATTTGTAAACAAGGTTGCATTCCAATTTATTGAAATGGTAGGCGTTGGTAAGGTATCAATTACCACAAAACGAGAGCTTGAATATCCTTGACATCCAAAAGCATCGGATTGGGTAACATAATATTCACTTTCAGCAGTAGTTTCAAACGTATTTAAGGTAGAACCTGCAATCGCTACAGAATCTTTATACCATTGATAAGAATAACCGGAAACCATAGGTACTGAGAAACGAGAAGTATCTAAAGTACATTTATATATTGTACTTACATTCTGAGGTGTTAAAACCACTTGAGGAATTGGTCTGATTTGAACACTTACTGGACCTGCTGTTGCTTGACAAGTGGCATATCCAGGATTGGTAACTGTTACACTAACATTGGCAGCAGAATTATTTAAAGTAATGGTATCCGTATTATTACCAGTTGACCAAAACACAGAGTAAGCATCATCCTCATTTACATAAAGCGTAATCACATTTCCTGAACAAACTGTATCTGCCCCATCATTAAAGATGGTAGGGGTTGGAACATCATATCCCATGACAATTACCTGATCATCTGGAATAGACAAGCAACCAAAAGCAGTACTTCCGGTTACGGTTACAGTATCTGTGGCATAAGTAACTACTGAATCAGCAGTAGATCCAGTTGACCATAAATAATTAGTAGCTCCAGTTGCCTTTAAAATAACAGAATCTCCGTTACAGAATTTTACCAAAGAAGGTTGATTAATGCTTACGTTAGGTCTTGGGGTAACTGTTACAGAAACCACATTCGAGAAAGCTCTACAGTTATAAATAGAGTCTCTTAATTCAACTTGATAATTTCCTGAATTACCGATTACAATATTTTGAGTTGTTCCTTGATTGTTATTCCAAACATACCGAAATCCAGCAGGAGCAGAAAGTGTAACTGGAACATAGCTACAAGTATTAATCGGACCTGCAGGAGTAACTGTATTGTTAGGAAGTGGAATAACATTTACAATTTTTTCTGTTGAATCTGAACAACCAAAACTATTGGTGAGCACTACCCGATAGGTATTTGCTGCTGTCGCATAAAAACTTGAAATAGTTTGTCCAGAACTCCAAGCATAAGACGCAATCGTAACGTTATTTATAGTATTCGCTCTTAATTCAATAGAATCACCAGAACAAATATTCAAAGTCCCAGAGGGAGAAATGATAGGGGCAACACGAGGATGTTCAACAACATATACAATTGAAGATGGAGTTAAGCAAGTGGTAGGACCCGTTGCGGTTACTTGCATACCATAGGATTGATTAACCCAAACACTTCGTGTGGTTTGTCCATCAGACCACAAATAGGAAGTTGCTCCAGCAGTTGCCACTAGTTCCACGCTATCTCCTTCACAAAAACTAATGTTACCATTAGCAGTTATAGCCGGAACAGGTAAAAAATCAGTTAATACAGTTGATGAGGTGTCTTTACATCCATTAGCATTAGTTATGATAACGTTATATGAATTTGAAGCATAACTATAGATAGTAGGAGTTGGGGCAGTTGTGTTCCATAAATAGGAGGTCATTCCAGGAGTTGCTTGAAGTAAAACACTATCCCCGGAGCAACGATTTAGCGCTCCAACATTAGTGATGATTGCAACCGGTTGAGGATTTTGTGTGATAGAAGTAATGCCAGAGGTACGTGTACATCCATTTGGATAGGTAACTGCGACAGTATAAGTTCCTGTTGAATAAACTCGGATAGAAGACGCTGTTGCGCCATTACTCCATAAATAAGAGGTTCCTGTATTAGCAGTTAAGGTAACTGAATCTCCAATACAAAAAGTGGTAGGACCTGAAGGAGTGATGGTAGCAGCCGGTGCACTAATCACACAACCGGTAAGCGGTGCTGAACAATAGCTATACGAAACCCCTCCCCCTGGATTAAAAACACCCCAGTTATTGGCTAGGTTATTTACGATTACAGATACGCCTGCATCTGTAATGTAGGTATTTAAGGTTCCCCCTACGGTTGTATTCACAGCACTTCCAGTTGGGGCATAGACTAAGGAGCGATTTGCATCTACCATATTTAGCATAGCACCAGGCTCTAAATAAAATATTTTATTAACCACACTTTGTGCAGTTACCACTCCACCAGAACAAATCCAAACTTCAGATTGAGGTCCACCAGTGTAAGTAATAGTTCCTGAGGCTACAAAAGTATTTGGACTGATAGAAGGATTAGGGGTATATACATTTACTTGTTGCGTTAAAGTATCATTACAACCTAATCCTGAGGTAACAATAAGTTGTATTGTTTTTGCTCCTGTGGTAGAATAAACAAAATTACCAGGAGACGGATTTGAAGAAGTGGCAGGAATAGCACCTACACCAAAGTCCCAATTGTAAAAGAATCCATTTGAGGAAATATCTTGTACCCCTACTTGAGACCCTTGCATATATCCGTAAATGTTTCCGGTTAAGTTGAAGTTCGCGATAGGTAATTCATTATAAGTAAGATCTAACCCATTATCGGAACTTGTAACTACTGGACTAGTAGAAACGATACGTACCCGATATTGTGTACCTCCTGTTAAGTTTTGAGGTAGTAAACAGTTTATCGTTCCGTTCGTGGTTAAGGCAACACTACCAATGTTTTGATAAGTAACAAAACTTCCATTTTCGTCGGATAATTGAGCAACGAAAACATTGTTGGTATTGAAAGTCCCAAATGTGTTATCCACAAAATATGGAACACTCAAAGCACTCCCAGCGCAAATACCCGATTGTAAAAAGGGATCCACAATAACTGCCGGACCTTGTGCTTTCACTCCTACCGTAATTATTGAAAGGAAAAGCCAAACTAGTACGTTTTTTTTCATGGCAAAATATTAAATTAGCGTTAGAGATTTTTATAAAAGAAATACACAGTTATCCCATTTAGGCAACAAAGTTAAGTATTCCAACCCAACCTTACAAGCTATCAATACTCAAATTCAATGATTTCCACAATTTTTTAACTCAGATTATTAAAATTTTATTTATATATTTCGTTATTGTTAAGTTTCAAGTGAAAATTATTACCCTTTTGTTTCTTTTTTTTCTGTTTGGGGCTACTACTATTTCTCCACAGGTTGACAATTCCACAATGGTTAGTTCTCCTCAGCTTAAAGATCCCTGTGAATTATCAGGTTTGGTATATGTTGAAACCTCCTCTTCATTTGCAGACTATCGGGTATATGTTGAATCCGTTGAAGGTTTTGCCGATTTATGGGTTTATGCAGAAAACCATCCTGGTTTTGTGCGAAAACCAGGGCATTGGCAATTTACAGATGCGAGAGGACTCGCAGACTTTACCATTTATTTAGAAACTCAAAAAGGATTTGCAGATTTTAGCCTATTTTACACACCTATTTCGGGCCTCGCTGGATGCCCAAAACGCTAATTAATCCTAAAACCCAATCCGTGGAATCAACTTTACAATTAACCTTAACCCTTCCTGAAACAAAGCAGGAAGAAGCAATTGCAATTTTAAATCAATGGGGTTGGGAAGCATTTGAAGAACTACCTGATCAATTAATTGCTTATCGTCCAGAAAATACTGCAGACATTCAAACCATTGAAAAGTATTTAGCCGAATTGGGAATATCAAAAACAGATTGGAGCTTTCAAGTTCTTGCTCCTAAAAATTACAATCAAATTTGGGAAGAAGGATTAAATCCGGTAAAAATTGAAAATTGGGTGCAAGTAATTCCCGGAAATTGTATTCCAGAAGACGGGTTTGAACAAACATTATACATCACGCCTCAAATGTCCTTTGGAACAGGTCATCATTCTACCACCCGAATGATGATGTTGTTGATGAGAGAAATTAACTGGTCAGATAAAGTGGTGGTAGATCTGGGAACCGGCACTGGGATATTGGGAATATTGGCCGCAAAATTAGGTGCCTCCTCTGTTTTGGGTATAGACATTGAACCCTGGTGTACCGAAAATGCAATCGCTAATGCTGCGCTTAATCACACTGCTTCCACTTGTACTTGGGTTACCGGAGATGCCCATGCTATGAATGGAAAACCAACGAATGATGTGGTTTTGGCAAACCTAAACCGAAACTTGTTAATTGAAAATTTATCTGCCTTGATAAATAACCTTCAACCCTCTGGTCATTTATTGATCAGTGGATTTTACACTGAAGACCTTCCTATATTAGAATCTCATTTTATTCCTTTAGGATGGAAAGTGATTCACTCCTATATCGATAAAAACTGGGTGGCTGCTTTACTTACCTATTCTGAAATAAAATAATATTCAGATTAAGTAAACCGCTGAATTCCCCAACTTATATAACTTAATCTATCTTCCCAGCATTTCTTCTGGTTTAACATACTCATCAAATTGTTCTGAGGTTAACAAACCTAAAGCAATAGCCGCTTCTCTCAAGGAAGAATTTTCTTTATGTGCCTTTTTAGCAATAGCTGCTGCATTATAATAACCGATATGTGTATTTAAGGCAGTAACCAACATTAAAGAATTTTCAAGATTTTTCTGAATGGCAATATGATTAGGTTCAATGCCTTCAGCACAATGGCGGTTAAAAGAATCCGCTGCATCCCCAATTAACCGAGCAGATGATAAGAGGTTATAAATAATGACCGGTTTAAAAACATTGAGTTCAAAGTGACCATTCATTCCGCCAACACTTATGGCCATATCATTTCCGATTACCTGAGCACATATCATGGTAAGTGCTTCTGCTTGTGTGGGATTAACTTTTCCTGGCATGATGGAGGACCCGGGCTCATTTTCCGGGATTAATATCTCCCCAATTCCACATCGAGGCCCAGAGGCAAGCAAACGGATATCGTTGGCAATTTTCATCAGACTAACCGCCAGCGTTTTAAGCGCTCCTGAAGTTTCTACCATCGCATCATGCGCTGCCAAGGCTTCAAATTTATTTTCTGCAGTGACAAAAGGAAGACCGGTTAGTTTACTTATGTTTTGAGCTACTTGAACAGAATATCCTTTTGGAGTATTTAAGCCTGTTCCTACAGCAGAACCTCCTAAGGCTAGTTCTGCTAAATGAGGTAAAGTATGTTGAAGCGCTTTTATTCCATGAGCGATTTGAGAGGCATACCCGGAAAACTCTTGCCCTAATGTTAAAGGAGTAGCATCCATAAGGTGGGTTCTTCCAATCTTCACAATATCCTTGAAGGCTTCTGCCTTTTGGGCTAAGGTTTTTTGTAAGGCAATTAAATTGGGTAGGGTATTGGTAGTTATTAATTGATAGGCTGCAATATGCATTGCAGTTGGGAAGGTATCGTTGGAGGATTGAGATTTATTAACATCATCATTTGGATGGATAGGCGTTTGGGAACCCATTTCCCCCCCTAATATTTCGATTGCACGATTAGAAATAACCTCATTTACATTCATGTTGGATTGCGTTCCAGAACCCGTTTGCCAAACCACCAGAGGGAAATGATCATCCAACTTTCCAGCCAATATTTCATCACATACCTGACCAATAATATCGCTTTTTTCTTTGGGCAATACCCCTAATTCGCAATTTGTAATGGCTGCTGCTTTTTTTAATACGGCAAATGCATGGATGATTTCTATGGGCATTAACTGCCCTCCAATCGTAAAATTCTCTTTTGACCTTTGGGTTTGAGCGCCCCAATAACGATCTGAAGGAACTTCAACAGCTCCCATCGTATCTTTTTCAATCCGGAATGACATACAAAATTTGTTTGATGCCAAATTTACCTGAGATTCCGTTAATCCGGAAATATTCCTGTACTGCCTTGTTTTATTTATTGGTTTTTTCTTGCTGTAATCGCTTCAAGAGCTCCTTCCTGAAACTTAATTCTGCTTTAAACACCATAGCCACTTTAGGTAATGGAAGTATCTTTTTTAAATCCACCACTAACAGCTCAATTAACTCAACTTCATGATGGCGAAATTGAATCATCTCTGCAATAATTCGACTCGCTTCTGCATCGGTCAGTTCAGTATCCTCCAGAATTGTTTCCTGCGCGTCCATTCTGAATTTTTTTCTCAATGCTTTTAAATTGGTTTGATAGGTATCATAAACCGGCCAAAACAATTTTGCCTCAGTAGGTGTCAATTTCAACACCCGTGAAAAATAGGCGATCCTATAATTTTCAATTTGATCTTGTTTGGAGGTAGAGGTCTGAGCGTTATTATTTGAAATAACACAAAGCAACAAAACCACGAGTAATCCTATTTTTTTCATAATTCTTCTTGTAATACCCAATCTTCAACTTCGTTGGCAGGAAGGGTGCCTGATAATTCCAATGAGGGATCCGTAATAAATTGCTCCATTTGATTCCAATCTGCTAATTGATTCCATTCTTCTGAGTCAGACGGGGGCAAAGGAAGGGGGGTATAAACAGATTGAAACTGCAGGAAAAAAGCTAAGCAAATGGAGGCTGCAAAAGCTAACATAACCGGAACAGCTTTCCAAACTGGGAAGGGCTGAACTGAGGTTTGATGAGAATACTGTAGGGAAGATTCGGCATAAATCCTATCCATCAATCTATCTGGAAATGCCTGAAAATATCCCTCAGGTGCTTCGCGGGTCCTGACGTTAGCTTTGATTTTTAGCAAAAAAGGACCAGTTTCTGAATCGGGCATATTAGCGTTCATCTTATTGTTTAGGATGATTAATCGGGTTTAAGGTTTAACGGCGGTAATAAATTCTTCTACTTTTTTTACGGCATGGAAGTAAGAAGCCTTCAACGCACCTTCTGTTAGTCCAGTAATTTTAGCAATCTCCTGGTAAGGCATATCATCATAATATCGCATGCAAAACACTGCACGTTGCCGGTCAGGAAGTATGGCAATAGCTTGTTCTAGTTTCAATATCAATTTTTCTGACTCATCTTCTGTAAATCCAGAAACAGAAACAAGTTCAAGAATTGATGTATCTAAACTTTGTGTATTTCTTTTTTTACGAATAAAGCTTAAAGTTTCATTCGTGGCAACTTTATATAACCAGGTTTTGATTTGACTATCTCCCCTAAAATCAGCTAAATGAACCCAGGCTTTCACAAAGGTATCTTGAAGGATATCATCCGTGTCCTGATGATCCAGAATCATTCTTTTAATGTGATGATATAAATCTTTCTGAAAATGTTCTACCAGTTCCCGGAAGGCAACATCCTTTTGAGAGGGATCCATAAACCGATCCATCCAACCTTCATGATTCCATTTAGATATTGCCAAGATTAATTTATGGATTACAAATTAGGCTAAAGGTTTAATTTATAGCTAAGGTTATTATCAATTTGTTGCAAAATGATTCTGACTGTCTTTACTTTACGTTGATGAAGAAGTTATTTATAATTCTGTTTCCAGCAATTTTGGGTGTTGGTTGTGGACATATTCCCAGAACCTTGTGGTATAATTTTCCTTCTGTAAAGGACAATCGTATTTTTAAAGAGGCAAAAATTCAACCCTCTGGAGATCCGGTTCCTTATATTCTAAATAATCAAGGGCTTCCCCCAACACGTGAGTGGGTTTGGAGTAAGGACACAATCCTTCCTCGGTATGCAGAAGATTTTCTGCGCAAATCTGGAACAGATGCTTTTGTGGTTCTGAGACAAGACACCGTAATTTTTGAGTATTACGATAAAAAGATGGGGCCTAAAGAAGCTTTATCTTCCAATTCAGTGGCCAAAGCAATAATCTCCACACTTACCGGAATTGCTTGGAAACAAGGATTTATCCGAAGCATTGATCAACCCGTTTTATCCTATCTCCCTGAATTAAAAGGAAAAATTAGTTCTCAACTTAAAATCCGAGATTTATTGCAAATGACTGCCGGATTGAATTTTTCTGAAAGTTATTTAAATCCCTTTTCTACCATTGCTCATTTATATTATACCCGTCATTCAGAAAGGATGATGCGTAAAATTCGTCAAAGAGAAATGCCAGGAACAGAGTTCGAATACTTGAGCGCCAACTATTGGTTACTTACCCGAATTATTGAAAAAGCTACCCGTCAACCCATTGACCAATTCACACAAAAAGAATTGTGGGAACCTTTAGGAATGCCAGATGGGGCGAGTTGGAGTTTAGACCGTGAAAACGGATTGGCAAAAGGGTTTACTGGATTTAATACCACCGCAAGAGCTTTAGCTAGAATCGGGCAACTTTACCTTTTAGGAGGCAATTGGGAAGGAACCCAAATTCTTCCCACCGCTTGGGTAGAAACAGTTCAACAACAAGACACCACCAGAGGAGCATCCTCCTTCTATAAACTAGGTTGGTTCCCTTCCTCATCAGGAGATTATTATTACGCAGCAGGAATGTTTTATCAATTTTTATTTATTCATCCAGCATCTAATACCGTAATCGTAAGATTGGGCGATGACCCGGACACCAAAACAGATTGGATTGCTACCTTCAGAGCGTTATCTGGACAAAGACCCAAACCTCAACCTTTGCCTTTAGCCCCAGGACAAGAGTTTTTGTTTAACGGAGATTTCCGTTTTGGAACTTCCAACCTAGGAGATAGTACTTTGAATGGAAGGATAATCACCGTTGCTGCGCAAAAGAAAAAAGAATCCTTAAAGATATGGATCAAAAAAGACCCTAAATCTGTGCGTAAATTGGGTAATCAAGTGCCTAAAATGAAAAAGTTTTACGCCTGGAGAAAAGAGGAGGTTGAATTTTATGACCCTAAAACTTATCGTACACTAGTTTTCTCTACGTATGGAGATAGTATTACCTGGAAAAGAGAAGGTATTTCCTGGCAATTAGATAGAATTCGAAGAAGGTAATAGGGTAACTGCCCTTATTCAATTTACTTAGTTTACAATAACCTCATTTTATGCTGCTCAATTGGAGTCTGCGAATAGTTTTGCTATTCTATTGTATAGGAAGTTTTGGTAATGTGCTATTCGGACAAGATTCGATTCGCTATGTATTACATTTAAAAGATGCATCCCCGAAAAAAATATGGGTCGATTGTTATTTTCCTTCTCAAGCAAATGCGGACTTGATTTTTCGGTTTCCTAAAATGGTGCCGGGTACTTATAAAATCTATGATTTTGGCAGATTTGTTACCTCCTTAACCGCTTATACAGAAGCAGGAAAGGTAGTCCCTAACCATAAAACTGATATTAACACTTGGGCATTTGAGCAAGGGGAAAAGGTTGCGAAAATTCAGTACGAAGTTTCGGAAACCTGGACATTTAAGGACAGTCTGGGCAAAGATGTTTTTAGACCTGCGGGATCAACCTTTAAACCGGATACGGTTTTCGCTTTAAATTTTTTCTCCATCTGCGGATACGTGGATGCTTTTAAGGATTTACCCATTTCTTTAAATTGTATTATACCTGATGGCTTTTATGGTGCAGGAACACTTCCCTTTACTGGGCAAACAGGTGATACCGTAGGATGGAAAGCCGAAGACTACCGAGCACTTTTAGATGCCCCTATGTTAGTATCTCGTCCAGATACCGCCACCATCCGTTGGGATGACGCAGAAGTATTGGTAGCTGTTTATGACCACAAAAAAACTACAACTGCGGCTTCATTGGTAACCGAATTATCTTCCTTACTAACTGCCCAGCGTAAATTTCTAGGAGGGCGTCTTCCTGTTAATAAATATGCATTCTTGATTTATTTAGACAACCCTAAATCCGGAATGGAATCCTTTGGTGCCTTAGAACATAATCGTAGCTCTTTTTATTACCTACCTTCTGTTGAACCGAATTGGATACGAGAACAAATACGAGACATTGGTGCCCATGAATTTTTACATATCGTTACCCCCCTTCAATTACATTCTGAACAGATACATTATTTTGACTTTCAACATCCTACCATGTCGCGACATTTGTGGTTGTATGAAGGGGTAACTGAATACTCTGCTGGTTTAGTACAAGTGAGATATGGATTGATTTCTCCTGAGGAGTATCTAGAAATTTTAAATGAAAAAATCTTCCTAGCGAATGAATATAACGACACCCTTCCGTTTACAGAAATGAGTGTGGGTTGTTTAGATAAGTATGAAGATCAATATCAAAATGTATATTACAAAGGGGCATTAATTGGAATGTGTCTGGACTTATTAATCCGCAAAAAAAGTGAAGGAAAAATGGGATTACAAGCAGTAATTAAAAACCTTTCTGACGATTATGGACCTACTAAACCCTTTGCAGATAGTTTATTGTTTAAGTTGATTACCCAAAAAAGTTATCCTGAAGTGGGTGTTTTTTTTCAAACTTATGTGGATGGGTCTGCTCCTTTGCCATTAGACTCTTTCTTACATTGGGCCGGCGTTGAATTTAAAAGTGATGGCACATATGCGGCTTTTACTTTGGGTGGATTTGAATTGTTATATAATGAGGAAACCCAAAGAATCAAAGTAGGGGATACGGATAATTTGGATGCTTTTGGGAAAGCCGTAGGGTTTCAGACCGGAGATGAAATTGTTCGAATGAACCGACATTCCTTAACTGGTGAATCCTTAGAAACGGAACTGTTTCAATTATTTTCTGAGATAAAAGCAGGAGAAAAAGTAAGGGTAGAAATTGCACGACCTTTGACAAATGGGAAGTTTAAGAAAACAGTTAAAAAGGCCAAGATGATTTTAATTGATTATCCGAAAGATCATCAGGTTTCTTTTTCAGAAACCCCAGATGCTACTCAGAAAAAAATACAGGAAGCTTGGTTGACAGCCCCTAACTAGTGGTGTTAACTGGGTGAATTGGAAAAATCTGGGTAGTTTTGATTAAATCCCTAAGAACTTTTGCAGTTTACCTTTGTAAACAGATGAGACCTTCTATAAGTTTTTTTATCCCTGCCTATCGGTGTGAAGCCACCATTACCGAAACCATTGAATCTATTCTTCACACTAATTTTTTACCTGGAGATGAGATTGTCATTACGGAAGATGGATCCCCTGATGGGACATTGGCTTTGATAAAAACCCTTGCTCAGCAACACCCAGAAATTAAATTGATTCAGCATCCTTATAATAAAGGAGGAGGGGCTGCCAGAAATACCTGCGTGCAAAATGCTCAGCATTCCTTATTGTTTTGCTTAGACGCCGATAACCTTCTACTCCCAAATTCCATATTGCCCCTACAGCAGCAAATGGAAAAAACCAAAGCCGATATTGCAGCTTTTCAAGAACTCAGATTTTTTAGCAAGCCTTCTCATGAGGTAGATTTTATTTGGAAAGTACCCGAAGAAACTCGGTTAGTTGATTTTTTGGGCGACCATAGAAATTCAGGATCCAGTGGTAATTATTTGTTTACCAAAGAAAGTTGGAAACGTGCAGGAGGGTACCCTGAATTTGCCGGCGCTTTGGATGCCTGGGGATTTGGCCTTCGACAAATGATGGCAGGATGTAAAATGGTTGCCCTTCCAGATAGTGGTTATCTTCATAGACATGGAATTGAGTCCTATTATGTTCGGGATATGAAAAGCAGTAACATGTCTTTAAAAGCTTTACAATTGTTGATTCCTTATTTAGATAGGATTCATCCCGAAGATGTGGAATATATCATGGGGCCAGAAGGAAGAAACCAATGGTATGAAAAATCTGCCGAACATCCCATCCGATTAAAAGGGGAAAATGAAACTCGACGACTGGCAGCTGAAATCCATCATACCCCGTCTCAAAAAATGGGGTTAATCTGTAGAATCTTAAGAAAACTTCAATCCTGGTTTTGTAACTAAACTCAGGATGCCGTTAATGTTTCTGAGCAAATGCTTGTTTTCCTTCCTCTAAGAAATCAATAAACTTTTGAATATCCTTGTCATATCCAACGGGAGTTACCAAGGTGTTTTCTTGATGATCCATTAAAATGTATTGCGGTTGTGCATTGGTTCGATAACGATCTTCCTGCAACCATCCCCATTGATCGCCTACAGTTCTTATTTTTTTTCCGGTTGGAGTAGTATATTTTTCATTTTCAGGTAATTCCCGTTTTAAATCCACATATAGGGAAATCAATACATAATCCTCTTTCAATATTTTTAAAACCCGAGGATCCACCCAAACATAATCTTCCATTTTACGACAATTCACACATCCTTTACCTGTAAAATCAATCAATACAGGTTTGCCCACTTTTCTAGCATAAGTTAGCCCTTCATTATAATCAAAGAAGGCACAAAGTCCATGGGGGGCATGTAAACTTTCCGCATATTTACGAGGGCCTTCCGCATCACAAGCACTGGAAGAATTATCTGAATGGGCCGTTGAAGAGCCTTGAAAATAGGAGAACCATAGGAGTTGGTCTTGACTCTGAGGAGGAAGTAATCCTGATAAAAATTTAAGTGGATGCCCAAAAATCCCCATCATCAAATAAAAGGCAAACATAAAAGTACTTAAGGCAAACAAAAATCTGGGAACTGCCACAGTCGAAATAGGGGAATCATGTGGCAGCCGAAACCATCCCATTAAATAAGCACCCATCATTAAAAACAGAGTCATCCAAATCAACAAATAAATTTCTCTATCCAGAATTCCCCATTCATAGGTCATATCGGCTACTGACAAAAACTTTAAGGCCAGTGCTAATTCCAAAAACCCAAGGACAACTTTTACCGAATTCAACCACCCGCCAGAACGAGGCAAGGAATGAAGCCAGGAAGGAAACAAGGCAAACAACCCAAAGGGGATTGCGAAAGCGGTTGCATACGCCGCCATACCAAATATAGGTCGTACATAACTACCTCGTGAGGCTTCCACCAAGAGGGTTCCAACAATCGGACCCGTACAGGAAAAGGATACTAAGGCTAATGTAAATGCCATGAAGAATATTCCTATCCATCCTCCCTGTTCACTTTTTTTATCCATGGCATTCACCAGACCGGATGGAAGGGTAATCTCAAACCAACCAAAAAAGGAAATTGCAAATACGACACATATCCCAAAAAAGAATAGGTTAAAGTACCATGAGGTTGACCATTCATTTAATGCTGCTGCTCCAACCGTTGCTGAAACCAACACCCCCAACAAAACATAAATAAATATAATACTACCACTATACAACAGTGCTTTACGAATCCCCTCTCCTTTGGATTGGCTTTGTTTCGTGAAATAACTTACGGTCATGGGAATCATCGGAAACACACATGGGGTAAGCAAAGCCAAACAACCTGACCCAAAGGATAACAGTAAAAACCACAACATTCCTTCATCTTCGGGTTCCGGTAAAGAAAGCGGTGAAGCAGACGACGATAAAGAATCAGGAGAAGATGAGTTTGAATTTAAAGCTGTAGACGTATCCTCCTGAGAATTTAAAATACTATCTTTTGTTATTATTCCAGCGTTTTCGGAATTAGTATTGGGAATGGCTTTTCGGGTAAAATTAAATTCCCGAGTTCCAGGAACGCAGGTCATAGTATCACAAATCTGGTATTCCAAATATCCGATAAGTTTTAGGTCAGTTCCGGTTACTTCAAACTCCTGAAAAAAATCTGCATGTTTTTTAAAGTAATAAATTTGGGTTTCAAAAATCGGGTCAAATTCCTGAATAGGTTTTCCTTTTTCCTTAAGTTTTCCGATTGCCTTTAAGCCTTTAATTTGATCAAACCCAATAGTGGTGGGAAGAGGGCCATTGGGAGAAGGGATTACGGAATAAATATGATATCCTTTATCAATAGTAGCTTCAAACTTCAAGATAATTTTATCCCCTACTTTTAAATCCTTAGGGTCATCCAAGGTCTCTCTCCATTTAACCGCATTTTGAATTTGCGCTGAAAGCCCCAGTGTGGAGCATATGAATAGAATCAGGAGAAAAATATAATTTTCTTTTTTCATGTAACAATAACGTAAAACAGCTTAAGATTAATTAACCTTAGATAGAAAAGTTTGAAGTACCGCAATTCCGTCAACACACCCCATTCTTGAATCAGATACACGTTCAGGGTGAGGCATCATACCCAAAACATTACCTTTCGAATTACAAACTCCTGCAATATCAGCTAACGAACCATTAGGATTCCATTCAGCATTCTTTTCATTATGTGGACCACAATAAGTAAAGATGATTTGCCCATTTTGCTGTATCTCAGATAGCGTTTCAGTGCTACAATAATAATTGCCTTCTCCATGGGCAATCGGAATCCTGAATACTTGATCCTGATTAAATCCAAATCGGTTATGGGCGTCTGAAGATGGGGTAATAAATACATCCTTACAAACAAACCTAGGCGTTTGGTTTCTTAATAAAGCGCCTGGCAAAAGACCTGCTTCGGTTAAGATTTGAAAGCCATTACAAATTCCCAAAACAAATCCACCGGATGAAGCAAATTTTCCTACGGACTCCATGATAGGCGAAAATCGGGCAATTGCCCCTGAACGCAAATAATCTCCATAGGAAAAACCACCAGGTAGCACTACCGCATCTAACTTAGGTAATTGGGAATCCTGATGCCAAACCATAGAAACTTCATGCCCCATCCCAACTAAAGATTTCCGCATGTCCTGATCACAATTACTGCCCGGAAAGGTGATTACCCCAATTTTCATATTGCAATTTACACTTTAGGTGACTTTGGAGAAAGCCATATATTCCCAGTTGTCATTTTAATTTTCTTCCATCCTGAAAAATATAAGGGAAGAAAATATTTCCATTCCTCTACTTGCCCAGTTTCATCCCAGATCCAGTCCGGAGGAAATTTATTCAGAGCTTTCCATAAATCTACCACTGTTAATCCACCTGAAAACAAAATAGGACTTTCATCATTCAGATTCAAATGAAGTTTATAGGTTAAGAGCCGATTATCCGTAAGAGGACCCCTAGCATTAATGCCTGCTCTTAAGTACCTAGAAGGGTCTTTGCTTAAAATCAATCCATTGGGTTTTCTATTTTTTTGATGAATAACCGCTTTTAGTTCAGCCACTGCAAAAGGAAAATCTAATTGTTGTTTTTGCCATACCAAACCTGGAGTATTTAATCCAAAAGGAATATCTTTAAAGTTTTCCGAGCTAGACACAAAAGAATATTGAATACTGGAATAAGTAGGAAAAGCTAACACCATTACAAAACATAAAGCCCCGATTGCAGAGGGAATGCGCAATTGAAAAAAACGACTCAAGTAAAATGTGATTGGAAATACTAAGGGTAACAAAGGATTAGCAGCTCGAAAAAATCCTGAAACTATAATCATTAAAGTACCTGTTACCAACCAAACCAACATTATAGATTCCACTTTCCTTTGGGCACTACTTAAACGATTATCACCTAACCTAAAGGCTAACATTCCCAGAACCGCTGGAAATATATAAGTAATGGCAAGTGCAAGTTCCCAATAATCCTTTGCAAAAGAAGATAATCCTAAGGAAGGAATGGCATCTGTTAATTTATCTAATTGTTGAAATAAACTCATTGAAATAAAAGCAGACAACCATCCTTTGAAATATAAAAACAAAGTAGAAATCAATAAGGGAATACTCATCCCGATAAACATAGTTACCATTTCAGCAATACGTGGAGTGCTTAACATGGCATACACCAAGGGAATTGCCAAATAAAAAATGATAGCTTGATAATGGATTAAAAAGGCGATGGATACCAGCATCCCTAATTTAAATAAAAGCGGTAAAGGCAATGCTCCTTCTTCAAAAGTTTGTATTAATAAAAAAACTACTAAAAGCATCGGCAACATCAACAACAATGAACCATTTAATTCCTGTGCATACCAAGGCAAGGAAGTGATCAGGATAAACATCATTCCCGGAAACAAGGATATCTCTCTTTGAAATTTGAGATCATTGAACATTTGGTTAAATAAAAATCCGCAAATGAATATATATACAACTGTAAAAATATCCACGGCACTTCGAGTGAAGTCACCGAATACCCATTGGATGAATACAAATAAACCGACGGTTAAAGGAGATTCTTCGGTTAATACTTCTTGGTAAGGACTAAACCCTGAAAGAATTTGCTCCGCTAAAGTAATCAGGAAGGATTCTGAGGGGGGATAAAAAGAAGGGTGAAAGGAAGGAATCCTAAGCAAAATAGCCCATCCTACCATCCAGAGGTAAGCTAACGGATTTCTAAAAACGAACAGGCGGTACATTACTATTTCTCAAAAAAAAAGGACATTAAAATAATGTCCTTTAAAGTTTTGTTTGAAGATAATGTTAAAATCCGAATTTGAAACGAAAGTCTTTAATGTTTGCACTTTCTCTAACGCCTACGAAAACCTTGGAAGCCATGTTATTCGTTTTGGATTGGGATAGATTTTGTTGAAACTGACGGATTTGATCTTCAGAAGGAGGTGCTGGTTGATTTTTAGAAGTAACTTTTATCAAATACACCCCTGTTTGTCCGATGACTGGGGAAGATACTTGTTGAGGTTCTAAACTAAACGCACGACCAACCACAACTGGATCATTTCCGATACCAGGAGCAGTACCTGAAGCGAAGCTTACATTGTCAGCCTGGCTCAAGAAGGCTCCGTTTCCATAAGAATCTCTTACTTTGGCTAAATCCTGAGATCCAGTAGCGGCAAGCTTTTCTTTAATCATACGGGCTTTTACCGCATTTAGAATTTTACGATCAATATTTTTACGCGCTTCCTCTACTGATAAATATCCTTCATCCTTACGGGAAACTACGTTTGCCACTATGAAAGCTTGAAAGGTTTCAAGTACTCCAGAAGTTTTGCCGGATTCACTCGTCAATCCCCATTTCACCAATTCTCCAGTACCTAATAAATTAGGTAATTGGTTTACACTTGGTTTTAGGGTAGGAAGAGCAATAGGTTCAATTCCTTTGGAACGTGCAAAAAGGGAAAAATCTTGATTGGATTCGGTTACCGCACCAGCAAAAATATCCGCTTGGCGATATAGTTCTCTAAGGGTATTAGAACTTGGCACAATGGGCTTAATTACTTCTGCAATTTGATAAACCGTATTGGTTTTTTCAGTTACCACAACAATATGAAAACCACGGCTTGATTTTAATAAGGTTGGCTTATTAACCGGTAAGGTTAATATCTTTTCATCAAACTCTCCCCCCATTCTGCCTGGGGTGTACCAGCCTAATTCTCCTACATTGGTAACTGT